>Ga0335082_10002623_pt1 | contig 19418 bp, 20 predicted proteins | sample Lox_Sample_41_FD_206718 | JGI IMG/M metagenome (GOLD analysis project Ga0335082, IMG submission 206718) | Soil microbial communities from Loxahatchee National Wildlife Refuge, Florida, United States - Lox_Sample_4.1 | ecosystem: Environmental > Terrestrial > Soil > Wetlands | place: USA...
ACGTTTACGACCAGCTGCGAGACTGGGGGCATCGTCACAGTCTACCGAAGTTCTTATAGCTCTCGGCGGCCTTCCATCGCCTTTAGCATCGTGATTTCGTCAGTGTATTCAATGTCGCTGCCGACCGGGATTCCCATGGCGATGCGCGTCACCTTCACCCCGGTTCGCTTCAATTGCTGAGAAAGGTAGACCGCCGTTGCCTCGCCTTCGACGGTTGGGTTGGTTGCAAGAATGACTTCGTCCACGTTACCGGAATCGACGCGCGAAATAAGATTCGATATACGCAGTTGCTCCGGGCCGATGCCCTGAAGGGGGGAGATCGCGCCGTGCAGGACGTGGAACACTCCATTGAAATGCTTCGTCTTCTCGATGGCCGCGATGTTGGTCGGCTCTTCGACAACACAAACGAGACGCTGATTGCGTGTGGGACTGGTGCAGTAGGCGCATGGGTCAACGTCAGTGATGTTGTTGCAGACCGAGCACAGACGAAGATTGGCCTTCACATCGCGAACCGCAGCAGCGAGGCCTTCGGCATCCTCGTCACTCGATCGGAGGATGTAAAAGGCAAGGCGCTGCGCGCTCTTTGCACCAATACCCGGTAGCTTTTTCAGCTCATCGATCAGACGCGACATGGGTTCGGCAAATTTGGACATGGGGAAATTGGTTAATTGTGTAATTTGGCAATTTCGCAATTGAAAATCGTGCCCGCGGATGGACAAATCCGAACTCGGCGATCCAACCGGGGGGCAATTACCAAATTACACAATTACTCAATGCACTTAATTAGCCGTCAGTGTGTACTCGAATTCGTACGAGTGCTTGCCGTCGGCGGCAACGTTGATTTTCATTCTTCCAGTTAGGCCTTCGAGTTCGCCGGTCCCGGAATCTGGCACAACCACGATTGACAGTTCTGGTTTGTTCCGATTCATCATACCTGAGTGCTGCAATATGAAAGTGCCCGTGCGTCCCTTCAGTGTTCCCGAAACCTTCTCGATCGCAACGTAGGCCGCCGATCCCTTCACGGCTGTACTGGCTGTGAGCATCTGCCCCTGGCTGGTCGCTTCGAGATCACCATGAAACTGCTTATCGAGAGTCATACGGTTGAGGAGGGGATCGTCGGACCCTTCATCCTGCGCAGTGATTTTGACGTCGAACGGGCCAGTAGCAGTTTGACTCACAGAACCCTCTTTATGCGTTGGAGTGGAGTTTTGAGCAGTGGCGAACGAGAGCAAAAGCAACAACCCACAAACACTCATGCACATGGGTTGACGCAACGGAACTCGAGTCACCGATGGAAAAGACTGCATACGTCCTTCGCTTCGCTCAGGATGACAAAATGGGAGTGTGAAAACTAAAGGCCGGGGATGCCGAGACCGCCGAGCATGCCTCCGACTGTAGACTGCATCTGTGCATCAATCTTGCGGCCCGCTTCGTTGATCGCAGCGACCACCAAGTCCTGGAGCATTTCCACATCCCCCGACTTAGCTGCCTCCGGGTCAATTTGCAAGCTGAGCACCTGTTTGCGACCATCCATCTTCACGGAAATGGCGCCGCCCCCAGACGAAGCTTCCACAACCGTCTCCTGCATTTTCTTCTGCAGAGACTCATACTGAGACTTGGCTTTCGACATCAGCTCTTGCAGGTTGAATCCGCCCATTAGAATCTCGGCTCCCGGCTTCTGCTTTCCGGCTCTTGTCGATGCTCTGGCTCCCGAAAGCCGGTATGCGGGAGCAGACGACCTTAACGTTTGTCCCGATAATCAATCACTGTTCTGATCTCCGCGCCGAATTTCTCTTGCAAGCGGCGGACGATTGGATCTTGTTCGGCACGGCTGCGTCCACCGGGGCCCGGAGCGAGTTTTGGGGCGCCATTTTTCTTTTCCTGGACACTGGCCCCCGGACTTACCTTCAACTTTACAGCTCGGCCCAATGCTCCGCTTGCCGCGGCAATCGCGATCCGTTTCCCCTCCGGCCCAAGCGACATATCGACCACCGTCTGGGACTCGGCGACCTTGATGACGACCTCGTTGCCTTGAACGCTCCAATCACCAGACGACAGCATAGAGACCAGGATTCGCTGGTTGGCATCCGAAAGGGCCCGCAGAATGGCGGTTTGAAGCTTCGTAATCTGAGCGGTGTCACTAGAAACTAGAGATGCTGTAGATTCGGCCTCGGGTTCGGCTTCTGCCACCGCAAGCGCAGTCTCCGCCGACCGGCTCTCTTGTACCCGTTCGCCAACAACAGGCGCTTCGAGTTTTGGAGCTGGGGCCGTGGTGCCCATGATCACCGGTTCGCGCTGGCTGGCTTGCGCGACGATACGGGGAGCGGTCGTCGAGATCGTCGAGGTTGAATCTTCCTGACGTGGCGTTCCCTTCCGCGCCGAATCGGCTGCGAACGGGCTGACGTAGGTTGACCGGGCCGCTGTCGTTGAATCGGTACGCCGCGGTTCCGAACTTGAGCTGCCCAAAATGGACGGCCTCGAAACGGGGCGCGATGAGCCGCCTGAAGACGGCGCCATCGAGACATCACTCAACAACTGCTCGATTGGCAAAAGTCTTTGGGCATGAGCCATTTTCAAAAGGCCCAGTTCGAGATGGAAGCGCTGCTCCTGCTTATAGCCGAGTTCGCCGTGCGTGCGCAGCATGATCTGGAGGTGTCGCGTGAGATCTTCTTCGCCGAAGAGATCGGCCACCCGCGCAACGCGCTCCCGCTCTTCACTGGAGATCTGCAGCAAAGGCGATTCTTTCCCGGCGATCTTGGCGACTGTCGCATTTCGCAAAAAGCGGACCATCTGCCGAGCGAAGTGCGTCGGACTGTGCCCCTCGCTGATCAGATGATCGACTTGCCGCAAGATCTCGTCGCTCTTCGATTCCGAAACCGCCTGCATAACCTGCTCCAGGATGTGTGCAGGTGCTGCGCCAACCAGATTGCGAACAGAATCTGCCGTGAGCTTGCCAGTCGAAGAAGCGATGGCCTGATCAAGGATGGAAAGCGCATCGCGCATGGAGCCGTCTCCGGCTTCGGCAAGCAGGGCCAGGGCATCGTTATCCGCCTCGATTTTTTCGCGAGTAACGAGGTCGCGCAATTGCCCGACAATGTCGTCGAACTTGACCGCCCGAAAACTGAAATGTTGGCAGCGGGACCGAATGGTCTGAGGAATGTCCTCCGGCTGCGTCGTCGCAAGCATGAAGACAATGTGATCCGGCGGCTCCTCGAGAGTCTTCAGGAGCGCATTAAAAGCGGCGTCCGTGATCTGGTGCGCTTCGTCGAGAATGTAGATTTTGAAGCGGTCTCGCGCGGGGCGGTACCGCGCCCCCTCGCGGAGTTCGCGAATCTCATCGATACCGCGGTTTGTGGCGGCGTCGATCTCGATCACATCCACGGAGTTCCCTGCCCGAATCTCAGTGCACGATTCGCACACACCACAGGGTTCGGGAACAGGATGGTCTTTGGAGCGGCAATTCAGCGCCGCCGCCAGAATGCGCGCAACGGTGGTTTTACCAATGCCGCGGTGGCCGCTAAAAATGTAGCCATGGGCCGTTCGTCCCTGGTCAATGGCATTCTGGAGCGTGCGGGTCACATGCTCTTGTCCGATTACCTCGGAGAACTTCTGCGGACGGTATTTGCGAGCCAGGACGGTATAACTCATGGAAGCGAAGACCCGATTATACGTGATGAACGGCAGAGCAAAAACCAAGACCAAAGCGGAAATTCAGCGGGAGTTGCTTGCCGAGAGGCGGACGCGATACGCTGTTTCTGACCTAATCTGTGGAGGAGGCTGTCCCATGCAATTGAAACTGGCTAAGCGAACCGTGGATGGCATTGTAGCGATCGAGTGCAGCGGGAGGATCGTATTTGGTGATGAGTCGTCTTTGCTGCGGGATGAAGTCAAGAAAGTGATCGCCGATGGCAACAAGCGGGTCGTTCTAAACCTTGGAGAGATCAACTATATCGATTCCGGCGGCTTGGGCACGCTCGTGGCACTGCACACGACGGCGCACAATGCCGGCGGCAATATCAAACTGGCGAACCTCACTCGCCGGGTGGATGACCTCCTGCAAGTCACGAAACTGCTGACGGTGTTTGAAGTCCACAACTCGGAATACGACGCACTCGAGGCTTTCCGTCAGATCGCTTGATCTCCGTCAGGGGCGAGCGGGTTTAGAGCGGCAAACCTGAATAAGAGTATTGCAGACAGGCCGACTTGCTATCGCGAGTCGGCCTGTCTGTCTGTTGGGGAGAGAACTGCATGCGAAGCTCTCAGAGCAGGACCGGACCGGAAGGCACGATGCGGATTGACATAGAACGGGTCATTCGGGCTATTCCGCGCGGCAAGGTATCCACGTATGGAGGCGTCGCCCGCATTGCGGGATATCCAGGAGCATCCAGAATGGTGGCCAGGGTTTTGCGGCGCGGATTTGGCTTGCCTTGGCAACGAGTGCTGGGCGCGGGCGGTCAGATCAAGTTAACTGGCGATTCCGCCATCGAACAGCGCCTGCGACTGGAAGCTGAGGGCGTGCGATTTCGCGGGCGCAAGGTCGACATGAAGGCTTGCGAGTGGAAGAGCGCAGTATTCAGGGCTTCCAATGCGCGTCGAACTAGAAGGAGTTCAGGCAAAAACCCCTGAAGGAGCCCGTTTCTTTCGCTTCTGGGAGTCCCATTAGAAAGCTTCCTTCAGTACGTTGTTCCTTATTTCTTGAACTGCGGATCGATCTCCACCTGATATCCCGTAACCATTTTGTTGGTCTCATTCGCCATTCCGACCACCGCCATCAACTCCTTGAACATGGCGTCGGTCATTCCCTTCTTCTGCGCTGAGACTGTGTGCGAGGCGATGCAGTAGTGGCATTGATTCGTGACACTCACGGCCACATAAATCAATTCCTTTGTGAGCGGATCGAGAGCGCCGGGCGCCATGATTTGCTTGATGTCTTCCCAGGTGCGTTTTAGCGTCGCGGGATCATGGGCAATCGCCTTCCAGAAATTGTTAATCCAATCCGTTTTGCGCGTTGCCATGATGTCGTCGTACACCGCGCGGACTTCAGGGCTGGCGTCTTCATATTCGATAAGGCCCAGGGTGGACATTCGTTCTCCTGTTAATGAAGCAATTCATTCCGAAGCAGAGCGTACAGCACTCAAACTCGTAGCCAGACTCATGAAGGCAATTCACCGTTCAGGAGATCTGTCAGCTTGGTGGCGGGAATTTTCACTCCAACATAGAAGTGTCCGAACAGCGCGTACACGGCGCTGACTTGGTCAAAGCGCATTTCGTAGATCAGCTTCTTGAAGACGAGGGGATCGTCGGCAAAAAGGTCCACTCCCCACTCCCAATCATCAAACCCGATCGAGCCGCTGATGATCTGCCTGACTTCCCCAGCATATCGACGCCCTACCAGCCCATGTTCGTTCATTTGACGAGCACGCTCTTCGAGCGGCAGGGTATACCAGTTCTTGGCCTCTCCACGTTTTCGATCCATGGGATAGAAACACGCATAGCGACTCGGGGGAATCTCAGGAAATAGCCGAGGACGCATGGCCTCTTTGTGGCGATTGAGCTTGCATTCGATCTCGGCTTTCCACTGATCGGAGTGCGGTTCAATCCCCTGCTCGGTTAGTTCCTTGTAGATCTTCATTGTCGATTCGTAAAGGCCGAGTTCAATGATCGACAGATACGACGAGGTCGATTCGAGATAGTCGCTCAGGCGAAGATTGGCCAACCGCAGTTCGGACTGGTTGAGATCCGCGAAAGTCTCGCGGAAGTGAATCAGCATCAGATCGCCCTTATGCCCGATCAGCGAATACAACGCCGATTGGCCGGGGGAATGCTTCTCCATCGCCGAGAGAACACCCGTAGCCTCTTGCGCGATCGCTGATTTTTCAGCCGCGGGCAAGGCACGCCAGTCGGCCCAGCGTAACCGAAGCATCTGGTGCAAAACGCTGTAGCCCTCGGTCGTAAGGGGAACGGCGGGGACTTCGGCGGCAACTTCTGGACGCGGTTGATGCGTAGTTGTCATTTCGACCTCTTTCGGGACAACATCCCGGCAGGAAGCCTCAATTGTACAGTGCTGTCCGGGACGCAGGTGGAGAGTAGCTTCGCCCAGAACGCTTTGAGCGTGAGCGGGTTGGAATACGCCCAATGAGGGCCCTTTGTGGCGGATTTGAGGGGTGCCAAGCGACGACAGCTACCTCGCTATCCGAGAAGAAGTACAAGGTTCGCCCTAATGACACGAGGCAGACCGGCGCTTTAGCCTCATCGAGGAGAAAGGATGAATGAGATGAAACTCAGCAGCCTCTTAAAGTCAGCCCTAAAAACGGCCGTTTACATCATGGATTCAACGGCCGATTCAGTAGACCGCGTTTCTGACCGCGCGACCAGATTCGCCGGTGATGCGAGAGATGTGATTTACCCGGACCGCGGCACTACGCTCCGCAATGTTCTGAGCTTTGCAGCCGGCGTAGGTGTTGGAATCACTGCCGGTGTGCTCCTGGCCCCGCAAAGCGGCGCCGACCTTCGCAACTCGATCAGCGACAAGGTTCAGGACATCAGCGATAAAGTTCGTGGAAGAAACGAAGCTTACGCGACTGGAACCGACATTCGGTAAGATGACACAGGTTCTGACAACAGAGGTTCTAGTATTCTGAGCCGGCGCAAGCCGGCTCTTTTCTTTTTCAAGCCAACTCGCTGAGCGCTTTGAATTGTTGGTGGTATTTTCCCACCACTCCGCGAAAGCATGAGTCCACCCAAACTCGAAAATAGAAACCAATGATAACGAAAGACTTATTGGGTTCGTTCCGTAGATTTAACATTTTTGTTTGTATTCTCGTAGTTATTTTTAATATACAACTCGATAGCTTTCAGAATATTAAAAACAAAAGTCTCCCGACCAACATCAATCTGCCTACGCTCGCGGTTCCGGTTTCCTAGTGGGTTGCGACCTCAGCCAGGTGCTTGAACAAGTGGGACCGAGCTATCCCGACACTCAACTGTTCTTCCCCGGAGGAGGCAAGCACAAGCGAGTCTCTTTGAAGGTGAGTCGAATCAAAATGATAGCAAGACCGCCAATGCCTCGCCGAATTCTTACGTTAGACGAACATTGACAGTCGGGAGCACCGATTCTCCCTTGCGACGACGCTGGAGCCGCTCGAGATGATCCTGGGCGCTTTGCGCCTTTCCCCTCGGTGTCCGCGGCCCCAGTCGACTTGATAGCGTTCTCACGGTTCGATTTAAGTTTCCTCTCGGACACGAGCGGTCGGCGACCACTTGTGATCGTCGCAGTTTGGAGACCTTGCAGCTGACGTTGCGGTACTTCGGGCTTAATTGCTCCCTCATCAACGCGGGATTGGTGCACAATTCCTCCTAAGATCTGTCCACATTGGCGCTATTCTCCTTTTCTTCGCTCTGAGATGTAAGATAACTCAGGAAGTGATGGAGCACAAGCGGACCGAGATGTTCTTAAATGTCAATCTCGGCGATTCGAAACGAAAATCTGGGATTTCCCGTCCCGACTGGTTTGTCTTTCATTCGCCCAGGTGAAGAACAGATTTTCGCGAGAGTCGTTAGGACACGCGACAGTTGCTATTTGCACGCAGCCGACCTTCAACTTCAGGCAGAGTTGATGGGGAACAAATCCCGAACCAATACTTGTGCTGGTCTTCTTCTCACGTAGAACCATGTTCTTCTTCCTTTGAACTGCAGCAGACGCGGGACGAGTTTCTTCTCCCCACCAATAATAAACATTGTTGAAATCTGGCAGGATAAGCTTGCCTTAATTCGAGCGTCACATCGAAAGTCGCACAGAGTCAACACAGACGACCGAGTGACAAACAACCAAGACCGCTTTTCCGACTGCTTCCCTCGTTAGCGTTGCCCAGAAAACTGTGCAGCCGAATTGCGACTTTGGCATAGTTTTCTCGCAGGACTTCCTGTGGTGGCAAGTCCTGAGCCGCGCGAGGCACTGCACCTCCTCTACCTGAAACTGTCCGATGCCTGGGTAGAGTTCGTCGCCACACAACGCCGTTGGCTGGGCACGACTCCTGCACTGCGTTGTTTACACCTAACACCAGCAGCGAGTGTCTCCTATAATGGTCTTGCCCTATTTCCGACTAGGCTTCTCAGACATCCGTGAAATCCGAGATTCGCGCTCATCCCAGATCTCAGTAAGAATCACTTCCAGGTAGTTCGTTACCGACCGTTTCTGTTTCGCCGCTTCCTCAATCAGGCGGCGTTTGAAATCCGAAGAAATGCGAAGGTTCAGGGTCTCAGTCTTAGGCATGAGATTCGGGAATTTGAGCACCAGCTGTGAATGCTAATAAAGCGGCACAGTAGGGTCAATCTATGCTTGACGTGTAACGATATGCGCGATACAATCGCGTTACAACGGAGGAGCTATGAGGATTGGCCCAAGCAAAAAAAACGCACTGTGTAGATCGAATTTCCGGTTGGCGAAGTCCAAATGGGCCATTGTTGACCGGTCAGCGGTCGATCAGTTGAAGAACCTGTCGGGTGAGCTACAGCTTTCAATAGCCCTCGGAGACCTTATTCTTCTAGATAACCACTGGTACGTGACGCATACGGGCCTAATGCGACTGGCAACTCGTCGACGTTGCAGCGGAATCCACATTCAACCGATTGCTCAGTTCTCGGATGCTCTCAATCGCCGATATGCCTTTAAGGCAACGGTGTATAAGTCCCGGTCGTCTCCCGGCTTCGAAGGATATGGTGACGCCGATCCGTCGAATGTCTCATTCCTAGTTCAAGGTGCCGAGATGAGGATCGTCGAGACTCGGGCAGTGAATCGCGCACTGCGCAAAGCCTATGGAATTGGAATCTGCTCGGTCGAAGAGATCGGCTCACTCGAGCGACAATCCGACAGTGGCTCGGATTCAAAGAAACTCCCTCAAGCAGCCAACGGGAACGGAGGTCGCACCGTCCGCGATCGCCTCTGCCAAGTCATCCGCCAGCATCAACTCGATCCCAACCTTGTGAAGTCCTACGCCGTCGATTTCTGTGGCGTGAAGACATTGCGGGACGCCACCCGAGACCAAGTCGAGAACTTCATCGCCCATCTCTCCGATTGGGCTGAAAAAGACCGCAACGCCCTGCTCTGCCAGCTCAACAGTTTTCTTGGACAGAGGGAAGGTGCCGCTTGAAACGCCAGATCACCGGATTGCACGCCGCGGATCGTTGGGCGGCCGATCAGGTTCCTGACGGGATCTTTCTCGCGCGCGTGCAAAAGGTCTCGTTTCGTCGGCAGGCACAAAAACCGTATTACACCGTCAATATGGTCATTCTGGAGCCGCACCGGTTTGCGGACCACGTCATTTCCAGCCGCGTCTACTGCAATCCGAAAGCTCTCTGGAAGCTGAACTGGTTCTTGCGTGATTTCGGCTACGACGCCGATTTGTTAGGACGTGATGAAGTCGATGAACGTCAACTCGTGGGGCTCACCGGAGTGGTCAAGATCAGCCACATTATCTTCAACGGCACTTCCCTGCTCCGGTTCGACGGGTTCGCCGCTGCCGCACGCTGGGAAGAACTCTCGCCCGCAAACCTAGACAACTCTCAGGTGGCTTGATGACCTTCAGCTACACCCAGATCAGTCAGTACCTGACCTGCCCGCGAAGATATCGCCATCGATATCTCGACGGCTGGAAGGAGAAGGACACCCGGGCGGCAATGCTGTTTGGGCGCGCTTTCGAAATGGCGCTGGGCGCTTACTTCCGGCGTGAAGATCCGGGGGATGTTCTGTTCCGCGAATGGTCTGCTTGCAAGAGCCAGGACTTACAGTTTCCCGATCGAGACACCTGGGATCGCATGCTCGAGCAAGGCATCAAGCTACTCATCCGTTTTTGCCAGGAGGACCGCGTCCGGATTCCTCAGCCGCGTCGCAGTCTGCAGATCAAGTTCACGCGTCAGGTCGGTAGGAGTGATTTTGTGGCCTACATTGATGGCATTGGCGAACTCGATGGAAAGCGCTGCCTGCTGGAGTGGAAAACGTCCGCGAGCTGCTACCCGGAGGAACCTGCCGGCCTGCTGGCTCTCGATCCGCAGCTAGTTTGTTACTCGTGGATCACAGGGATCTCTGACGTTGCTCAGATTGTCTTCGTTCGTAAGCGGCTGGTGGAAATTCAGTATCTACGCACCATGATCACCAAAGCGCAGACTCAGGAATTCGGTCATCTGGTCGAGGACACGATCCGCAGAATTGAATCCGCTGAATTCCCGCCTCATAGCGGTATCCGGTTTCCCCAGAATCCCTGCAGCACGTGCCCGTACGTCGGACTCTGTCTGGGACAGCAACAGATCGTCGACCAGAGCTTGGTGCGACGCCCAGGAGCGCAAGACTTTGGTTGGCTTGACGAGCTTAATTACTAGCAATCCACCGATGCCCCCGAAATTCAATCGTCGCCGTGCATTGTTCGTGCTGGCGAAGATTGACGAGATTCTGGCGTGGGAACAGCGGAAGGAAATGGAGCGCGACACCAAGTTCGTAGAACTGGGGCGCTACTTATGCGAGGTTCGGGCGGGTCAGTACTGGCGTGTGGAGAAAATGAAGTCGTTTGAAGAGTTTTTGGCGAGGAGGTTTCCGGAATCCCGGAGGAAGGCGTACTACCTGATGTCAATCCACGAGAACCTGCCGCCGCAGGCGAGAAAAGAATTGGAGAAACTGGGCTGGGCCAAAGGGATCGAATTGGCCAAGCTGGCACGGCGGGACCGGCAGGACTTCGATTGTGCAACCTGGTTGCACAAGGCCGGCGAATCATCGAAGGAGGATTTTCAGCAGGCCGTGGAGCGGGAACTCACCGGGAAAATCACAGAGCCCTGGGAGATCGTTTATTTCAAGCTGTACGAAAGCCAGGTACCGGTCATCGACCGCGCTATCGAGACCGCGGCACTGATGTTGGGCAGCGACCGGTCGCGAGGCTATTGCCTCGAGATGATCTGCGCCGACTTTTTGGCCGGGGCCAAGCTGGACAGCGGAGATCCTCAAACGCTGTTGTTCTCGATGACCCGGTTCTTTCGTCTTCTCCCCAGTGACCAGAAGCAGGCTTTCATCGACGGCCTTTCAGAGAGAAAGGGTTATGAACGAGATCCCAAGAAAAGCTGACCGCTTGCGACTAGATCCCGTGTCGTACGAAAGTCTGCGGCAGCAGGTGCTCCGTCGCGATAGCTGGCGCTGTCAGTATTGTGGCACGATGGCGAACTTGGAGGTTCACCATCTAGAATTCCGTAGCCATTCAGGAGATGATACCGAATCTAATTTGCTTACCCTTTGCTCGGCTTGTCATTCCGATGTACATCGCTGAGACGAAACCATCCCTTTCTTTATTCAAATTGCTCGGCATCAAGCTGAGTAAGTCGACGCTGCTCTTTGGCAGAAATGAAAGGCTCATTCATCGAGTCCCAATTCATGTCAAGTCTGGTCCGTTTCGAGCGAATGTGCGCTTGCACTTGCAGTTGCTGCCTCACAAATTCGAAGCCTATAGGCCGCAGTAACGTTCCCATTCGCAAGAAGTATTCCCGCGCGCAATTGCCGGCCTAATAAGGCAATTCCTCCACCGTGTCGCAAAAATCGCGAGAAGGGTGGGGCACGCCTACGCAGATTTCTATTGCTCACCACGCGGTGTTTTGGCTAGTTAACGGTTAATGTTAGCGCGGTCGTGTGCTGAGATGCTCCTGAGCCTGCCACGACTTTGATTGAATAGGTTCCGGGAGGAGTTCCGCTAGTTCCCGTGGTTCTCGGGCCAGCGCCGCCACACCCGAGTTGGGATGCAACGGAGCAGAGCAAGAAACCGATGACAACGAGTACCAGTTGTCCTTCCCGTGATGAGTGTTTTTTTCTTATGCCAGTCAGGACCATGACCACGGGGAAAGAAATCAGCGCGATGACCCAAACGAGAGTGTTCGAAGTTCGACTGGCCAAGCCTGGCGAAGGAGCGAACGTAGTGACCGTCAGTGTCGTATGAACGGAACTGCCATTGCCGACTGGAAGTGAACTGGGATTGAGCGCACATGTCGGCGCCTGCATCGGGGTTGGCGAGACCGTACATGAAAGCGAGATGGTGTCGCGTAGGCCGCCAACGGAATCCAAGGTCAATGTCGCCTTGGCGGATTGGCCCGGTGTGATCGGCGTCAGTGATGCGTTCGAGGCAGTCATCGAAAAATCAGGTGTCGCCAAAACTTGATGCACTCCGCCGCTGGCAGGCCGAAAAGTTCCGTCTCCCCCATAACGAGCGACGATGGAGTGTGTTCCTGCATTCAATGCACCGCTTGAAAAGACGATCGATCCGGAGGTCAACGATCCGCTGGCGATCTTGGTGCTGCCATCGAATAAATCGACGGTTCCAGTGGCGATGGCAGGTCCGGGATTGGCTGGGCTGATCTGGACGGTGAAAGAGACGGAACCTCCGGGCGCGGCGGGATTCTTGGAGGAGTGAACTCCTACGAGCGCAAACTGACCGTTCAGCAAAATGCTGACGAATCCGCCTTCCAAGAATGGTGGATAGGAGTACACGACTGACATTGCCGAGGCAAGGTCGAGTTTGCCATCTCCATTGAAGTCGGCGGTCGCTGGATCAGACCCAGGGCCTGATTGAAAATCAAGGCCAGGCTGAAAAGTGCCGTCCCCATTATTCAAGAACAAAGAAATTCCATTGATGGACCAATCGCCCGCCACAATGTCCGGGAGGCCGTCGCCATTCAGATCGCCGACATCAAGCGAAAAAGGCAAAGCTACCGCATAGCTGACTGGCGCAAGGAAAGTACCGTCACCCTTGCCGAGCAAGACGCTAAACGAAGCAGTGCCGAGGACAACGAGGTCCATTGTGCCGTTACCATCAAAGTCGCCGAGTGCCAAATCTGTGCCCGATGTGGTCGTGACGATTGGCGGCTGGAAGGAGCCATCGCCGCTTCCTAGAAGCACAACGACTGGTGTTCCCGCGAGAGCGAGGTCAGCTTTTCCATCGCCGTTGAAATCTGCAGCAACGAGCGATGGAGCGGCTAATCCGAGGTCTACAGCAGGCTGAAAAGTTCCGTCTCCCGCATTGAGCAAAAGATTGACGTGGACGCTGCTGTTGCCTTGACTGCTGGCGGCGACGACGAGATCGGAAAAACCGTCTCCGTTGAAATCTGCAGCGGCGAGGGCGTGAGGCGCATAAAACTGAGGCCCGTTCGGGATCGTGTAGTCCACATTGGTCATGAATGTTCCGTCGCCATTGCCCAGTAAAATACTCACGACCCCGAGAGCTCCCGCAACAGCGAGATCCAGTTTGTTGTCGCCATTGAAATCGCCGGTGACTGCATCGAAAGCTGCCTCTGCACTTCCGTATTCCACTTGCGGACTGAATGAGCCGTCTCCGTTGCCCAGGAGCACTCCGGTTTCGGAATAAGTATTGACGCTTACGACATCGACTTTGCCATCGGCGTTGAAGTCTCCGGACACGACCGAATAAGGATTCGCTCCCACGGCATACTCGACTCGACCCTGGAGCATGCTGGTGGTACTGCCCAGCAGAATGGTTACGTCGTTGCCATCAGAGTCAGCAGTGACAAGGTCGGTCTGGGCGTCGCCATTGAAGTCGCCTGCGGCCAGGAAAGACGGCGAAGGCCCAGTTCCAAAAATCATTTCCGGGCGGAAGGTGCCGTCACCATTTCCAAAGAACACGCTCACCATGTCACCGACGGACGAGGAGACAGCAATATCGGTATGACTGTCCCCATTGAAGTCCGAGGCAACAACATAGGCTTGGGCATTCAGGTAGGGACGCGAGCTGGCGTAAGTCGATAGATTGCTGAAGGTTCCGTCTCCATTTCCGAAAAGGATGGTGACTGATCCAGGGCCAGGAATTGTGACTTGCTCGGTGGTCGGAGCGATCAGGTCTAGCTTGCCGTCGCCGTTGAGGTCGGCGATCGCGACTGATAGCGGAGCGGATGCTCCCAGCGAATTTGACATTCCAGTCTGAAACGTTCCGTCACCTTTGCCCAGAAACACCGTCAGGAGACCATCGGAATTCCCTTCAGGGCCGGGGTTCCCCGGGTGGATGTTGCTCGCGACAACCAGGTCAGCATTGCCGTCTCCATTTAGGTCCGCAGCCGCGACGAAAATTGGATAGGGAACGGTATAGGAGACGGGAGCTTTGAACGTGGCGTCTCCATTGCCGATGAGGATATCAAGTGCTCCCGAGGTAGAGGAAGAGGAGTCGGGATTGATCAATGCTACGTCCGGACTTCCGTCGCCGTTGAAATCGGCTGCCACGACCGAGGTTGGAGAAGTGCCAGCGGGAAAAGAAACACGGGTTTGGAGTGTGCCGTCACCGTTTCCGTTGAGTACGCTGATCGTGCCGTCAGTGGTGTCAGAGACAATCACATCCAGTTTGCCATCATTGTTGACGTCCGCCAATGCAACGGAAGACGGTCCTTTCCCGGTCGGATAGTCGGTGTGGGTAGCGAACGACCCGTCACCGTTTCCCAACAGAATGCTTACAGAATTGCCGGTGAGGTTGGTAACGGCAAGGTCTAGGATGCCGTCTGCGTTGAAGTCGCCTACTGCCACGGATGTGGGGCCTGCGCCGGTCGGGTATGCCGGCGCTACCAGGAACGATGCTGAAGGGTTAACACTCGGTGCAGTCTGAGAGTGAGGCTTGGGCGAAGCCAGACGTTTCGGAGAAGACGTTGAGATTCGCGGTTGGGAATTCGGTCTGTACCGTGAAGAGTGCTGATGTAATACGAAGGTTTTGTTCAGAGGCTGACCTGAGGGTTGCCGGTTTTGCATTTCTTGAGCGGAGCCGGAAGGACGCATTAGAAGCAGGATGGCTGCAGTCAAGGAAACAAAAAGGCTCATGCGAAAGCAGGCTTTAGCGGAAGCCGTGCAGGTCATAGTTGATGTCCTTCGCCAAAATCAAATTGTTCGGCTGAACCCAGGAATCCACGTAGCGAGTGTTCAAAGCTTTTCAGGTCCAAAAACACGACATACAAATGCCGACGGCGAGATCTGACAACCACCATCGTACTCCGCGGATGGCAGAATTTGACCACTATCCGGTGTGGCACTACATCGAACCCGAGGCGATGTCGTTGGTTGCGCTCTGGTGCAAAGAATCTCAAATGTGGACGTGACCTGCAGGTAGAGTTAGCCGGGAGTCATTTCGAATACGGTTCATGCTTCCAGCTTGAATACGCAAATCAAACTGGCTCCGGGGACGTACAACAGCGTTGTCCACCGGGATAACTCTGGGAATGTAATTGCTTTCTCTCGCGCGTCCAGTTCCGCTGCGTATGCAGGGAACCTGCCGAGGGTTTAGGCCGTTTGTGGAGTCTCCTTCTAGACCGATTTGCGTCCTTGCTGAACAGGGTATGGTTCTCGAAAACTCTCGGCCGGACTGGGAAGCGAACCAATCGCGTGATGTTCTGTGTGCAGGGGTTGCAAGGAAGAACTGCCCCCATAAACTTCAATCTCCGCGGACGCAAGCGGAGGGTTTCGATCTGATTCTTCAGTTCTGCAAAACAGCGCCCCATTTTTCTCTGGCGTTGTGCCTTGGCAAACTCCGGCGTATCAACTAGCGTCCGTGCGCATCGCCGCCCATGTTGATGGATGACCAAACTACAGAATGCCGCGCTAGTGCAGTGTGGCCGTAGTGGTCACGGGCCGCAATGTTTGCAGCCTTCGCTCCCACCCTTTCATCCGTTTTCTTAAGGCATCGAGAACGTTCCGACCGCTGTGAGATTCCGAGAGGAATTGCCGAGATAGACCGTGTATATTCCCGATGCAATCAGCCAAGAGTGGCTATTGACATCCCAGTAGGAGAACGGATGAGAAGAGTCACTGGCCTTTACTTGGATAGTCACTCTTTGTGACTGCCCCGCATTCAGAGGCACTTTCTGCCACCCCACTAAGCGCTTTCCCTCGCCTGTATTCGGTGGCAATCCAAGGTACACCTGCGCGACCTCTGCGCCGCTGCGAGTGCCGGTATTTTGTATGTTGAAGCTCGCCTTAAAACTTGCATCAGCAGCGGACTCTGTTGTCAACTCACCCTCGGAAATAGCAAATGTCGTGTAAGACAAGCCATAGCCAAACGGAAATAGTGGCGTATACCCCTTTATGTCGTACCACTTGTATCCTGCGTTAAACCCTTCAATGGTGTAGTCAACGTCAAACTGCGCGTTGGACTCGGGCGGCTTGGGAAGCACCGGACGGGGCAAATCGTTTACGCTCGCCGGAAAAGTTATGGGAAGCTTTCCCGATGGATTGATGTCACCAAATAAGATTTTGGCAATCGCTTCACCTCCGCGCTGCCCCGGGAACCAGGCTTCCAGCACTGCGCCGACGCTGCCAAGCCATGGCATAACCATCGGACCGCCATTTTCCATGACAATGACTGTGTTGGGATTCGCAGCGGCTATAGCATTTACCAGAGCATCCTGATCGATGGGCTGAGCGTGAATCACATCGGTTAAGTTCAAGCTGGGCAGATCCATCTCTTCGCTCTCCCACTGACTGACGAAGACAATGGCTATGTCCGAGGAAGCAGCCAATCTCGCCGCCTGCTTGGGATTCGTACCGTCGTTGTATTGCACATTTCCATGAGGGGCCTTGTCGCTGATCGCCTTTAGCGGAGAAGAAGGATCCCAAATCACCGGCCCCCAACAAGGCGGACATGGTTTCCCCTCAATCAGCGCAGGTCCTCCGGCAGGATAGACCTGCGCAGATCCACCTCCTGAAAGCACCCCGATGTCGGCATGTGATCCGATCACCGCGATCGACGAAACCTTTGTTGCGTCCAGTGGGAGCAACCCGTCATTCTTCAAAAGAACTGCGCCCTCTTCTTCAATTTCCTGTGCAGCGGCCGCATCTGTAGCTCCGTCGATTGGTCGAACCTCAGCTCGGTGGTCGAACAATCCGTCTGCAAACATCGCGCGTAGAATGCGATGGACCATGTCGTCAAGGCGCGACTCGGCAACTTGGCCGCTTTCGAGCGCCTGCACAAGCCGTTGTCCAAAGTAGGCGTCACTAGGTTGTTCTTGATCCAGACCGCTCTCTGCTCCAGGAACCGTGCTGATCGTAATGTGCCAGTCGGACATTACGAAACCCGGAAATCCCCAGTCGCCTTTCAGAACTGTGTTGAGAAGATAATCATTTTCGCAAGCGTGTATATTATCGAGGAGATTGTACGAACACATGACGGACTGAACATCCGATTCTTTGAGCCCGATCTCAAACGCGAGAAGATCGCTCTCTCTCGCCGAGCGATCGTCGATCAAAACGTTCGCATTCCTCCGACTCGTCTCCTGGTCATTGAAGGCGAAGTGCTTGATCACAGCCAACACGTTCTCGCTCTGAATCGCCTTGAGCTGCGCCGCTGTAATCCTTCCGGCCAGAAGCGGGTCTTCCCCTTTTGTCTCGAAAGTTCTGCCGTCGCGGGGTTCGCGACCAGAATTGTTGATGTTGCCTCCCAGATTCACGTTGACGCCGTATGCTCTCAACTCAGAACCGATGACGCGTCCGTATTTCGCGGCCTCATCGAGATCCCAACTCGCGGCGTTGGCAATGGAGGAAGGTAACGCTATGGCCTCTCCCACATTGTTGCCAACGCCGACGCTGCCGTCGGCCATGAAAAGAGCTGGAATGCCAAGCCTGGAAATGCCCGGAACCCATCCATTTACTCCCCGCGGAAAACCGTGAAAAACATTCAACACCGGTCCTCCATGAACCAATCGGATCTTCTCATCGAGCGTCATTTGCTTGAGCACATAGTCTGCCCGTTTGTCGGGGGAATCGGAGGGCGGCGGTAGACGCGGAGGATCTGCACACGCAAGGGTTATCGAGAGCAGCAACAGACCGATTATGGATAGAAGCGCCTCTGCAAAGTCGCAACATCTTATGTTTGCTGGTCGATCAACGCTACGGAATCTCTTCATAGCTCCTTCAAAACCGTTGCTTGCAAAAGCGATGTTCGTTCGCGTGACGCGTTCGCAATGCGAATTTCTCGGCACCAAAATGATCCACACATTGAGACGCCCGTTCCGAGACCTGTAGTGTTCCGATGCAGCAGCTTACTAAAGATTCGATTTTGTATCGAGCCCCCGCGCAGGCCGACCCTGCGCAGAGACAATATCAAAACTTCATTCTCCGCCGCGGTCTTGTTCTCATGCTTCTTTCACTTTCGCTACAGCGCAGGATTCCGACAAGCCTGCGTATCTCGACACGAACGTTCCCCTGAACAGCTGGCCGCCGAGCTCGTGAGGAAGAAAAGGTGACTCAGCTCGTGAGTCAAGTGGAGACATCCCTGGCCTTAACGTTGCGGTCTATGACTGGCGGACTGAGGTGCTGGACGGCGCCGTAAATGGAACTACAGAATTTTCCTATGCCCGACTCGCCACTGCCATCGACACATAGGCGATTCAAACGATGGCCGAGGTGATCCGTGCCGAAGCCTGCATCAAGCACGTGCAATTGGTCTTGAAAAACGGAGGATTACGCGACCTTTTTCAGTGTCTAGATTTCTGGTCTCGGAAGATCAAATATCTCTCGCGATCCGCGCTGGGGACCCGCCAAGAGGCTTACGGCGAAGGTCCCTTCCCGATCAGACGCATGGATTCGCCTTCGTCATCGGCCTTGCAAGGCGACGATCACTGGAACAACCTCACCGGCACCACGCGTGGGACGTTTAACGGCACGTCGGCGGCCTTCACGGTTAGTGTCGACACGTAAATGCAACCGTCCCTTCTGTCGGACCACCGGTACTCTCGCAGTCACAACCAAGCGGACGCTCTGCAGCAACGTAACTCTCAGAGTTTCGCTATAACAAGGCTCAGTATGTCTTAGCAGGAAACGAGCTAACTCATAAGAGCTCAACGGTAAACCGTAAGACGTTTACATTCGGAAAAACTCGACTAGATCACCACACCCTGCCTTGCAACCACCGTGGTCTCGCATGGCCATACCTTCGCCATGAGCGATGAAATTCAGCTGCAGCGGTGGTGGTTGAGCTTGAACGACTCAATGGCCGTTAAGTACGACCGCATTCATCCGGAACTCACGGCATAAGTCGTATCTGCCGACCCCGCTAGAGGGAAAACCGCGTCATTTCGTCTGAAATCGAAAGATGAGTAAAATGCATGTTACGCGCTGCCGGAGTGCAGCTCATCCGGTAAATTTCAGTAATGTCCTAGTCATCATCTGGACCCGTCGGAGGCGTCGTATCGTGCAGGAAATGATAGGCATTCAGAGGTGCATCGATGGTGTGGAATACTAAGGGCTGCTGATGAAAGTTGAAACAGTCTGAAAGGTCATCCGGCGCATACGAGTCAGCATACCCCAAAGCTGGGAGATTAAAATTCTCCTCAACCATGCGAAGGATGCTGCCGAAATCGTGATTGACATGGGAAATGTAGGCTGGACGGGCATAGGGTGCGATCACAAT
>Ga0335082_10002624_pt1 | contig 19418 bp, 19 predicted proteins | sample Lox_Sample_41_FD_206718 | JGI IMG/M metagenome (GOLD analysis project Ga0335082, IMG submission 206718) | Soil microbial communities from Loxahatchee National Wildlife Refuge, Florida, United States - Lox_Sample_4.1 | ecosystem: Environmental > Terrestrial > Soil > Wetlands | place: USA...
GCCGTGGTTCTGCTGGTATCCGTGGTTCGACTGCGCTCCCGACATCATCTTCAAGGTGACGCAGAACTGCGGCGCCGTGCAAAACGTCATCGTCGACGAGAACATCTTCCAGACCCGTTGGGATATCCCCACAAATCTGAACGTGACTCTCACGGCGAACAGCCTGGCATGCTGCATCCAGACACCACCGCCACCACCAGAGGGCAACTGCGTTCTGATGACGGAAGTGTGCGGGATACCGGTGATCGACGTCGGTGGCAACGCCGGCACACCTGGCCCGGTGGGCTTCGCATATCCCAACAATCGCGACCGTCCATTCTCGGAGGCCATCGCACTCTACGGCCAGTTTGGATCGAGTTCACAGGCGGACTATTACAGCATCCAGTACAAGCCAAATTCGGGGACTATCTGGAACGACGTGCCCGTCGCTGCCGTTTCAGGATTCAACCGTCTCTACTTTGACGCTACGTTGCCCTGGCCCGCCAATTGGATCTACGTCTACTTCAATCCCACAGCAGGCGTGTACGAAAGCCGTGAGCATTACGAGAGCGCAACCAATCCCGGACCATGGGGATCGCCCTCAGGCCGCTCCTGGATCGGCGATCGCGACGAACTCGCCGTCATCCAAACCTCCGGATTCTTTGCCGACGGGCCATATGACTTCCGAGTCATCGGCTACAAAGCCCTTGCCGGCGGTGGCGCGGATCTGAGTACAGCCTTTGTTTTGCCCGGCTGTGGAGTCGAACCCAATGCCAACAACCAGGTGACGCTGTTCCTCGATAACCGCGTCGCCAGCGTCACGCCAGGTTCGGTGCATATCAACACCACAGAGCCAGATTGTGGCATCACCGCTGTGCGTCTCGGTGCATCAACCGTCGCGCCCTGCGGCGCGGAACGCCTCAAGCCGGGCACTCCACTCGAGATCGACTTTTTCATTAGCGATCCCGATGGGCATCTCGACAGTTACAGCCTCGTTGTGAAGTATGGATTGAGCAGCGAGAAGAACCTGCTCAGCACGGCAGACGTCGGCACCTTTAGCTACATCGCAGGCGCCGGAGTGTCGGTAGGACCGGACTATTCCAACGCGGTCACGCCGTCGCTCAATCCTCCCGAATCGGCAGCGCGGCCAGTCTGGAATGGCGGCAGCATCACGCTGCACATCGACAATGCGGCGAATGTTTTCCCCATCACATGCTGCTACCTGATCGAATTGACGGTGTGGAAACGCAACATCGTCAATTGCAGCGGCAACCTGAGCTACTACAACCAGTCCCACTACTCGTTCACGGTAACGGTATAGGACTCTAAAAAGGGACCGTCTCTCCCAGCCGCGAGGCGGTCCCATTCATTTTGCTCAGGTCGGCGGAATCACTCGCGGTCCGATTACGCTAGACTGACAAGATGAATTCCACCGATCTGAACTCGCTTTCCCGCGCCGCTTCCGCTTATCTGCGCTCCGCGATGCACCAGCCGATCCGCTGGCACGAGTGGGGATCCGAGGCATTCGCCACGGCGCAGCGGGAAAACAAGCCTATGCTGCTCGACATCGGAGCGGTGTGGTGCCATTGGTGCCATGTCATGGACCGGGAATCGTACGAAGATCCTGAGATCGCCGCGATTGTGAATGAGCACTTTATTGCCGTGAAGGTCGACCGTGACGAGCGCCCGGATATCGATAGCCGCTATCAAGCCGCGGTCCAGGCCGTCAGCGGACAGGGCGGATGGCCGCTCACGGCGTTTCTCACGCCCGACGGCAAGCCATTCTACGGCGGCACGTATTTCCCTCCCCAAGATGGCTACGGTCGTCCCAGCTTTCGCCGCGTGCTCCTGAGTATCGCCAATGCGTACAAAGAGAAGCATTCGGATGTGGTGGAGCAGGCAGGCATGGTCGAGAGCGCGATCGCAAAGTCCGAGTCATTCGCAGGACGCAGCGGGCATGTTTCGGCGCGAGCCATTGCCGCGATCCAGGAATCGGCATTCAAGATCTTCGATCCGCAACACGGCGGATTTGGCCAGGCTCCGAAGTTTCCTCATCCGTCGGCATTGGATCTGTTGATTGAGCAATACGCAAGATCAAGAGCACAAGCCGCAGATCCAGAATCAGAGAGGCTTCGCGATCTCATCGTCCTGACGCTCGAACAAATGGCCAACGGTGGTGTTTATGACCAACTCGCAGGCGGCTTTCATCGCTATTCCGTCGATGAGCGCTGGGTAGTGCCGCACTTCGAGAAGATGTGCTACGACAACTCGGAATTACTTAAGAACTACGTTCACGCGTACCAGGCAACCAGGTCACAATTCTTCGCCGAAGTGGCACGTGACATCATCCGCTGGATGGATGAGTGGCTTAGCGATCGGGAGCGCGGGGGCTTCTATGCATCTCAGGACGCAGATATCAACATGGACGATGATGGCGACTACTTCACTTGGACACTTGACGAGGCTCGTGCGGTTCTATCCGAAGAAGAAGTACAGGTCGCAGCACTGCGCTATGACATCAACGAAATAGGTGAGATGCATCACAACCCAGCAAAGAATGTGCTCTACGTACGCGCATCGCTCGATGAGATCGGCCGACGATTGAACCTGTCCCCGGACAAAGTCAGCGAACTGCTTTCCTCAGCGGTACGAAAGATGTATTCCGCGCGGCTACAACGACCAACACCGTTCGTCGATAAGACCGTCTACGTCGGATGGAACAGTCTCTGCGTTTCGGCATACCTGGAAGCTGCAAAAGTCCTCGATTTACCCGACGCGCGGAAATTCGCGCTCCGATCGCTTGACCGAATATTGAGCGCAGCATGGAAACGCCCGGAGTCTGGCACAGAAACTCGCTCTACGCTAATGCACGTGGTTGCCTATTCCGATCCCAACGCTGAACACCGGGATGTTCCGGGAATGCTTGACGACTATGCATTCACAGCTTTGGCATGTCTGGACGCCTACGAAGCGACAGCCGTTCTGAGTTACTTCAACTTCGCCCGATCTCTGACCGACGCGATGATCGCGCGCTTTTTCGATGCGACCTCGGGCGGATTCTTCGACAGTGAACCGGCTTCCGACGGTGCGAGCCTGGGTGTTCTAGCGACCCGCCGCAAACCACTGCAGGACTCTCCCACCCCGGCGGGAAACCCGATGGCAGCTATCGCGTTGCTGCGCCTCTACCACTACACCGGCGAGCCACGCTATCGGGAAAAAGCAGAGCAGACCCTGGAAACCTTCGCCGGGGTCGCCGAGCAGTTCGGAATCTTCGCGGCCACGTATGGAATCGCTGTAGTCCACTTGATAGAGAGCCCATCGCAGGTCGTTGTCATCGCCTCTGAGGATAACCGCGGAGACAAGCTGTTCCAGGCTGCAACCGAAAGTTTCTCTTTCACCAAATCTTCTCTGAAACTTATTCCGAATCAGGCCGTTGCTAGCAATCTTCCGACCGCCTTGGCTAATACAATCCCCAATCTTCCAGGGTTGAACTCCGGCAAGTCTTTCGCAGTCCTCTGCTCCGGCTCTTCCTGCCAGCCGCCGGTTTTCACTGCCGAAGGAGTCTCGGCCGCCCTTGCCCAATGCGCCGAGAAGACTACGGGATTTACCCGAGACAAAAAATGAGGGCCGCCGGGGTAATATGCCCGACAGCCCGAAGATTGCAAGCCCTTGTTTTCGGCCCAGTTACAGCAAGGTTACTTTGGTGACCTTGCGGTCACTGCTTGCCTTCCCCTAGTTTAGGTCGGCAAGGAAGATTGACAGTTAGCTTGTCTGGGTGGGCACAGAATGAGCGGGCCGCCGTCCGCGGCGGGAACCACTGGAACGGCCGCTGCCATGAATGTGCCCACTAATCCGACGATCAGGACAGCGAGCCTGATAGTACGTTTCATGGGTTCGTCTCCTATATCCGCGTAAAACCTCGAAACGTAACAAGTTCAACGCGGAGCCGCATTATAGGGTACGTGTCAAGTCCGCTGTGCAATAATTTTCACTATCCCACTCTCGACCCGACTGTCCTCGCATCCTGAACAAACAAATAGACTTTAGGAAGGGCTTCCGACTCAAACACTTACAGGATTTAAGCTATTCCATTGGATGAGTGATTCGAAGTTATCTCAGAAAAGTCGCTTTCGTGAAACGTTTCATTACAAAATCCGGACAAGGTCCCGCCAAGGACTGACTAGCAGAAATACGAGGAGGTTGGATTAGCGCTTCGTAGTGGCTCGAATGACCGCAGCAAACCCGCCAGTGCTCGTCGCTCCACCGGAGGAAGCTGCCGCTCCCTCTGCAAGTGGCTGAGGCGCAGGAGGCTGCGTCCGAGATAGTGCGCGGTCGACCATTCCCTCAAACATAGGGATCAACGAGTCGGCCGGAACCGGGTGATGGATATCAGACAGGCTCTGCTCCCAACGTTGCGGTTGTAACAACGATCGAGAAATATCGCGCGCAGGGCGCTTCACCGCAACATAACCGAGCCAGAGACCTAGGCTACAGTTGTACGCTGTCATGTTAAAGATGCTCATCCAAGGTCCGCCGCCCATGTGTCTGCCGACCCACGAACTAATCAGGATGAGTTCAATCACGGCGAAAGATCCAAATCCCAAGGCAATGCCGAAACTGTGCTGACGCCGGCTCACGCCGACGTAGTGAGCAAAGAAGAGCAGGAACATCACCATTCCGACCTGGATAATGCGTACGCAACGTTGCGACGTAACGATCGCCTGCATCCAGGGCGCAACCTGTGAGGAATTCGTTGATACCGAAACCACTCCCGCCACCAGCAGCATCACCAATCCAGCCCACTTGAACAATACCGTGCCAAGATCTCGAAGCGTATGGAACACCTTGAAAACGTCCACAAAGATCTCGTGAATCACAAGAAAGCCGAACGTTACGCTGATCGCGTTGCAGCCCCATAACAGGTAGAAGAATGCGTCGTAACTCCGCCAGAAAAAAGCGGGAAACACTACGGCAAACGTGAGTATTTGCGTGAGGATGTAGGCAAAGAAGAACTTGAAAGGTCGCACGAGTCCGCGCCGGATCATGAACGCAACAATCCCCACCTGCAGAATGGGGTGCATGACCCAGAGAGCGTAGTAAAACAACTTCATCTTGTCGCTCATGCTTCGACCGTATCCTGGCAGAACTTCATATGCCGACCACAGCCCAGCGAAATCACGGCATCGGCGTATCTTGTTTTGGAACTGCTGTGTTGTAGAGCTAGGCTAGCCTTTCAGAAACTGGTGTTCAATGCACTGAGGTAATCCGGAGTAACGTTACCGCTGCACGAAAGTTTGGGCAAGTTACCTTCGTGCTAGAGTCGCGGTTACGTAAGGCTTGACATTTGGTGAAGAGGCGCGACGGCCCGGACCTCATCCGGGACAGAGAATTTCCGGCCGGTCCCTCGACCCAGGACCCCAAAAAGATCACTTGGGGACGTTTTGGAGCTTTTTGACCCCTCGCTACGCGTCTGGCGCAGATTGGATGTAGGCACGCATCATCCGTACCTCGTCATCCTTTTCGTTGAGGTCGTGTAGCAGGATGTCACGCAGCGACACTATGCCGACTAACTGTCCTTCATGGCAGACAGGAAGATGGCGAAACCCATGGCGCCGCATCAGTGCCATGCAGGTTTCCAGGTCCTCCCCGGTACCCACGGCAAGAGGATCATCAGTCATGACCTCAGCCATGCAGGTCGAGCGAGGATCGCGGCCTTCCGCGACTACGCGGCGCATCAGGTCGCGCTCCGAAAAAATACCCACCAGTTCGCCGCTGTGAACGACCGGAACCGCACCGATATTGCGTTCCACCATCGCGCACACCGTCTGGAAAACAGTGTGGCCCAGCTCCGCCTGATAGGTCTCCTGACTCTTGATCAAGTCGCAGATCCGCATTTTGATCCTCCCGGCTTACTGATATCCGAGCGTCCAAGCGGCGCGAGTATATGCCTAAATCGAGATGAATGGAAAGCGAAAAAGGTTGGGCAAAGAAAAACGTCTGCCTAAATTGGGCCAAACACCTTAGGTCTTCTATGCTTGTTCACCGCCGACAAACACAAAGTACGACGAGTTCCACAACGCTGTCGGAACCGTACCGCGGGCTCGAGCCGTGACGACGATGTTGTATTCGTCCGCCGGGCCCCGGCGGAGTTCCTGCAGCAGGTCGTGTGTGCCGGCGGACTCTTGTCCAGACGATTTGGCGAATTTTCCGCCCCTCGGTTCAACAATCGCCAGCCAGGCCAAGAACTCATGCAGATCGCGTGTGCGCGGACGCCCGGGAATCATGAACGATATTTCCGCATCCTGTATTGAGAAATGCCAAGCAAGCGAAGCTGCCAAATCGACGGCTCTCTCGTACGCCGCTTCCGAAATTATCCCTGATTCAGGATTGTCGAACGCGATGCAGAGCTTGCGCTCATCTTCGCGCGCAAACTCCCGCACTTTCAGCGAGCCGGACTTCGCCGTCGCTTTCCAGTCGACGTGGCGTGCCGAATCTTCCGGCATGTATTCGCGAATACGGTAAAGATCGGAGCCACGTCCACGGACAAAACTTTCCCACTCCCCGCGCACCAGAGGAAGAATCTCCAAGGCTTCATCCGTTGCTTCGACGCGCGGGTAGACTAGAACCTCTCGTGCCAGTGCAACACGCCGCGTCTTGGTAAAGAAGGCAAAGGGAAAGCGTGTCGCCAGGCCAAAGCTGTCTTCCCTATAACAACCACGCCGATCGAATTTCAATTCCAGATCAGCGGTCGCCTCAGCGCGCGCGGGCAAGAACGGGAAATACGCCATCCCTTGGAATATTCCGGGTGGGGGTGGCACGACCGTCACCCGCCGCAGCCGGCGATCGGGCAACCGCAGCCATTGTTGTTCTTTCGGGCGATTAAATGGGAAAGCAAATGTCGTGGACTCCCAGTGCCACTGCTTCGCCGGCTTCTTCCGCTTCTTGCGCGTGGAGACAACTCTCACGGAAAAAGACGGCAGCACCCGTCGCGGATTCTTCAGCACAATTCGACCCAGAACCGCTCGCCCGGCAAACACATGTTCGGGTAGATGGATGTCCAGTTCCAGATAACGCAGCACCCACGCCGAGATATACCCCGATACAAGAATGGCCGACAGCATCGCCGCCACCACAATGTAAAGAAGATTGTTACCGGTGTTCAGCGCTGCGATGCCGATCACCAGCGTGACAAGAACGTAGACAATCCCGGCACGCGTAACATCGTAATCGAACGATTCACGAAACCGTTCAAGAGCTGCTCTTCGAGCCAGATACGGCACCGTGACCAACCCAACCAGCGTTGCGAGCACCAGCGAGATGGAGGCCAGAATTACCGTCGCCCACAAATGACCGGAGTCCCGAGAAATTGTCGAGAATAGCGCCGCCCCGAATGCCAGCCCCAATCCTGCCAACGCCAGCAGGAACTTGATCCACACCTCGGCCGAGGACGATTGCAGCCATTCTGCAACTCGTGCGGGGGCGGAAACAGTCGATCGTAGCGGATTGGACGCTGCAGAACTCACTGATTCCGAGCCTAGCATCCCGCGCCGGAACCGACAATCCAGAACTCCTCGTCACAAAAGCGATCGTAACCGTATCTAGATGAACCGCGAGCTCGCAACGTACTAGCACTCGCCGTCCGCCCCCCCTCTGCGTGGTCTGACAGTTGTCGCCGTTTTTTCGCCGATGGACGATGCATGACACCGGGGTACCAAGCACCCCGCCGCGATGAGCAAAGGATTCCTTGTGAGGATGAATCCTTCGCCTGAGTGCTTTCGGTAGGCCACAGGCCAACAAGCAGGCGAACGACCTGTCGGATCACCGAATGCAAGTCACTTCGATCTGTTGAGGCATTGCGTGCGTGGGTGGGGACCTCCTTGCTGGCTTGTTCGTGGCGGACCAGTCAGCGAATTCACGGGTACAGATCACGTGCGGCTCCTGTGCCCGTGAATTTTGCTCGAAAGCAATTTCGAATAGAGCCGAAACAAAGTAGATAAGCAAAGGAGTCATCCATATGGCGGATTTCGAGCAACTGAAGGCAAAATACCAACCCGTTCTTGACACGATTCAAAGAGAAGGTGCGGAACTTCAAAACGTCAATATCGACGGCAATCAGCTCTTCATCAAGGCCACGGCCGTTTCCGAAGCCAGCAAGAACCGCATCTGGGACGCAATCAAAGCGGTTGACCCAAACTTCGCAGACCTCAAGCACGACATTGAAGTCCGCCAGGGGGCGCAAACCTACACCGTACGTCCGGGAGACACTCTTTCGAAGATCAGCAAACAGTTCTACGGAGATGCCAACAAGTATCCAACGATCGCGAAGGCCAACAACCTGGAAAATCCTGATCAGATCAAAGCGGGACAGCAATTGCTGATTCCGGCCGCGTAATTCGATTCCGGGCCCGCGTTCCCTCGACGCTAACCGCGGGCATATTTGGGCCAGGCAGGCAAAACATCGTTCGACATTTCACAGAACTGAGAAAGCCTGAGGAGGTACTCATGATGACCTTAATCGATTCCGTAAGCGAGATCCTGAAGCAGTACGCCGGTGGCGGAGCGGCCGGTGGTGCGAACGCTCCCGCTCATTTTGATCAATTAACGCAGTCGGCTTCCCCCGACATGATTGCCGACGGACTATCTGCGATCTTTCGTTCTGACCAGACACCGGCGTTTGGCAATCTCGTCAGCAATCTATTCAGTCAGTCGAGCGGCGACCAGAAGGCTGGACTGCTCAACCAACTGATCGGTTCGGTCGGCCCCGGAATGCTCGCGCAGATGGCGGGAGGAGGAGCGCTTGCGAGTCTTCTGGGCGGCTCCGCGCGCCAAATCACTCCGGAGCAGGCACAAGCCGTGTCTCCAGAAATGGTGCAGGAGTTGGCGTCCCACGCGGAGAAAGCAGATCCATCAGTGATCGACAGGGCAAGCGCCTTCTTCGCTGAGCATCCAACGCTGATCAAAACGCTGGGTGGCGCAGCGTTGTCGATCGCCCTGGCGAAAGTAGCGGAACGCCAAAAAGCAGCCTGACAAGAGCTCTCGTGGCCGATCGCCGACCACCAGCCGCCAACTCTGTTCGAGAAACTATAAACGACGCAGGATCGCAGGAATCTTCACGCATGGCCCAATTCGTGAGGGTTCGATCTTGCCGTTCTTGGGGATTTTTCTATCGGTAGCGACGAACACATCTGACAAGGCTGTGGCAGGAGTTGATGTAGACATTATCGATATCGCGCCGGGCAAGTGCGCGGTTATGCCTGAATCGGACGGACAAGACGGACAGTATGGGTTCAGTGAAGCAGAGCTTCCCGTTCACCTAGGGCCCCACTCAAGGGGTGTTGCAGGGGGAATCGGCGAAGTAGTTATAGGCTCCGATGCCCGCACAGTACCCGCCGGCTTGCCTGAGAGAATGGTCGACGTGGCGCGCCACGCCGGTTCTGCCTACATGCAGGTGCAGGTTGGAGTTGTGGCTATCTACTTCCAAGACGGCAGCACATGGCCCGCAAGCTGGTTGGGTGCGGGCCACCCTCCAAGCCATCCGCATGCCTTCGATCCGATATTGGCAGAAGCTGAGGTTGATAAGTGCTCCGACACGACAGCCGCTGCGGCGGTGGTCAAAGCCCTAAAGTCGGTCAAAGAAATCACGTTCAGCCAACCGGAGTCGTCCGAATCCGAACCGCAACACAATAAGGCGCTACCGCCTCACCTACGCTTCAGTTGTACCTTGGAAAGTTCAAGGGCAATTTGCCGGATGCCTTTGAGCCAAGACCCACGTAACTCAGACCGAAACACAAAGTGAATGAGTCCGATATCATCCGCTCTGGGCTCGAAGCGCACTAAGACTTTCAATTAGAGCAATTCCACCTCAGTACTTTGCCAGTTCCTTCATTGCTAGATACAGATCATTCGGCTGCGGCAGGATTGCATCCTCCAGAATCGGCTGATACGCGACGAACGTGTCTTTCGCGGCGACGCGGCGGACGGGCGCGTCCAGTTGATCAAAAAGTTTGTCGGCTATGCGAGCGGCGATTTCCGCGCCGTATCCCCAGCTCAGTGTGTCTTCATAGGCAACGAGCGCGCGGTTCGTCTTAGCCACCGATGCCGCAATCGTGTCCCAGTCAAACGGACTCAGGCTGCGCAGGTCAATCAGTTCGACCTTAATTCCCTGCTCGCGCTCAAGTTTCTGTGCAGCCTGCAGCGCCCGCGGCACAACTGCGCCATAAGTAATGACCGTCAGATCCGTTCCGGGCTGCACAATCCTGGCCTTGCCGAACGGGATCATGTACTCCGCCCCAGGATAAGCCGCCCGCCCGTACGACTCGCGATACAACCGCTTGTGCTCAAGAAACAGCACCGGGTCATCGCAGCGAATCGCTGTGCGCAATAGTCCTGCAGCGTCCAGCGAGTTCGACGGAAATGCAACCCGCAGTCCCGGAATGTGCGTGAACATACTCTCGCCGCACTGTGAGTGATAGATCGCACCACCGGTCAGATATCCGCCAATCGCCACCCGAATCACCACCGGACACGAGAATCCATTGTTTGAGCGCCAACGGATCGTGCAGAGCTCATCGCGAATCTGCATCATCGCTGGCCAGATGTAGTCGAAGAACTGAATCTCGACCACAGGCTTCAACCCTCGCGTGGCCATACCCGTAGCGCGTCCCACAATCGCTGCTTCCGCCAGCGGAGAGTTGAACACACGGTCGTTGCCGAACTCGCACTGCAAGCCGAACGTAAGCTTGAACACTCCGCCTTTGCCCTTGACTAACTTCTGCCGCAGATACTCTTCCCGGCTGCAGTCCGCAACGTCCTCACCGAAGATCACGATCCGCTCATCGCGCTTCATCTCGTCGCGGAGCGTCGCGTTGATCAGGTCAGCCATGGTCTTGGTGGCCGGCTTCTTCCCATCGCCGGAGACTTCGACGGCAGCGGGCTGCGTATCGAAAGCGGCAGAAGTGGGATCGACATCCGGTGAGTAAAGATGATTCATTACCGACTCAGGCGCCGCCGGCAGCGCTTCTAGCGCCCGGTCGACCGCGACCTGGAGCTCGGCTTCCACTTCCTTCTCCAGCTGATTGATGCCCTTGTCGTCGAGGATCCCCTCGCGCAGCAGGTACATCTGGGTGCGCGTCACTGGATCACGCTGCGCATCGCGTTCCCGCTCGGACTCGGGCCGGTAGAGACGCTCATCGTCCGATAACGAGTGCGAGTACGGACGGATCACATGCGCGTGCACAAACGCGGGGCCAAGCCCTTCGCGGCAATACTTCGCGGCGCGCTGAAAGGCAGCATAGCTGGCCACGGGGTCAGTACCGTCGACCTCTTCAAAATGAAAGTTGGGGAATCCGGAAACCAGCCGCGAAATGCTTCCGCCAGCCGTCTGCACTTCCACCGGAACGGAGATCGCATAACCGTTATCTTCAACGCAGAAGATCACCGGCAGCTTGCCGAGCGCAGCAGCGTTCAAGGCCTCCCAGAACTCGCCTTCGCTCGATGTACCATCGCCAAGCGAAACATAAGTCACTTCATCGCGCTGCGAGGTAACATTCTTGAACTGGCGATAGTCCAGCAAACCGGAAGGTACTTCGGCGGCCTTGGGACGTCGCGAGAGATATCGTCCACCCTCCGCGCAACCCACCGCTTGCAGGATCTGTGATCCCGTCGGCGAGGACTGAGTCACAATATGCAGGCTGGGATAGCTCCAGTGGGAAGGCATCTGGCGGCCACCGGAACTGGGATCATCGGCGGCGCCGACTCCCTGCAGAAACATCTGATACGGCTCAACTCCGAGCGCGAGACACAGCGCCCGATCCCGATAGTAAGGATAGAACCAGTCGTAACCGGGCTTGAGAGCCAGGCCCGCAGCCACACCCACCGCCTCGTGCCCTGCCCCCGACATCTGGAAATAGATCTTCTGCTGGCGTTTGAGCAGGATTTCGCGATCGTCGATCCGCCGCGAGGTGTACATCAGCCGATAGGCCTGAATCAGTTGTTCTCGGCTAAGTCCCTCTAAAACCTTGGTTTTCCGCGTGCTGCCCCCGACGGACAACTTGGGATCGGTTTTAGTCGTGGCCATCCGGATTCCAGTCCTCAATATTTAGGTTCCCACCACTCGGCGGCGGTTCCGACCCGATCCGGGCCGAACTTTTTGGATTGTATATGTTTGCGGAGGGTTGGAAAAGGAAAGGAATTGCCCGCATACAACTTTAGTCAGTGGCCATTTGTGCATCGGTTTCGCGACCCGGGAACGATGCAGCACGAAATCCGCAATACGTGCTCGATATCACACAAATCCGTGACCACAATCATATTCGTTACGGCCCCAAAGCCCTTAAAGTGTCAGCCCATTGAGCACGTTTTCAAGCTTGTGGTCCTCCCCACGAACGAGCTCAGGAAAGACGATTCGCAGCCCTGGCGGCCGCAGTCGCCAAGGCTGCGATTTTTTTGGCGAGTAGATCATGTGCGGGCCGCTACACGTTGCGGCTCGACTCCCTCTGCTCCAAAATACTGTCGCTGAAAATACAGCGCGACGTTCACCAGCCCGATCAGGGCAGGGACTTCAACCAAAGGGCCAATTACGGCCGCAAACGCGGCGCCGGAATTGATTCCAAATACGGCCACTGCAACCGCGATCGCGAGTTCGAAGTTGTTACTGGCGGCTGTGAACGATAAGGTGGCCGTCTTCGAGTAGTCCGCCCCAAGCCTTCGTCCCATATAGAACGACACCAGGAACATGATGACGAAATAAATCAGGAGCGGTACGGCGATGCGCAGCACATCCAACGGCAGTCTGACGATGAATTCGCCCTTGAGCGAGAACATCACCACTATCGTGAACAGCAGCGCTACCAGCGTAATTGGGCTGATTGTGGGGATGAACTTCGTTTCGTACCACTGCCTACCACGCGCCCGCAAGAGGACAGCCCGTGTGATCATTCCTGCAAGAAACGGTATGCCCAGATAGATAAATACACTTTTGGCAATCTCGCGGATCGAAACATCTACGGCGGAGCCGCTTAGTCCAAACAGGGGAGGCAGTTTGGTGACGAATACCCAGGCGTAAACGGAATAGAACAAGACCTGAAATACAGAATTGAACGCGACCAGGCCAGCCGCATACTCCGTGTCACCTTTTGCCAATTCGTTCCACACAATCACCATGGCAATACAGCGGGCAAGACCGATCATGATCAGGCCTGCCATATACTCGGGATAGCCGCGCAGAAAGATGATCGCCAGGGCAAACATCAATACAGGACCGATCACCCAGTTCTGTACGAGCGAAAGCGCGAGAACCTTCCTGTTACGGAAGACCTCTCCCATCTCCTCATAACGCACCTTAGCCAGGGGCGGGTACATCATGAGGATGAGACCGACGGCGATGGGAATCGAGGTCGTGCCAACGCTGAAGCGGTTCAGGAAGGGCACAATGCATGGAAGCGTCCATCCCGCACTGACTCCGATCAGCATGGCTGCGAAGATCCAGACGGTAAGGTAACGGTCGAGGAAACTCAGGCGAGAAGAAATATTGCCACCCATATCTTAGTCCTCTGGGACAAGAGCCTGCTTGGCGCCGAGTTCTCGCGGCTGTCTGCCGATTTTTTCAAGTTCACGCTTGAGCGACAGGCTATCCAGAGTCGACATCGGCAGTGACAGAAACAGGCTGATTCTCCTGTCCAGCAGGAAAAACGCCTCGCGAAATGCCCGGGCCCGTTCCTCCTCAGTACCCTGCACCGAGGCGGGATCCGGAATGCCCCAATGAGCGGTCATGGGTTGTCCCGGCCAGATCGGACAGACTTCGTTCGCCGCGTTGTCACAGACCGTGAAGACGAAATCAAGTTGTGGAGCGCCGGGTTTTGCGAATTCGTCCCAGCTCTTACTGTGCAGGCCGACTGTCGGCAAATGCGCTCCTTCGAGCTGACGCAATGCCTCCGGCCGAACCGCCCCGGAAGGATGGCTGCCTGCGCTAAAGGCGGTAACCCGCCCGCGCCCCTTCTGATTCAGAATTGCTTCCGCCATGATGGAGCGAGCGGAATTGCCAGTGCACAAGAAAAGGACGTTGTAGTGGTCCTGCATCGCGAGGTGACTCCTTCTAGTTGCAGCAGGTTGGGCCGCAGCAGGGGTTCTTTCTTCCGACGGGTTTCACGGCGCGAATGAAGCCGCTGAAGAACTTCCCATCGATCTCCTCAGGATCGAGCTTGATCGGCATTATTTGGCCGGAAAGATATTCTCGGGCATCATCCGCTGTGTAGATCCGGGTAGGCTCAATGTCGATCTGCTCGAACCCGGCCGCCGCCAGCTTCGCGCGGTATTCGTTTTCGTCAAGGGCACCAGCGATGCATCCCACCCACGCAAGTACGCTTTGACGAATGTCCTCAGGAATCTCCCCACGGGTGACAACGTCAGAAACTGCGAACCGGCCCCTTGGCTTCAAGACCCGGAACGCCTCGCGTAGCACCTTGTTCTTGTCGGCTGAAAGATTGATGACGCAGTTCGAAATAATCACGTCAACAGAATTGTTGGGCATCGGAATGTTCTCGATCTCTCCCTTCAGGAACTCCACGTTTTCGATGCCCGACTTGCGCTTGTTCTCATTGGCGAGCGCAAGCATCTCGTCGGTCATGTCGAGGCCATAAGCTTTGCCAGTTGGACCAACCCGTCGAGCTGAGAGCAAAACGTCGATGCCGCCACCTGATCCAAGGTCGAGCACCGTCTCTCCCGCTTTCAATTCAGCAAGCGCAGTAGGATTTCCGCATCCAAGGGAGGCGAGCACAGCTTCCTGCGGAAGTTGTCCGATCTGCGCAGCATCGTAGAGATCGCTGGTGATGGGATCGGCGCATCCTGTCCCTGCGCTAGCTCCACAGCAGGAACTGCCGCCATTTTCTTTCACGCGCAGTGCGGCTTCGCCGTATTTCTGTTTCACGACTTCTTTGATATCTGCAGCCTGAGTAGTACTCATTTTTATGACTACCTATTTACAAATTTGTACGACGTCCTGCGGTTTGAGGGCTTTGTTGCGGGTACAGCACTCCGCGTATAGGAACTGGAGAAGTTCCTGCAGCGCTTCCGTATTCGCCGAGTAGCGGAGAAACGTGCCTTCCCTCTTCACCATAACCAGCTCTTCAGTCTTGAGTTTGTCGAGATGGTGAGACAAGGTTGAATTGGGAACTTCGAGTTCATCCTGGATCTCGCTGACCACAAGTCCCTCCGGATGAGCCGACAGTAGCAGTTGCATGATTCGCAGTCGTGGCTCTGTTCCCATGGCGGAGAACATATCCGCGTACTTAGCAACGCGTTCTGCGGATTTGAAGGAGACAGAAGACTTACTCGAAGATGCCATATTTCTATATTACCGGAAATATCGTTACAAGCCAACCCTCTTTAGGAGCACCCGCGCGCACCGGCATGCGACCCAAATGAGGCACTCCGCCATGCCGCTGGTCTGATTGAGGTCTTGGACTGGAGTGGCGATCATGAGGGCAGAAACCCAATCTTCTCTGCCCCTCAAAGCGCCTCTGCAGGCACTGAATAAAAGTTGCCCGATTCAAGGTGCACGCCCGACGATAAGCTGGAGAACTGGTGCGCGATAAACTGCTCTAGCCTTTCGAGTTACATTCTGACAGCTGACGGATGACTGCCAAGTGCTTTATTCTGGATATTCATGATTCGTACCCGCCGCGCGTTTGATCCGCACTCGATAAAACTGGTGATCTTCGACCTCGATGGCACGCTGATCGATTCACGCCTCGACCTGGTCCATTCGGTCAATGCAGCGCTGCGCCACATCCAGCGCCCGGAACTGCCCGACGACGTGATCGCCAGCTATGTAGGTGACGGCGCTCCCATCCTCATTCAACGTGCCCTCGGGGGCGAGGCCGTGGACGAAGCGCTCGTGCATAAGGGACTCGAATTCTTCCTCTCTTATTACCGCGAACACAAGCTCGATCACACCACCGTCTATCACGGCGTCCAGGACGCTCTGGCTTCGATAAAGGGTTCGGGCAACGGCACCGCCCGCAAAATGGCTGTGCTATCAAACAAGCCCGTCAACCCGTCCCGTGCCATCGTCGACGCTCTCGGGCTGGGCCACTACTTTTCGCAAGTCTACGGCGGCAACAGTTTCCCCACGAAGAAGCCCGAGCCTGAGGGCGCGCTCCAGATCCTGGCTGAAAACGGAATCCCCCCGGAACAGGCGGCTATGGTCGGCGATTCTCATGTGGACATCCGCACAGGCCGCAACACCGGAATGTGGACCGTCGCGGTGACCTATGGATTCGCGCCTCACACGCTCGAGGTGGAACAACCAGACGTGGAAGTTGACACACCGCAGGAATTAGGCAAAGTATTCATGTCCCAAACTTGAGTTCGCGCGATCACCAATGAAAACCGACCACTTCGGTTTTACCAACAAAGAACTGCGCAAGCTGCGCAGCATGAAGGATCCCTACGGCATCCAGAAGTTTCTTGATGACATGCCGTATCATCTCGAAGATACGGCCTGGTCCCCACGCAAGGTCCTGGCGGAAGAATCGTCGCATTGTCTCGAGGGAGCAATCTTCGGCGCAGCCGCTCTCCGTGTGAATGGACATCCTCCCCTGCTCCTCGACTTCGAAGCCGAGCATGACACCGACCACGTGATTGCTGTCTTTCAACAAGACGGATGTTGGGGCGCGGTCGCCAAATCGAACTACACCGGGTGCCGCTGGCGCGAACCTGTCTATCGGAATCTTCGGGAACTGGCATTGAGCTATTTCAATGCCTACTTTAATCTGCGGCGTGAACGCACCTTACGCCGCTACTCGGTTCCGGTGAACCTGAAGCGCTTCGACCGGCAAAATTGGATGACGACCGACAAGCCGGTCTGGTTTATCGTCTATCATCTCTTTGATATTAAGCACTACCCATTGCTTACAAAAACGCAGGAGAAACGCCTGCACCGAGTGGACGAACGCCTGTTCCAGGCGGAGTGTTTGGGGAAAGCATACAAGGTCAGGGACTAGGCCGCGACGCTAAAGCCCGGGCCGATCTGTGCCGATTCTGAGTATGGGCCTCCTTGTGCTTGCGTTGGCAGGGTAGTCAGACGCGCTCACGGACCGCGAGTTCCTGTGTGGCCTTGAATCGGGACGGAGGGGCCATCGCATGGAACTCGGTAATCAATTTGAACTGGATCGCCAGTACGAAATCGTGGAAGCCCGTCGCCATCCTCGCTATAAACTTGAAACCGATATCCGCATCTACCCCCGCAACTCCCAGGTAGTCCGTGGACACACTGTCGACATCAGCGAATCCGGCATCTCCGCCATGCTTCGCGTTGAAGTCCCCATCGGAGAAGTGGTCCGGCTGGAATTTTCGCTCGACTCGACCGAGGTCGAAGTGCATGCCCTTGTGCGCCAGCGCAATGCTTTCCGGTACGGCTTCCAGTTCGTGGGAACGCACGCGCAAGACATCATTGCCCGCACCTGCCGCCAACTCGCCATGCAGCAGTCCCTTTTCGGAGAATGACGCTGCGCACTTTCTCTCCAGTCTTTGCGCTCACATTTTGAAGTGGCTCTGAGCTTAACCATTCTCAAGGTTAAGATAAGACAATGCGGAGTCGAGTCCTCGCCTGCGTCTTATTTCTATTCGCAACCCTGGGTGCATTCGCACAGGAAGACTCTGCCCCCTTTCCGGACTCGCAATCTCAAAACGGTGCGGGCCAAGCCAGTGAACCAACGCCCGACCCGATCCCGCAGCCCGATCTCACACCCGACAAGGACGGCCGCCTCTCTCCCGAGCAAATGCGTGATCTGACGCGTGTAGTCGCCCAGAACTTTCGCGACAACTACAAGAAGCAGCGCAACTACACCTATATCGAGCGCGATCTTGAAAAGCAAATGGGAGGCGAAGGCCAGGTCAAGTCCACTGAAATCAAGACGTACGAAATTGTCGACATCTATGGCGAGCAGGTGCGTCGTCTGATCGAGAAAGACGATAAGCCGCTCGATGCCAAAGAAGCCGCTAAAGAAGAAGAGCGAATCCAGAAGATCATCGACAAGCGCAAGAACGAATCCGAGGACGACCGACGCAAGCGCCTGGAGAAAGAAGCCAAACAGCGCGAGGAAGGCCGCAAGTTCGTCAGTGAAGTTGCCGATTCCCACGATTTCAAGTTGATCGGAACCGAATTGATCGGCGGGCGCGAAGCCTGGGTAATCGACGGCGATCCGCGACCAGGTTACGAACCGCAAGACAAGGGCTCTAAGTTCGTCTCTAAGTTTCGTGGTCGCCTCTGGATCGACAAGGAGGAACTGCAACTTTCAAAGATGGATATCGAGGCCGTCGATACCGTCTCCGTCGGCTGGTTCCTGGCTCGCATCCACAAAGGCACGCGCGTGACATATGAGCAGCTTCGTGTAAATGACGAAATCTGGCTGCCCGGCCACCTGACCTACAAGTTCGATGCGCGCGTGGCCCTGCTCAAGGGATTCAACGTCGACGGCGAGCAAACCTATCGCGACTACAAGAAGTTCCGGACTTCATCGAAGATTGTCGGCGTCGGCGAAGTCAAAGAACAAAACTGACATAACCTTCAGGAGCCACGCCCATGAAAATCGAGATGCGTCCAATCGGCTTCGTCGAGACCGTTCGTTCCGAGATCGAAGATGACTTCTGGGGTGGTCAACACGCCTGCATTACTCTGACTGACGAGTTCTCATTGGACGCATTCCGCGGCCTGGAAGACTTCTCGCATGTCGAAGTCCTTTTTTATTTTCACCATCTTGATCCCGCAACTACCATCACTAGCGCGCGGCATCCGCGAAACAATGCGGAGTGGCCTCTCGTTGGCATCTTTGCGCAGCGCGCAAAGAAGCGTCCTAACCGGATCGGCGCAACAATTTGCCGCATCGTAAGAGTGGACGAGACCCGATTGTTCGTCTCTGAGCTAGACGCCCTCGATGGCACTCCCATCCTCGACATCAAGCCGGTCATGGCCGAGTTCTTGCCTCGCGAATCGATCAGACAGCCCGAATGGTCCCACGACCTCATGCGCCAGTACTGGACCCACAAAGAATGACCCGCCATCCCGGCAACTCAGGCGTTTATAATGCGGGGTCCCAAGCGCACGGGTAACTCCTGGATTTTTCTTAACCCGCTCGTCTGAGACATTTCATTCGAATTCATTCGCGAGGTCACAGGATGACTTCTCTTACCCGTCGTGATCTGCTTCGCTCTGGTCTGGCTGTTTCTGCGGCAACTCTCCTTCCCGCTACCGTTCAGCGTGCGCAAGGCTTGCTTGACGCCTTTCCTCCGGCCGACACATCAAACGTCGTCGCTCCACGCGAGCATCTTCTCTTCGACTTCGGCTGGAAGTTCTTTCAAGGACACGCGTCCGATCCTGCCCGCGATCTCGGATTCGGCATGGGGCAAGGAGACTTCTCCAAGAGTGGTGAGTTCTGGTTTTC
>Ga0335082_10002625_pt1 | contig 19415 bp, 22 predicted proteins | sample Lox_Sample_41_FD_206718 | JGI IMG/M metagenome (GOLD analysis project Ga0335082, IMG submission 206718) | Soil microbial communities from Loxahatchee National Wildlife Refuge, Florida, United States - Lox_Sample_4.1 | ecosystem: Environmental > Terrestrial > Soil > Wetlands | place: USA...
TTCTGGTCCCTGGTCTTTGGTCCCTGGTCTTTGGTCCCTGGTTTCTGGTCCGTGGTCCCTGGTCTGTGGTCGGGGGTAAACCAGGGACCGGTAACCAGGGACCAGGGACCCTAAAGTGGCTGCTGCTGCGTCACGCAGTGGAAGGCACCCAAGCCCCACACCAACTCGCGTGCTGGAATGCCGACGATGCGGCGGCGCGGGAAGACTTCGTGCAACGTGCGCAACGCCGCGCCGTCGTGGGGGTCGCCGAACACCGGCGCGAGGATCACGTCGTTGGCGATGTAGAAGTTCGCGTAGCTCGCCGGCAGCCGCTGCTCGTCGTAGTACACCGGCTCGGGCATCGGCAGTGTCAGCACGCGCAGCGCCCGTCCATCCTGGTCCGCCATATGGCGCAGCCGCTCGTAATTCGCCTGCAGCCGCTCGTGGTTCTCGTCACGCGGGTTGCTCTCCAACACCGTGAGCACGGTGGTCGGGTCGACAAAGCGGGCCAGGTCGTCGATGTGGCCGTCGGTGTCGTCGCCGACAATCCCGTCGCCCAACCACAGGATGTGGCGGACACCGAGATAGTCACGCAGGTACTGCTCGATCTGCGCGCGACTGAGGTGCGGATTGCGGTTCCGGTTGAGCAGGCATGCTTCGGTTGTCAGCAGCGTGCCGCGGCCGTTCACATCGATCGACCCGCCTTCCAGTACGATTCCCGGCTCGAAGAGGCGGACGCCCAGCAGCGGCGCGATCTTCTGCGGGACGATGTCGTCAAGGTCCCACGGCGGATACTTCCCACCCCAGGCATTGTAGACCCAGTCGATGGCCGCCAACTCGCTGCGCCCATCGACCTGTCGGGTAACGAAGGTGGGGCCATGATCACGTGCCCACGCATCGTTGGTCGGAATCGCGTGCAGCGACACCGCGTCACCGGGCACCCGCGCGGCATGCAGCAAGTCGCGTACGGCGGCCGCTGCCGCTGCATCGTTGACGAGGATGTTGACGTGCTCATGTGGCGCCAAGGCGCGCACCATTTCTACCCACACGCCGGGAATCGGCGCGAAGTTGCCCGGCCACGATTCTTCCTTGTGCGGCCACGCAAGCCAGGTGGCGGCGTGGGGCTCCCACTCCGCCGGCATGCGGAAGCCGAGGGCGGCGGGGGTTTGGAAGGATTTCGTGCAGCTCATGCGGAGACCGCTCAAGAAAGGCAAAAGTCAAAAGGCAAAAGTGGGGAGGACCACTCCGCACTTTTGACTTTTGCGTTTTGCCTCTTGCCTTTCCTGCTCACTTGCCCCCCTCGTCCAGAAACCGCTGCAGCAACCCGTCGTACGCATCGATGCGACGGTCGCGCAGGAACGGCCAGTTGCGGCGGGTTTCGTCGATGAGGCGCAGGTCGCACGTGGCGATGACGATTTCCTCGCGGTCGTGCCCGGCGCGCGCCAGGATGCGGCCGAAGGGGTCGGCGACGAACGAGCCGCCCCAGAACTCCAGGTTGCCTTCGACACCCACACGGTTGGTGACGGCGACGAAGACACCGTTGGCGACCGCGTGGCTGCGCTGCATGATCTCCCACGCCTCGTGCTGTGCCGCGCCTAACTCCGCCTTCTCGCGCGGGTGCCAGCCGATCGCCGTCGGGTAGCAGACGATCTGCGCCCCGGCGAGGGCCGTCAGCCGCGCCGCCTCCGGGAACCATTGGTCCCAGCACACCAGCGCGCCGACCTCCACGCCGCGCAACGTGTGGCTGCGGAAGCCCAGATCGCCGGGGGTGAAGTAGAACTTCTCGTAGTACAGCGGATCGTCCGGGATGTGCATCTTGCGATAGACACCGCGCAACGCGCCGTCCGTATCGATCATCACCGCCGTGTTGTGGTACAGGCCGGCGGCGCGCCGTTCGAAGATCGAGCCCACGACGGCGACGCCGTACGCCGCTGCGGCGCGGCCGAGCGCGTCGGTGCTCGGACCCGGAATCGGTTCGGCCAGATCGAAGAGCGCGGCATCCTCGCGCTGGCAGAAATACTCCGAGCGAAACAGTTCCTGGAGGCAGATGATCTGCGCCCCCTGCCCCGCCGCGTCTCCGATGCGCTCGACCGCCGCAGCAAGGTTCGCCCCCACGTCAGCGCTACAGCGCATCTGGATCAAGCCGATTGTGACGCTGTCGCTCGTGCCCATGTTGGACCGACCGATACGCTGGAAGGAAGAGCGATGCAAGATCGTGGCGCGCGACGCTTCGATGGTCGCTGGTCTCTGGTCCCTGGTCTCTGGTCCCTGGTCCCTGGTCTCTGGTCCCTGGTCTCTGGTCTCTGGTCTCTGGTCCCTGGTCTCGGTCTCTGGTGGTTGTTGGTTTCTGGTTTCTGGTTTCTGGTTACTGGTCACTGATTACTGATCACTGCTCCCCGCGTCGCTGCTCGCTCGCATCGTTGACCGCACACCAGCACTTGGGTAGGGGTGCGCCATGGCTTCCCCCGCCTTGGCGGCGCTCACCGTTGCGTTGTTCTTCCTGGCTGCGCCGGCAGGTGCCGAACGCATCAACCAGCCAATGCGCGACGAAGACGTCGTGGCCCGCGTCAACGGCACCACCATCTACCGCAAGGATGTAAAGGACGTCGTCCAAGGCATCCTGCTCATGCAGGACAAGGAGCCTGATGCCGCCAGCGTCGGCAAGCTGGCGGAGGAGGCCCTCGACTCGCTCATCGCACTGGAATTACTCTACCAGGAAAGCCAGGCGCGCGGCATCAAGGTGAGCGACGCCGACGTCGACGCCGAGATCAACCGCAGCAAGCGCCAGTTTCCGGATGCGCAATCGTTCCAAGCGGCGATGAAGGCGCGCGGCATTACAGAGAACGACCTACGGCGCGACACACGCAAGACGATGGCGGTGAACCGCCTGCTCGAAGGCGGCATCTGGAAGGACGTGACGGTCACTCCGGAACAGGTCAAGAGCTTCTACGACACCAACCAAGACAGTTTCCAGCATCCGGCGCAGATCCGCGTCAGCCACATCCTTGTGCGCGTGCCGGAGGGGGCGAGCGCTGCCGACCGCGCCGCCGCCAAGCAGCGCGCCGGCGCCCTGCTCGACCAGCTCAAGGCCGGCGCCGACTTCGCTGCGCTGGCGCACAAAGAGTCGCAAGACGCCACCTCGGCCGCGCAGGGCGGCGACCTCGGCTACCTCGCCAAGGGGGAGATGGACAGTACCTTCGAGAAACACGCCTTCGCATTGAAGCCCGGACAGCTCAGCGACGTGGTCAGCACGCCGTACGGCTTCCACATCATCAAGGTCACCGACCGCCGCGCTGCTGGCTCCACCCCGCTAGCCGAGGTGGAAGAACGCATCCGCGCGGTGCTGCAGAAGTTCGAGCGCCAAAAGCGCCAGGCCAACCTCGTCGCGGAGCTGCGCACGAAGGCGAAGGTGGAGGTGTTGGACCATTGACACAAAAGCGAAAGCACGAAACTTCGAAATCACGAAACCCAGCCCCTCTCCTCCGGATCTCTGTCCCCTTTCGTGTTTTTCGCCCTTTCGTGTTTTCGTGATCTCTTCTTTCTCGCTTTTCACTTCCCCTGGAACCTGGGCGGCCGCTTCTCCTTGAACGCGCGCACCGCTTCGGCGTGGTCGCGGGTGCGGTAGAGGTAGTCGAGCGTGAACGCTTCGTAGCGCACCTGCGCTTCGAAGGTTTCATGCAGCCCCTGGTACAGCGCCTGCCGGGTCAGCAACAGCGACAGCGGCGCACACTGCGTCATCTCGCGCGCCAGCTCGGCAACCGCGTCCATCAGCTGCGCGCCCGGCACGACTCGATTCACCAGCCCGGCGCGCTCGCATTCGGCGGCCGCGTACTGCTTGCCGGTGAACATGAACTCGCAGGCGCGACCCAACCCGACCAGCCGCGGCAGCAAGAAGGTCGATCCCAGCTCGGCCATCACGCCCATGCGCGGGAAGAGGAAACCGAGCTTGGCTTCCTCTGCGGCGATGCGGATGTCACACAGCAGGGTCATGGTGCAACCGACGCCGAGCGCGTAGCCGTTGATCGCCGCGATGCTCGGCTTGGAGAGGCGGCGCATGAGGGTCGGGAACTCCTCGACGCGCGACGGACCGGGCACGTGCGCTTCGGACTCGCTCTTGGTACCGCCGCCCGCCGCGATCTGTCCGGCAAAGAACTCCATGTCGGCGCCGGCGCAGAAAGCGCGGCCCGCTCCCGTGAGCACGGCGACACGCACCGACGGGTCGCGATCGACGTCGCGGAAGGCGTCGGCCATCTCGGCGCCCAGCACCGGCGTCCACGCGTTCAACCGCTGCGGCCGGTTGAGCGTGATGATGCCCATGCCGTCGCGCTTCTCGAGGATGATTGTCTCGTAGGCCATGAGAAGTCTCCCTCAACCGACTGGTCGACTGCGGTCCCGCTCTCCGGGTGCTACGCTGCCATTACCCCTGACGATGACGCAACGTCCAAGTTGACCCGGCGCGTCGGTCTCCCTCACTCCGACGGAGCTCAGGTGACGGAGTCGCTCTGACTTATCTATCCATTCGAGGCTTTATGTGGGTTTCAAATGCACGGTTCCACTCGAGCCCATCCCGGCACGAATGACATCCAGGACCAAACGGGCACTCCTCCGCAGCATGTAGATCCACGCTTTTTCCCGTGAGAGGCTGACCGGGATGCCAGCCAGAAGGTAACTCATTTCCGTTCGCTGATCGCACGTTCATTTCGGACTCCTCCTTCGCCGCACAAGGAGTGCCCCAATTGAGCGGCGACCGTGCGCAGTGTCACGCGTAGTGTAGCACGCTTGTCGGCAAAACGCTTGCCGACGGCTTGCAGAGGTTGCAGAGGAAGTACGGACGGAACCAAAGTGCTCCCCGCGGCGCCGGACGCGGCCGACCGTCACGACGGATTGGAGCCTAGCGGCGTGCCATCATCGCAGGAGCAGCCCCGCTATCAGTCGCTCTCAGAGGCCTCGCGCTCGAGAGAGTCCTGCGCGGCCGGGGGCGCCGGTCGTTGCGTTTGCGGTGCGGGCTGGCGAGCGTCGGTCTCTGCGCGGTGCTGGCCCACGAGACGGAATCGGGCAGCGCCGCATGCGACCACGCGATGCCAAGCTCGGCCTGAATCTCGCCGAGGAGGGCTTCCTCGTCCGGGGCGATGAAGGTGATCACGTGCCCGGTCGCTCCCGCCCGCGCGGTGCGTCCGGCGCGGTGGATGTAGTCGTCCGCGCACCGCGGCACGTCGAGGTTGATCACGTGCGAGATGCCGCTGATGTCGAGACCGCGTCCCGCCACGTCGGTGGCGACCAACACCGGGCACTCGCCACGCCTGAAGGCGTCGAGGGCCGCGATACGCTCTGCCTGGCTACGGTCGGAATGGAGACTGGTGGCATTGACGCCGCTCCGGACCACCGCACGCGCGACGCGGTCCGCATCGACCTTCCGCTTCACGAACACGAGCACCGAGCGCATCTCGCTTGGCCGCAGCAGGGTTGTAAGCAGAGACGACTTCCGGTCCTGTGCGACGCGGTAGGTGCCGTGGGCGATGCCGCCCGCCGGCTGTCGCCGGTCGACCGTGACCGTGATCGGATCGCGCAGGATCGTGCGGGCGAACTCACGTATGCTTGGTGGGAGGGTGGCGGAGAACAGCAGCGTCTGCCGCGTCGCCGGCAGCGCTGAAAGGATGCGGTGTACGTCGGGTAGGAACCCCATGTCGAGCATGCGATCGGCCTCATCGATGACCACGACTTCGACCGCGCTGAGGTCGACGTACTTGAAGCGCATGTGGTCCAGCAGCCGCCCCGGCGTAGCGACGACGATTTCGCAGCCGTCGCGCAGCGCCCGCTCCTGCGGGCGCATGTCGACCCCGCCCACGACGGCGACCGCACTGAGGCCGACGTGGTAGCCGAGCGCCAGCACCTGCTCGTCGATCTGCAGCGCCAACTCGCGCGTCGGAGACAGAATGAGCGCACGGCAGCCGACATCCTGTCGCCCCTGCAGGCGCTGCAGGATCGGTAGGAGGAAGGCCGCTGTCTTGCCGGTGCCCGTCGACGCGCATCCGATCAGGTCGCGACCCGCCAGGACGACCGGTATACCCTGCGCCTGGATCGGCGTCGGTCGCGTGTATCCCATGTCCGCCACCGCCTCAGCCAGAGCCGGAATCAGGTCGAACTCGTTCATCGTTGGTATCAATTGTGTCTCCATTAAGGTTGTGACGACGCGTGACGCGGCCGGGATGGCGGCGAAACGGACTGGACGCGCGCGTGTGGCGGCCTTGAGCCGCTTGGCGCGAGCGAGACGCTCCGAGGGGAGTGCAAGGGGCAAACAGCGAGACGTCGTAGTTGAGGGGCTTTGCCTTTCCGATCACGCCCCGCAGCCACATCCAGAGACTCTGCGGAGCCGTGCGGACGAGAGCGGGAGTGTCAGTGTCTCAATGTATCGCACAGTCCGTGCCGAAAAGCGAGTCACGCCGCCGCGCGCTCGCTGCGGCCCGGCTGCACCGCGGCGATGAAGCGCAGATGCGCGTGGCGCTCGGTGATCTGCCGCAGCCAGAAGTCGTTCTGGAACAGCAGCAGCGGCCGGCCCTCTACGTCGAGCAGGCACAGCACCGCCCCGGAGCGCTCGAGGTCGGCGGGATCGAAGCTGCCCTCCACCCAGCGCGCGTGCTGCGATGGCAGGGGTTCGAAGCGCACGTCGACCTCGTACTCGCTCTTGAGACGCGACTGGATGACGTCGAACTGCAGCCGCCCGACGGCGCCGAGGATGGGGTCGCGCTCGAGACGCTCGCGGTGGAAGAACACCTGGACCGCTCCTTCTTCAGACAGCTGGTCGAGCCCCTTCTTCAGTTGCTTGCGCTTCAGGGGCTCAGCCAGGATGACCCGCACGAAGTGCTCCGGCGAGAAGCGCGGGATGCCGGCGAACTCGATGCCTTCTGCCTCGCTGAGCGAGTCGCCGATACGCAGCAGGCCGGGATCCCACACGCCGACAATGTCGCCGGCGAAGGCCTCTTCGATGAAGGTGCGTTCCTGTGCCCGGAACTGCAGCGAGCGCTTGAGGGCGAGCCGCTTGCCGGTGCGCCCGTGGATCACTTCCATGCCGCGCACGAAGCGCCCCGAGCACACCCGCACGAAGGCGACCCGGTCGCGGTGCAGCGGATCCATGTTCGCCTGAATCTTGAAGACGAAGCCCGAGAACGTAGACGCGTCGGGCGACACCGCCCCGGCGGCAGTCGCTCGCGGCAGCGGCGGCGGTGCCAGCTCGATGAACTGATCGAGGAACGGCTCTACGCCGAAGTTGGTCAAGGCGCTGCCGAAGAACACCGGCGTCAGCGCGCCGCTGCGAAAGGCTTGGTTGTCGAAGCCCGTGCCGGCGCCGTGCAGCAGGGCGAGCGAGTCTGCGAGGTGATCGTGCGCGCGGTCGCCGATGGCGGCGCGGAACGCCGGATCGTCGAGGCTGCTCACCTGCATCGCCGCCTTGTGCGCCGCCAACTCGCCACGCTCGAACCGCAGCACCTGCTGCTTCCAGCGATCGTAAACGCCTTGGAAGCCGGCACCGGCGCCGATCGGCCAAGTCGCTGGGCTGGCGGGAATGCCGAGCACGCGCTCGATTTCGTCGAGCAGGTCGAGCGGGTCGCGCCCGTCCCGGTCCATCTTGTTGATGAAGGTGACGATGGGAATGCAGCGCATGCGGCAGACCTCGAACAGCTTGATGGTCTGCGGCTCCACCCCCTTGGCGCTGTCCAGCAACATGATGGCGCAGTCGGCGGCCGCCAGGGTACGGTACGTGTCTTCGCTGAAGTCGTTGTGGCCGGGCGTGTCGAGCAGGTTGAGCTGGTAGCCGCGATAGGGAAACTGCATCACGCTGGTGGTGATGGAGATGCCGCGCTCGCGCTCGAGCGCCATCCAGTCGCTGGTGGCGTGACGATCGTTACGCCGCTGCTTCACCGAGCCCGCCAGATGCACGGCGCCGCCGTAGAGCAGCAGCTTTTCGGTCAGCGTCGTCTTCCCGGCGTCGGGGTGTGAGATGATCGCGAAAGTGCGCCGGCGCGCCACTTCCGTTTTCAGTCGTTCCTTTGCATCATTCATGTCCGATCGGTTTCCTCAAGTGTCTGCAATTTTTTCCCCACCCGTGGGCATCCACGCCGCGGAGGGAGGGTTGCATTCTCAATGATGAAAGCCAGCCAGCGCCGCGGCACATCATTGCGGCATGCGGCCGAAATCAGGGCGGCGGGCTGAAGATAGTCACGCGCCCAGGGAAGACGAGATCGCTGACAATGTCAATATCGCGAACTGGGCCGGGCCTCGTCGTCAGCGTGATGGGCAGCGCGCGCACACCCCAGAACGACACGCACCCGGTGGGTCGCATTCGCGCAGCGCGGCTGCGCAGCACCGCCAGGCGGCGGCCCGCGTTTGCCCCCCGCGACTGTCCGCCAGCGGAGCGAAGGCCGCGAGCGTGGCGTGCGGAAAACCTCGGACCTCAGGGCCGGAAAGCTTGCATTTTTCCTGAAGCCAGAGGCCCGATGTCTGAGGCCCAGACGAAAACTTCACAAACTCTCCGTCCCGAATTGAGCCAGTTAGCGATTCGGGAAGATCTGCTCGAGCACGTTGAATAGCTGTCGTTGCAGCTCGTCGCGGGTGGTTGGAAGGTCGACAAACATGCCCGTGATTTCGTCGGTCTTGTCGTGGATGATGACGGTCCGCGCCGGCGTGCCGGCACGGTAGGTGATGCTGGCGCGGCCGGAGTTGATGCTGATGAACAGGGTAATAGCCGGTTCCGCGGGCATCCGGTGGGACGGGTCAGTCTCTTTGACCTCGGCGTGGTAGCCATGCGACTCGAGGAGGTCGGCGGCCTCCTGCATCACGGGATGGAAGACGTCGTGACGGAGGCGCTTGAATTCGTTGCGGGCCTGTTCCGCCAGTTCGTCCAGCCTGCGGAGAGAGTCTTGCCCTTTCTGTTTCGTAGCCTGGTGAGCTGATAGCAGCGAGTTCAGTTTGCTTTTGAAGTCTTCGCTCATTGGCGCATCCTCCCTGGGCGTTGAGCGGAAGTGTAGCATAGTCGAGCGCTGACGCGGTCTTCTCGCGCGGGTCACCGCAAAGAACCACAGTCGCGGCGCGAGACTGGAGGAACCGCGTCATGCCCGAAAGGGTGATGAGCCCGATCACCCGGTGCCCTCGGTCACCAGCAACCGCTGTCTGATGTCACAAGCTGCCGCATGGCCCGCTCCCCTGGGTCGCGGGCTGCCAAGTCCGATTGGCTGCTAGTGCTTCCCGGCGTGAGCAGCGGTCGAGCGCGGCTTGTGGGCCTCGCCGGCTCGGGCGGCTCTGCGCGCCGCCGCCTCGGCCAGCAGCTCCGAGCATAGCTTTCCCGCGTAGCTGAAGAGCACCACACCGAGGCACAGGGAGTCGATCAGCGGGAGGAACCCAAAGTTATCGACCCTCCTTGCGCCGAGCATGTAGAGCGGCAGCTGCGGCCCGGGAACGTTGGTCACCACGAGATTGAAAGGGAGAACGCGGGTCGCCAAGCGCGCGCCGAGCGACAGCAGGGTCGACGGCGTCCACTCGCCCACTTGGGTGAGCATCGCGGCGCTGAGGGCTTGCTTCGAACGTTTGAGGCGCTCAGTGGTCTCGCGGATCTTCGCGAGCCGGCGTATTGGATCGGGCTCGCCGAGGGGCATGGGCACCATCCACGCCGAGATCCGGTTGCCGAGTGTGCCGCGCTGCTGCTCGGTGCGGACACTCACCGGGGCCATCACCCGAAAGTCGAGCGGCGCCACATCTACGTCGCCCGACGGCTCGGCGCCGGGCGCGGTATCCACTGCGCTGGTGGTTCGAACGCGTCGGTGGGTTCCGGCTCGAGCAGGACCTTCAGCAGATCGACACTCGACACCCCATCGACCATGCAGTGGTGGATCTTGCTGATCATGACGAAGTGCGCAAGGTTCGCGAGGCCCTCGAGAATCCAGATCTCCCACAACGGTTTCTGACGGTCGAGGTGCTGCGCCATGACGCGCGCCGCGAGGCGCTTGAGCTGCCGCTCATCTCCCGGCTTCGGCAAGGCGATGTGGCGGACGTGGTAGTGAATGTTGAAGTGCTCATCGTCCATCCACACCGGATGATTCTCGATCGGGACGTGAACCAGCCGCTGGCGGTAGCGCGGAATGAGGTGTAGCCGGGAGGCGACGTAGGCGCGAATCGTATCGATGTCGATGCCGCCATCGGCTGTCCGGAGCGGCCCCGCCTCGAACGTTGCCGTGCCGGCAACGTGCATGGGGCTGGTGGGGGTCTCCATCATGAGAAACGAGTTGTCGAGGAAACTGAGGCGGTCGTAGGCATTCTCGGGCATCGCGATGTCCTTTCAGTGAACTGGCGCACCAGACTTGCACCGCCTCGGTCCCAGTCCCGGATGATCCGGAAGTCGAGGCGTGTGATGCGCCCAGGCGTTTAGTGGAAGGGGGTTGCCCCAGTGGAGCTCGCGCGTGTCAGAGTCGGGGCCGTTGCACCCCGCGCGCGGGCTCGGAACGTGTCAGGTGGGAGTCTCTATAACACCTACGGGCGTCGTTGTCGAAGAGGCGGCGCGGCTGTGTCACAGATCGATTTGATTCAGTTGGGCACGAGCATTGCGCTTGCCAAGTGGCTATAGGTACCGGGAGAGGTGAAACCCGATGAACGACACGCAGAGCGGAGTTGGGCAGGCGTCTTATCACGGCGGCGGATCGATCGGCACGCGCGGGTTGGAGGGTCCCCTTGGATGCGCCTGTGACAGCGAAAAGATCTTCGCTGTCCACGCCTACCTGAAGAGACATTTCCCGCACTGCGTCCTCGGCGACCTGCATGCACCCACGAGATTGATGCGCGAAGGAGTGCTGGTGGGGCGTGGCGACTACCATGTCATCAGCGTGGCTACTGACCGTCCCTCCCATGCGGTGCTGCTGAACGAATGCTTCGAATACTCCGTAGGGCACCTCGAGGAACACCTGTGGCGATGGAATCTTGCCGCCGGGCTCCGGGCCCATCGTATCGTCGTCGTGGGTAAGGACGGCGTGTCCGCGCTCTGAGCACGATGTGAGCGCTACGGTGCGACCGAACTCTGCTCACACCGAAGGCTCGCATGTTCAGCACGTTCATCTTCGTCTTGGGAGCGGCAGTCGGAGGGGTGATCGCGTGGCTCTGGTCGGCCAACCAAGCCCGCGCCGCGTTGGCGCCGAAGATTGCCAACCTGCGCGCCACCATCGGTGGCCGCGACACCACGATCACCGAGTTGCGGAGCCAGGTGGCTGAGCAGGCCGAGACCGCACGAGCAGCGCCCCACTCCCACGTCATCGTCCTCCTCGCATTCGTGGCCGGCGTCTTGATCGGCTGGTCGATTACATGGTGGTTCGGGTAGGACAACGATCCGGGGAAAAGGAACCGCCATCTCTACTTCACCGATTCAACAGGCCTCGGGCCACGCCGTGCCCGAAACGCCGGCTCCGGTCGGAGCTGTTCCTTACTGAGGTAATGTCAGAGCTTCACCACTCGTGGAGAGCCGACCGTCGCAACGGCAAAACGGCCTCACTCCCAAGAACGGTGACCGCGACCGGACAGTTCTGCACGCTGCCGTTTGTCCTTCTCGGTTTCGGCTCTTGTGCCGCTCTCGGCTTCGGCCCTGTCCAGCTTTTCTTTGCTTTCAGATTCGAGCTCCGAGGCCTGGGCGAGTAGATTTGCCGCTAGCTCGCGGACGCTGCTCCCGCGGACGCTCGGGCCCAGCCGCACCTCTTCACCCTCACGCTTGACGACAATCTCAGCAAAGTAAGTAACAGTGCGTTCGTCTTCCATTTCACCCTCGCGCTGGGGAGATGATAGCTGAGCCGGATCGATTCGACAAAAGCGTCAGCAACAAAGCGTCAGTCCTCAAGAGTTGTCGCGAACGCGATGACGGCACACCCTCGACCCCCGGCAGCACGCAGCCGGGCAACTACTGGCCCGCCCAGGCATCGCGATGGTTTCACGCTCCGGCAAAGCGATCACAGTGCCAGCGTCAGGTGCGAGGGCAGATTGTCGACCATGGCGCCGTCCGACGTGGCGAGTCGCCAGCCTCGGTACACAGCGTGCGCCGCGATCAGGCGGTCGAAGGGATCGCGGGTCCAGCTCAGTTCCAACGCGTGGCGAATCACGGAGGACAGCGGCGGATCATCAACGGTCCAGCGCGGATCTTCGGCGACCGCATCGGCCGGTCGATCGGTCGTGAAGATGCCGCGACCGACCTCTTTCAGAAATTGCAGCTCCAGTAGGGCAACTGGTGTGAACCGCAGCCTGCCTGCGTGCGGGCGGAGTGGACGCGCGCGGCGATGGCCGGCAAGCAGAAACAATACCGCGCTCGTGTCGAGTAGGATCATCGCGGACGCTTGGAGCGTCGCGTCGTCCGCAGGCGCATCTGATGGCCAGGCGCGGTCCACTCCCACGTCCAGCCAGTCTCGAGCAGCCGCGGATCCGTGACCTGAAAGAAGGCTTTGGCGCGCACTCGCGCGCTGGTGGGCGTATCCGTCACGATGCGAAAGCGCCGACCGCGGCGAGCGATAACCACCGGCTCCCCACGCTCGGCACGATCGAGCGCGCCGGCCAAGTGCTCCCGCAGCTCAGATACGGTGTACTGCTTCATGCGTGTACAGATGTACACGAGGCACGAAGCGGAGGCAAACCGGAGGGTGAGGGGACCGAGCGGCCATTTCATAGGCCTGATCAGGCGCACCTGCTTCAGGCGTGCCGAAGAAGGGCTAGCGGGCTGCGCGTCCTTTCGGCGGGGCGCCCATTGAGTCGCTGCGGGCGGCTGAGGAAGCTGCACGTCAACGCTGCGCCCGTGCTGCCCCGGTGATCGTCTCGTGCACGAATCGCAGCTTGTCGATCGCTGCGGTGGAAAGCACGAACGGGTAGCCATCAGGTAACCCCAGGCTGCGGTTGAGGTTGGTCAGCGCATAGGTCAGCGGAAACCAGTCATCCATCATGCGATCAAAAGGCTTGAGAGAGGTGCCGTCCGCGTCAGGCTGCAGAGACGGTTCGTCGGGGCGACGGGGCCGCAGCGACAGCCCGCATGCGCCGGCGGTTTCCAGGGCGTCAGTCATGAGCAGATAATGGGCCCAGGTTTCAGCCCAGTCCTCCCAAGGGTGCGAGCTGGCGTAGGCGCTAACGAATCGCTGCTGCCAGTCTGCGGGTGCTCCGCGCTCATAGTGCTGCTGCAATGCCAGGTTGTAGTTGTCTCTTTCGTCGCCAAACAGCTGGCGAAAGGCATTGATCCGGTCACCGTTCTGAATCAGTTGGTCCCAATAGTAATGACCGATCTCGTGACGGAAGTGGCCAAGGAGGGTGCGGTACGGCTCATGGAGGTGGAGCCGCCGCTGCTCGCGCTGCGCATCATCCGCCTCTGCCACGCTGATGGTGATGACTCCGCTCTTGTGCCCGGTGAGTACAGGCGCGGTTCCCGGCGCACGGGAGTCGGCGAGGAACTCAAAGGCCAAGCCGTACACCGGGTCCTCGACCTTGTTCTTCAGAGGGAGGCCCAAACTGAGGAGATTGTAGATGAGGCGTCGCTTCGCCACTTCCAGGCGGTACCACGCTTCCTTGTGCCCGGGATGGCTCAAATCCGGAATCACCCGGGTGAGACGGCACGACCTGCAGAGCGGATCGAGGTCGGCTGCGGGAACCGCCCAGTTACAGATGTTCTCACGGTCGTAATTGCCACAGAGGCGGTACGTCCGTCCCTCTGCCGGAGACATCGGACACTGCCAGATATCTCCGCCAGCCGGATCGAGCGAGCCGACCACCCCCAGGTCTGGCAGGTAAGCAAGCGGGTGGTCGCAGCTCACACATCGGCTGTTTTCGAAAAAAATGAGCTGCTGACAATGACCACAGTGGAAGATTTTCATCAGCTAATGTTGAGCCGCGGGAGATGGTGCGGATTGCCGGCGACACTGCATCATCAAGTCCGACCTAAACCCCATCGCGATGGAGCCCACGGCGATCTCCGCCAGACCTGCCGTGACGATGATGCTCGTATTGTCGACGGCGCCGGACAGACCCGCCGCCAGCGCAAATGGGACGGTCAGCCCATCGGACATGCCGATCACGATGTCCCGCACCGTCGCCGAACCGGTAAAATGTCGTTCAACGTGCGGCGTTTGCGGCATGATGCTATTCGCGAAGCGGTTGCGGACGGTGCCCCGGGAGGCGGGCCTCGGCCGCGCTGAAGCGGGACTAGTTCTTCGTGGGTATCAGAAACAGTATCCCGCCAATCACTATCGCCCCCAAGCCAGCCCAGACCGGGATGTTGACTGTCTCCTTGTCCTTCACCGACAGTTCGAGCGAGCCGATCTTGGCCTCGTGGGTCTCCTTGGTGTAGCTGAACTTGCCGTACGCCAATCCCAGGATGCCGGCTACCATCAACACGATTGCCGCAATCTTGATTGCGCTCATCTCGTCTCCTCCTGCAGCGAATCCCCGTCGCGGGGCGAGAGCATTCCAGGTCACCCCAAGGGCCTTCGACCTTGAAGGACACGAATCAGTATCACCACGACCGCGACGACCAAGAGGAGGTGAATGAATCCGCACAGCCTGGTCGGCCTTCCCCTCCCGCTTCAGCTTCTTATCGCCGGTCAGGGCCCCCGCAGCTTCCTTCACGCGTCCCTTCAGTTCATCGGATTTGCCGCTCGCGATGATCGATCCTCCTTGTCCTGCAGGTTTGAGAGCAACGGCTGTGCCGAGACTAGCGCTTGTCATGCGCAGCACGCCCCAGATGCCTTTCGCTCCAGATTTTCACCGCTGCAGAAATCATCCGCTCCGATTCGCCCCGCTTGGAAGTGCGGCCCGCCCCAGATGCCGCGGCGGCAGCGTTATCGGCGCCGCGAGTGGTGCGGTGTCTGCCCGCCGCCGGCACGCCGCAGAGGTCGGCGTCATGCTGTCTTCAGTTCCGACGTACAGTGCGGGCACCGGGTTGCCTTGATCGTGATCTTGCCGAATGCTGCCCCGATGATGATGCCGATCGCCATGTCGAGCACGTTTCCGCGCATCGCGAACTCTTTGAACTCTTTCAACATGATGCTTCTCCTTCCCGGATGCCCGATGACCTCGGCGGGGGCCAAGCGACGTATCGTCACCCGGCCGCCGCGGTGCGCGCTGCTCCGCAGCCGCTGTCTACCCCCCGAGGCTCGACTTCACCTTCTTCAGCACATCGATATTCTTCTGCAGGCCGTCCACGTTCTTCTGCATGTCGACAATCGCTTCGCCGAGCTTCGTTGCAGACCCCAGCACCCCGCCCGATTCGCCCGCTTTCTCCATCGCTGCCTTCCCGAGGTCTCCTAACTGCGCATCCGCGCGATGTTGAGTAACGGAGCCGCAAAGAAAGCCCGCCGCAAAGACCATTCCGACCAAGCCGACACGGATGATTCGACCACTGCTCGCGTACGCCATTGTGCCCTCCTGCTGTGTAGGTCAATATCACTTCTGACAATTTGGCACGATGCTTTCGTCGGGTCCGCGCGGCCCCTCAGGGTCCGGAAAGCTTGGATTCTTCCTGAAGCCAGAGGCCCGATGTCTGAGGCCCAGACGAATACTTCACAACTCTGAGAAGCGACGGATGATGAGATCATGAAGTCGGACGAATCGCGTTGGGCGCTGATGAAGCCGCGGGCGGTCACCCTCGACGGCGACCGGGTCGTCTACCGAGTCGCGGGCAAGGGGCCGGTGCTGCTGCTCGTGCACGGCATGGCCGGTAGCGCAGTGACGTGGAGGCACGTCATGCCGGCGCTAGCCAAGCGGTTCACGGTCCTGGCCCCCGATCTGCTCGGGCAGGGCCAATCAGACAAACCCCGCGGCGAGTACTCGCTCGGCGCCCATGCCAACATGCTGCGCGACCTGTTGGACGCGCTCGGGTACAAGCGGGCCACTGTCGTCGGCCAATCGCTCGGGGGCGGCGTGGCCATGCAGTTTGCGGATCAGTTCCCGGAGCGCTGCGAGCGCTTGGTCCTGGTGGACAGCGGTGGACTGGGCCGGGAGGTCACGTTCTACCTGCGGATGCTGACCGTGCCCGGATTCGAGTCGGTTTTCCCGCTCTTCTGCGCGCCGCGGCTGCGGGACGCCGGAAATCTGATCGCCACGTGGCTCAACCGCGCCGGTGTGCCGTCCACGCCCGCCAGCCAGGAGATCTGGCGGAGCTACGCGTCGCTGGCGGACGCCGAAAACCGCCGCGCATTCTTTCGCAGCCTGCGCGACGTGATCGACTTCAGCGGACAGGCGGTGAGCGCCCTTGGCCGGTTGTACCGAGCAGCGCAGTTGCCGACATTGATCGTGTGGGGCGCGCAAGACCCGTTCATTCCGGTGAGCCACGCCGTCGCAGCGCACAAGGCCGTCCCCGGCAGCCGCCTGGAAATCTTCGACGGGGTGGGCCACTACCCACATTGCGAGGCCCCCGAGCGCTTCGTCGCGGTGCTCGTTGACTTCATCGCCTCCACCAAGCCCGCCCGCCTGCCAGTGCGGTCCACGCGCCGACGCGGCGCGCCCCAACGAAGCGCTGACTGAACTACCAAGCGCGCAGAACTACGCGCGTAGTTCTCCGTGCTTTCGGTGTTGGCCACCCGGTTGGTACAAAGGAGCCTGGCTGGGGTGTGGCAACACCTCAAAGGCGCCGCCATGGTCCGGCTCGTAGTGAGACCAGCATGGCGCTGAGGGAAGAAACGGCTCGATGAAGTCAAAGGCTCGCTTGTCGGCGACACGTAGGTGGCGAATGACCATCGCCGGAGGAGGTACAGGCCGTTCTTCAGCAGCTCACACCACGCGAAGAGCACGCCCTCCGACTGCGCTTTGCCCTCGGCAACAGAAGGCGGGGGATTGACGATATCGTTGCGTGGCCTTCGCTGGACACCGGCAGCGGTGCACCGAATCGAGTGCTCCGCTCTGCACAAGCTGTGGCTGGCAGCGGTGATGGAAGAGCGCAGCGAGTGCGCCAACGCCGGATGAACGCAACCCCGAGCTTTGCGGATGCGTCTCCTCCGGCCGCAAGAACCGGCAGGAGGCTGACCTTCGGTAGCGAGAATGACTTTCAAGTCGAGCTGCGCCGACGGGTCGATGAGTTTTTCCGCAGCACCGCGCGAGTGGAAGCGCCTGCGTGACGACCCACCGCCAAAGCCGCGGCCTGACGGTGTCTTGGGCGCAGATCTTCCGTGGCTCACGCAGCGTGCCTGATGCGGATCGAAAACTTGAGGGGGGAGTCGTCGGGGACGGACTAACCACCCCTCTCGATGTCGTTTCGACCGGCCCTTGACGCCCGGTCACTTCCGCCGTTTACTGAACAGCGTTTGCCGATGAGAAGGAGGTGACGCTTTGGGTATCACCTACGCGGAAGGAACGCTGACCGGCCCTACAGGCAAGAGCGCCATTGTCAGGTTCCTCGTGGACAGCGGCGCCGTTTACACGCTCGTTCCTCACGATGTGTGGAAGGCTCTCGCCCTCGTTCCGAAGCGGAGCGTTACCTTCACGCTGGCCGACGGAACGCCGGTCGACCGGAGCGTCTCCGAATGCCACATCTCTCTTCCCCAGGGCGACGGCCACACCCCGGTCATCCTCGGTGAACCTGGCGACGAGGCGCTTCTTGGCGCCGTCACTCTGGAAGAGCTTGGGCTTGTCCTTCACCCGTTCAAACGGACGCTCGAGCCCATGCGAATGATGCTCGCATAACTTCGGGACACCGCATGCCACGTCGCGGTGTCCTCCTCCGGTCCTGTTCGGCGGCGTCAGGGCGCATACGGCCCGTAGGCGAACGGGCCGGGTAACTCGCCGATCACCTCAACCCCGGGATGGGTGATCACACCCTGCGTGTAGGTCAGCTGGCGCAGGTCACTGCCGTCCGGGCGCATGGCGAAGAGCTGGGTGCCAAAAGGATTGGTGCGGAGCGGATCGCAGCTCGATAAGAAGACCACCGTCCGCGTTTCGGAATCTTGCGTGAGCTGGTTCACCACGCAGCCCTCCGGACGTTTGGTGGAAAAGAGGCATCCGTTCGTTGTGTGCTGCACCGCACTGAACTGGGTGAGCTGACGCAAGTTGCCGCCGAGCCGGTCGATCGAGAAGATCTGACAGCTCTCGAACGGATTGCTGTCGTGTAGCTCAGGCGGGTTGGCCGAAGCCTCGAAGAACACGGCCTGCCGATCGACGTCGACAATCGGATTGAAGGAGGTATCCACACGCTGAAAGTTGGTGAGTTGGAGCAGGTTAAGGCCATCGATGACGAAAACCTCCCCGATCGTTGCCAACCCATTAATTGGGCCGTTCTGCGCTTTCCCCCTCAGTGGAAGACTCACCGCGGTGGGCTTGTCGCCGGTAATAACAAAGGTGGGAATGATCCGGCTGTCAGGTGACGTCACCGGAAGCGGAACTCTTTTGGGGATTCCATCACTCAGACTCACGGTGAACGCAGGGAAATCAAGCGGGCAGCTACACGGCGGGCCAGTGTTCATGCCATCTGGGTTCGCGAACGTAAGGAAACCGATGGTCTGGTTATCGATGAAGACAGCGTTGACCACGCTTGGAGCATCGGACGGAAGATTCCCGGGCGGGACTGCCGGCGGCAGCTGCGTCACTTGCCGCCGCCGACCGCTGTCGACGTCGAGCGTCCAGATCTGGCCGGCCTCGTTGCCTGCAGCGTCCGGTCCCTTGTCGACGAAGGTGATCATCCGGCCGTCCGGGCTGAACGCGAAGGGGCGTCCCACAAAAGCGCCTCCACTACCTGGGAGGAAGAAGGAGGGCAGTCGGCTGGGTGGGCCCAACGAGCGCAAGCTAGTGCCGTCGGCGCCCACGACGAAGATGCCCTTTTGTTCCGGCGGCAGATGCAGTGGCAACCTAGGACTGATGGAGAAGTCATCGGTGGCTTCGAACACCACCGCGGTTCCGTCAGGGCTCACCGCGACGCCTTGAAATGCCTCTCGTAAAATTGAACCGTCGCCGAAGCGTGCAAGGGTCAGCGACTGGCACAGCCCTCCCAAGGCGATCGGACCTACCTCTGGCGTCTCCACTACCGTGACGTCCCGATCACCGTGCAGGATGTGCAGCGACTGGTGCTCGACGAAGCTGTTGTCGGCACTGTCGCGGCACTCGGTCGTCACGTAGGCGAGCGTGCCTATGTCGCTGGGCGGAGGGTTGCCACTGTCGTCTCCCCCGCCGCACCCTGAAAGCGCGAGCAGAAGGGCAAAGCGTGACAACGCCGGGAGCAGACTGCGACGTGACATTGAAACAGCAATCAAGCAGAAGCGCCGCTGTAGAAGCAGTTCCAGGGAGTCTGGGGGACGGAGGGTGCGGAAAGTGCCGTGAGCGCCGGCTTGAGGTGACGGAACTTGACGCATCAGCATCGACTTCCAAACCTTGAAGCCCGTGAGCCGCCTCCCCCTTCGTGTTGGCGGCGTGTCGTGCTTTCGTGAAGTCATTTGCCGACTCCGCAGCCGGTCAGCGCG
>Ga0335082_10002628_pt1 | contig 19401 bp, 14 predicted proteins | sample Lox_Sample_41_FD_206718 | JGI IMG/M metagenome (GOLD analysis project Ga0335082, IMG submission 206718) | Soil microbial communities from Loxahatchee National Wildlife Refuge, Florida, United States - Lox_Sample_4.1 | ecosystem: Environmental > Terrestrial > Soil > Wetlands | place: USA...
AGTCCCAGCTGGAGCTCGGTCTCGAGCTTCAGTGCGTCGGCGACGCCCAGGCCGGGGGCGCGATCGCAGAGCTTCTTGCCCGCCCTTATCGCGTCCGGAGACTGCGCGGCGATCGTGCGCGCCAGCGCTTTGGCCTCGGCGACGGGATCCGAGCACACGCGCGTCGCCAGGCCGATGCGAACGGCCTGCTCCCCGGTCACGACGGCTCCGGTGAACATCAGCTCCTTCGCCACGTCGGGGCGCACGAGGCGGAGCAGCGTCTGCGAGGCCGTCATGTCCGGAACGAGGCCGTAGCGGATCTCCATCACCGAGAGCGTCGCGTCCGGCGCGACCAGGCGCATGTCGCACGCGAGCGCGAGCTGCAGACCGCCACCGAGCGCGGCCCCGTGAACCGCCGCGATGACGGGTACGGAGACCTCGGTCCATACCCAGCATGCACGCTGCGCCAGGTTCGCGGGCGACCGCGCCACGTCGCGCGCGAGCAGCGCCTGCGATCCCTCGCGGTCGGCGAGGAACGACTTCCAGTCCAGGCCTGCGCAGAACGCCGGACCTTCGCCGGAGAGGACGACCGCCCGGACGCGGCGGTCGGCTGCGACCGCCTCACCGGTGGCGACCAGTGCCTCGAACATCGCGCGATCGAGGCCGTTGCGCTTGTCCCCGCGATTCAGGCGGACGTGGGCAACGCCGTCTTCGACGGAGAGGAGGACGCGATCGTTGGTCGTCATGGGCTGTGTCTATAGCGACTCACTCGTCCTCGAGCTTGCCGTTGGCCTCCTGGATGGCGCGGTCGACACCTGGCTCGAGGAAGTAGCGTCGGAAGACGATGGCCTGGAACGGATCGCGGCTCGCGAAGCGCGCCGGGAAACCGGAAGCGTCGATCCGCTCGAGGATCTTCTCCTTCGGCGTTCCAGCGCTCACGGCGCCGCGCACCTGGTCGACCACGGACCGCAGCAGGACCCGCAGGTCGTCGACGTACCGGAAGTCGTGGAAGATCGGTCCGTGGCCGGGGACGATGGTGGTCGCGTCCACCGCACGCGTCTTCTCGAGCACCGCGGTCCACTCCGTGAGGTACGAGCCCATGGCGAAGGGGATCGGCGCAACGACGGCGTCCCCTGTCGCCAGGAACTTCGCGTCGGGCACGTACGCCATCGCGTCCCCGGCGGTGTTGCCGCGGCCGAAGTGCAGGAGCGTCACCTCGCGGTGCCCGAGGTCGATGGTCATCTCGTCCTTGAAAGTGAGCGTCGGCGGCGCGAGCTCGACGTCCTTCCAGAGTGCGACGGCAGCGTCGCCGTCGGCGATCTCCTCGGCGATGTAGGCGCGATCGAAGTCGCCCAGTGGCGTGCCATCCTTCTTCTTGCCGGAGGCGAGCGAGGAGCGGAGCGCGTCCACGAAGGGGCCGACCTGCGTCTTGTAGGCGTGGACCTGCTCCGCGCCGTGCTTGGCGAGCAGACGGGCGGTCTCCTCGTGGGCGATGAGCGTCGCGCCGGGGAACGCCTGCCGGTAGACGGCGTTGCCGAAGACGTGGTCGTTGTGCCAGTGCGTGTTCACGACGTAGCGCACCGGCTTGTCGGTCACGGCACGAAGATCGGCGATCATGCGACCCGCGAGCTCCGGGAACTGCCCGGTGTCGACGACGAGGGCGGCGTCGTCGCCGACGACGGCGACGCAGTTGCCCGTGACGATCGGCGTCTTGGACTCGTGCGCGAGGAAGACGTACACGCCTCGAGCTACCTCGATGCGGTCGTACCCGTCCGCCAGGGGTCGGTGTGGGGGCGGAGCCGGTGGCGGAGTTGCCACGACCGACGGGGACGACGCGGGAGTCGCGCTCGCGGGCGCGCCCGCGCATCCCGGGACCACTGAAAACGCGGACGCGAGGGTGGCCACGAACCACGAAGACGGAGGGGATGAGGGAGGCATCGTCAAGGGATCCCTTCGTCCGGCAAGGGCGCGAAATTTCTCCGGCCGTCGGGACGAACCGTCCGGTCATGCAAGGTTGGCTTCTGGCCGTCGTCCTCGCCGCGGTTCTCGATACGAGCAGTCCCTTCACCAACTACTCGACCGAGGTACTCGCCCCCGGCGTCTTCGCCTTCGTGGCGCCCGACGACGAGAGTGGGATCGTGAACTCGAACACGCTGCTCGTCGTCGGCGACGACGCGGCGCTGGTGGTCGATACCGGACAGTTCCCTTCCCTCACGCGACGCCAGATCGCCGAGATCCGCCGCATCACGCCGGTGCCCGTGCGCTACGTCGTCACCACCCACTGGCACGGCGACCACCACATGGGCAACGTGGCCTACCGCGAGGCCTTCCCGGACGCCGTGTTTCTCGCGCACGAGGAGACGCGCCGCCTCGAGCTGAAGAACGGGCTCAAGGAGCTCGCCGAGGCGACCGACAGCGCGCGAAAGCAAATCGCGGCAGTGGAGGCCCTCCTCGCACACGGCAAGGGCCGCAGTGGGGCACCGCTCCGGGCCGACCAGCGCCGGCACCTCGACGCCTTCCTCGCGGACATGCGCCTCTACCCTGCCGAAGTCGATGCAGCGACCTTCGTCCCCTCCAGCGTCACCTTCCGCGACGGCGTCACCATCCAGCTCGGCCGGCGCGAGGTGCGCGTGATGCACCTGGGACGCGGGAACACGGCCGGTGACGCGGTCGTCTACGTCCCGGACGCGAAGGTGCTCGCGGCGGGGGATCTGCTCGTCGCCCCCACGCCTTTCGCGTTCGGCTCGTACGTCCGCGAGTGGCCGCGCACGCTCGACGCCCTCACGGCAATCGACGCGACGACGATCGTGCCGGGGCACGGGCCGGTCATGCACGACTTCACCTACGCGCGGCGCGTTCGCGATGCGCTGGTACGCATCGATTCCCAGGTTCGCGACGCGGTCGCCAAGGGCAAGACACTCGAGCAGGTGCAGGCTTCGGTGAAGCTCGATGCCGTGGCCACCGGCTTCGCCGCGCGGGGGGACGCATACCGGGTGGACGCCCTCGCGAACGCGTTCGTGGCACCGGCCGTCGATCGCGCCTTCCAGGAGGCGCAAGGGCAACTCGCCGACGAAGAGTGAATCTGACCAGGGCCGACCAGTCTGAGCATGGGCTCCACCATGAGCGGCGAGCTGGCCAGCATCACGACCACGACCCAGGTGTGAGCGAGGGGCCGCGGCCACCGCGGGACCCGGAGGGCGCGCTCGACGACGACGAGGCCCGCTTGCACCATGAAGTACGCGCCCCACATCCCGGCGGCCCACCAGCCGAGCGCCGGCAGCATCACGTAGGCGTGGAGGAGAGCGCTCGCCGCGAAGGAGGCCGCGAGACCGAGCCCGGGCAACCGTCGTCTCGCGAGCGGCCTGAAGATCCGGGCGAAGAGCCACATGCTGACGGTGCGCGCCCACCGCTCGCCCCAGAATTCCTGCACGGTGCGCGAGAGGACCGGGGCGCGGTGAAGGTCGTAGACGACGACGCCCATCGCACGGAAGCCGAGCGTCGCCGCCGCGTAGGCGGCATCGGTGAGCCCGACCATGAACGCCGCACCCGCACCCAACCGGGTCAGCGTCCGCGCTGGATCGGCGAGCCCCGGAGCGAACACGAAGCAGGCCCACGCCGCCCCCACGGTGAGAGCACCGTACGCGCACGCTCGAAGAGCCGCCGCGCCGTCGAGCGCCGGCCCCGCGTACTTCAGGCGCATCGTGTCCACGAACGCGAACGCGTGCCAGATGCGACGCAACGGCGACAGCTCCTTCCGCGCCAGCACCAGGTCGAGCACGCGCACGCAACAGACGAAACCCATCAACGCCAGCGCTGCACGCCACAGCGTGTGCTCGGCAGGGACCTGCCACGGGAGGGCGAGCTCGGGCAGCGCGACGACCAGCGCGAGTATCCTCCGCCCGCGGGGGCCCGCCGCGATCAGAGCCGCGAGGAACTGCAGGGCGTAGGCCTCGAACGCGGTCATCGCGACGAGGCGCATGCGATCAGCCTACCGGACCGGGATGTGACGGGAGAATCGATGGTCTCCCGGGCGATACACGCGTCTCCCGAATGCGACACCGGACCGTCGCCGCGATCCTGCGGGATACCGGTTTACCGCGGAGATCCAACCTGGCCCGCGTCGTGCTCGCAGGCGGGGGATGAATGATCTTCGCGTCGGCACCGAGGCACCGCTCTCCCACTCGACTTCGGGCGCAGGATCGTTCAGCGTGAAACGCGTGAGATCCGCGGTCCTCGCGTTCGCGACGCTGTCTGCATCCGTGGCCGTCCTCGGGTCGATCGCTTCGTGCGGCGGCGGTTCGAACCAGCAGTCGTCCGGTGTCGGCCCTGGCGACGGCGGCCCCGGGGACGGCGCGCCGTCCGGCGATGGGCCGATGAACGACAACGACGGGCCCATGGGCGCGGAGGGCGGCGGCGGTGACGCCGGCGATCCTTGTGCGGCCGACACGGGCGGGACGTCGGGCACGTCGGCCCTGACGGCGGTGTGGGCCAACGAGGGCGGCGACAAGGTCACGCGCGACGAGCTTCGCGCCAGCACGAGCGCCACCGCCGTCGCGAACAGCGTGTGGGACGGGCACTGCATCAAGGTCTTCGGCGCCAAGAACGAGGTCGTGTCGTTCAACGTGGTGCTCGAGGCCGCGAAGTCGCAGGCCTCGAAGGTCACCGTGAGCCTCGGCAACCTGACGGGGCCCGGGGGCACGGTGATTCGCTCGGCGCCTCGCACGACCGACAAGTTGTTCGACTGGACCACGACCGAGGTCGAGCTCTTCTACGTGCGATACCTGCAGATCAAGGGGCTGAGCCAGCAGGCGTACGGCACCATGGCCACCTGGCAGGAAGCCACCTTTCCGAGGCGCGCGCAGTGCCCGGGGATGATGCAGGCCACTCCGGACTCCAAGCCCACCGGAACGGGGTGCCCCTGGGCGCAGCGCCCGGTCGCGGACAAGTTCTACCCGGACATCGCGGTCCCGATGGAGCTCGTGCCGACCTTCGACGTCGCGGCGTCGACCAATCAGTCGGTCTGGGCGGACGTGTACATCCCGAAGACCGCGCCTTCCGGCGTATACGGCGCCATCCTCTCCATCAGCGAGAACGGCAGCGTCACGCACAAGGTGCCCGTCAGCCTCAGGGTGCGGAACTTCGGGCTGCCCGACGCCCCGAGCGCCAAGACGATGCTCTTCACGTCGTCCGGCGACATCTCGCCGCGCTACGGCAACAGCCTGACGGCCACGGCGATCAAGAACGAGCGCCTGATGGCGCACCGGCACAAGCTCTCGCTCATCGGCGACGACACGAACCAGTCGGGCACGCAGCCCGGCGCGGACTACGTCTCGGTGCTCGACGGGACCTTCTTCACGTCGGCCAACGGCTACGCGGGCCCGGGAACCTCGACGGGACAGGACGTCTACTCCATCGGGACCTACGGGGGCCTGACCGAGGGCTCCACGCAGACGCAGTTCACCAGCGTGTTCGACGGCTGGGAGACCTGGTTCGAGGCCAACTCTCCCAAGACGGAGCGCTTCGTCTACCTCTGCGACGAGATCGACTGCACGCAGAGCACCCCGACGCTCGCGACGCAGCTCCAGTGGTGGTCGGCCATCAGCGGCGTGGGCGCGAAGCTGCACACGCTGGCGACGCAGTCGCTGCTCGACGCGCCCACGACGCTCAGCGATCCCACGTCCAGCTGGCCCTTCAGCCAGGGCGTCTCGAGCGGAGGCACCTCCACCGGCGGGACGACGGCCGCAGACCAGACTGCCGCCGACGCCGTCACCGCCGCCGAGCCGACCCGAAGGCTCTTCTCGTACAACGGTCAGCGCCCGGGCGCCGGCTCGTGTGCCACCGAGGACGACGGCGTGGCGCTGCGCGAGCAGCCGTGGGGTCAGTACAAGAAGCACATCGACCGGTGGTTCTGGTGGGAGGCCACCTACTACGACGACAACCAGCAAGGGCTCGGGACCGTCGACCTGTTCAACAGCGCGAACACCTTCGGCACGGCGACGACCGACGCGAGCTACGGCACGACGGGGGGCGCCAACGGAAACGGCCTCTTCATGTACCCGGGCACCGACACCCTCTTCCCGGCGAGCTCGTACGGCATCGCCGGTCCCATCGCCAGCTTGCGCCTCAAGCACTGGCGCCGTGGCGTCCAGGACGTGGACTACCTGACGCTGGCGAGCGCCATCGACTCCAAGACCGTCGGCACCATCGTCGCCAAGATCGTCCCGAGCGTGCTCTGGGAGGTGCAGTGCCACGATCCGACGAACGATTGCTCGTACTCGTACGCGCCTCCCACCTGGAGCGACAACCCCGACGACTGGGAGGCCGCGCGCGCGCAGCTCGCGCACATCATCGACGGACAATAGGCTGGGCGGGTCACTCCGCGCTTCGTGCGCGGCTGTCGGGCACCATGAACTGAGCGCGCGCGAGCTCGGCGAAGCGACCGTCGCGGGCGATCAGCTCGTCGAAGGTGCCCATCTCGACGATGCGACCCTCGTCGAAGACGGCGATGCGCGTGGCGTTGCGCACGGTGGACAGCCGGTGCGCGATGACGAAGGCGGTGCGTCCCACCATCGCGTCGTCGAGCGCGCGCTTCACCTTCCCCTCCGTCGCGGCGTCGAGCGCGGACGTGGCCTCGTCGAGGATCAGGATCGGTGGGTCCTTGAGGAGCGCGCGGGCGATCGAGAGCCGCTGGCGTTCGCCGCCCGAGAGGGACCGGCCACGCTCGGCGATGACCGTGTCGAGCCCTTCGGGCTGGCGCAGCATGACGTCGGTCGCCTGCGCGCGCGCCAGCGCGGCGATGACCTCCAGGTCGGTCGCGTCTGCACGACCGACGAGGACGTTCTCGCGAATCGTCCGCGCGAAGAGCATGGGCTCCTGGAAGACGACGCCGATGTTCCTCCGGAGCGATTCGAGGGTCAGGGTGCGGATGTCGACGCCGTCGACGAGGATCCGCCCGGACTGCGGATCGAAGCTCCGGTGCAGCAGCGAGAGCGTCGTCGACTTGCCCGAGCCGGTGGCCCCGACCAGCGCCAGCGTTTCGCCCCGCTTCACCTCGAACGAGAGGCCCTGCACCGCCTGGCGGCTGCCGTCGTAGGAGAAGGAGACGCCCTCGAAGCGGATCGTGCCGGCAACGCGCCCGGCGTCCCTGGCGCCCGCGCAGTCGCGCACCGCGGGGATCGTGTCGACCACCTCGAAGAACTGGCGGATCTTCGGCGCCTGCGAGAACGCCGAGTTGACGAAGTCCACGACCTGCTCGAGCCGGGCGATGAGCACCGTGGAGAACGTCGTGAACGTGATGATCTGCCCCACGGAGATCTCGCCGCGGAAGCGCAGCACGACGCCGAGCGAGATGATGCCGAGGACGGTCAGCGTGCACGCCGTCCGGGTCGCGACCGAGACCACCGCCCACCAGGACAGGACGGGGATCTGCGCCCGAAGGACGCGGACGATCATGTCACCCAGGGCGCGGACCTCGGCATCGATCCGCGCGAAGCTCTGCACGACGGCGATGTTGGAGATGGTGTCCGTGGCGCGCTCGGCGAGCTCGGTGTGCACCTCCTCGACCTTGCGCTGCAGCTTCTCCGTCTTGCGGGCGACGAGCGCCGCGACGATCCCGAAGATCGCGACGAGGCAGACGAGGAGCATCCCCATCCGGAAGTCGATGAGGAGCGTCAGTGGCAGCAGGACGACGACCGTGACGAGCCCCGCGAGGTGGGTGCGGAAGAGCGAGAGCCAGAACCACCACATCGCGTGGGCGCCATCGAGCATGACCTTGAGCACGCGCCCGGAGTGCGTTCCGACGTGGAACGACTGCGGCAGCCGGAGGGCGTGCTCGAAGTAGTCGGCGATGACCGCCAGACGGCGGCGATGCGACAGGCGGTCGGCGTGGAGCGCGGTGTAGACGCCCGAGCCGATCGTGAAGAGGCCGAAGGCTCCCCACGCCACGAAGAGCCGCGTCGGCGGCCCGTGCTCGCCGGGCTCGCGACCCGTGACGTAAAGGGCGTCGATCATCCGCCCGAAGAGGACGGGCTCGGCGAACGCGACGGCGGCGAGCAGCATGTTGGCCACGCCGAGCAGCGCGCCCAGGCGGCGCTCGGGGCCGAGCCGGCCGAGGACACGGAGGTACAGCCGCAGCAACTGCACGTGACCGGCGGGATGTTACACAATCCCGCCGGGTAGCTCGTTCGCTATGGATGCGATGCGGGCACGGGCATGGGCCTTCCGCCCGGGCCGCCACCCATCGCGCCACCCATCCCGGGCGGCATCATCGGCCCGCCCATCGGCGGCCCCGGCATGATCTTGAGCAGCTCGACCTCGAACACGAGCATCCCCGCCGGTGCGCCCGGCTTGCCCGCGTAGGCGAGCTTCTCGGGAACCCAGATGCGGCGCTTCTCGCCCTCGACCATCAGCTGCACCGCTTCGGTCCAGCCGGGGATGACCGCGTTGAGCCCGAAGGTCGCCGGCTCGCCCCTCGCGTACGATGAGTCGAACATCTTGCCGTCGGTCGTCCAGCCCGCGTAGTTCACCTGCACGCGGCTGGTCGCCGTCGGGTGCGTCGTGCCCGTTCCCTTCGTCAGCACCTTGGTCGCGAGGCCGCTTGCGGTCTTCACGGCGTCGCCGGGGGGCGCCTTCACGTCGGGCGGCGTCTTCGGGCCCTTCAGGATGTCGACGAGCTCGATGACCATCGTCGTGTCCTGCGAGGGCGGGGGCGGCAGTCCGGGGCGCGCCTTCGGACCGAGGGCGGCGGGCACCCAGAAGGTGCGCTTCTCGCCGGTGACCATGAGCTGCGTGGCCTCGGCCCACCCGTCGGACATGCCGGTCACGGCGCGCGCCATCGGCATCCCCTCCTTGGAGGCGTCGAGGAGCTTCCCGTCGGGCGTCCAGATCGAATAGTTCACCTTCACGCCGTCGTTGGGCCCGGGGTGATCCTTGCCCGTCCCCGGCTGCATGACGACGCTCGCCAGGCCGTCCGCTGTCTTCTGCGCATCCGCGGGCGCTGCGGCGACGTTCGCCGGAGGCCTCGGCCCCGGAGTGATGCCGAGCAACTCGATGTCGAACACGAGCATGCCCGCGGGCGCACCGGGCTTGCCCGCGTACGCCAGCTCCTGCGGGATCCACAGGCGCCGCTTCTCGCCGACCACCATGAGGCCGACGCCCTCGGTCCACCCCGGGATCACCCGGTTGAGCGCGAACTCCGCGGGCTGCGGCCTGCGGCCGGGCTGCAGCGGCGCGACGGAGCTGTCGAACATCTTTCCGTCGGTCGTCCAGCCCGTGTAGTTCACCTTCACGGTGTCGTTCGGCAGGGGCTTGTCTGCGCCCGTGCCGGGCGTGAGCACCTTGCTCGCGAGGCCATCCGCGGTCTTCACGGCGTCGGCGGGGGGCGCCGCCACGTCGGGCGGAGCCGGCAACCCGGTCGCGGACGCCGAGGCGCTCGGGCCTCCTCCCTCACGGGTTCCGCCATCGGCAGCGGACGAGCCGCCCTTGCAAGCGGCCACGGCCGGCGTCACGAGGAGAACGAGGGCGAGCGCCGCCTGCGCGCGGCGCGAGACGAAGGAGGTACGGGTCATGGGGGACGCACCGGAGCACGACCGGGCGCGTTGCACAAGCGCGGCCGCGCGCGGGGCAGTCAGGTCGACCGGGCCACGCGAGGCTCGAGCTCGTTGCAGGCGTCGACGAATGCTCTGAAGTACGAGTCCGGGTCGGTCGGGTGGTAGCCGACGACCGACGAGGTCACGCCCTGGACGGTGAGCGTGAAGGTCTCGATCTCCTCGGTCTTGGGCCCGGGCTCCTCCGTGCCTTGGTGCCGGCGGAACCAGGCGTGCGCGTCCACGAAGCCATGAAAGGGAGGCATCACGACGAGCGCTAGAACGCCACGACCGGTGCTCACAAGATCCTTTACATTCGGTCCGTTGAGAATCAACGCCGGGAAGCGTCAGGGAACGGCGAGCTTTCCGAGCACGTAGTTGCCGGCGCTGTCCCGTCCGGTCATCGCCAGCTGCATCGGAACGGCGACGGCCTGCGCATCTTCGACGCGCAGGTATACGTCGTACGAGCCGGCGGCGAGCGCCGCGGAGAAGGTGACCTGCTCGGCATCCTTCACCGGCGTCCCGGGCAACACCTTGCGCAGGTCCACCTTCAGCGGGCTCTCGACGGTCGATGAACCGCGGAGGCCGAGGACGACGTTCCACGCGAGGTACGTCGGCGCGACGTTGTCGTTCATCCAGGACACGTCCACGGCGAGCGCGCCCCTGAGGGTCGGATCGAAGGTGACCGATACGCTCTGGGCGCGCAGGCGATACCCCGCCTCCACGTTGGCCTGGCGGAACGCCGTCGTCTCGGCCGCCGTCGTCGGATCCGTGGAGAAGTTGTCCGAGGAGAGCATCGACACGTGGTACTGGCGCACCTGCGACTCGCCCTGGACGAAGAGGTCCATGCCGCTGGTCCCGAGGTTCGTCTGGCACCACTCGGTGATGAACGGCGCCGTCTGCCACCGGTTCGCGGCTCCGGTGACGGCGGCGATCGCGGTGCCCCCACCGGCGAGGCCGTCCGACCCGAGGCAGTCCACGCGGATGCCGACGGGAGGCGTCACGCTGGCGACCGCGGTGGTCAGCGCCGCCTGCTGCTCGGCGTTGACCACGAGCAGCTTGTTGGAGAAGAGCATCGTGTTCAGGTTCACCAGCCGCTGCGCGTTCGCGTCGGTGATCGGCGTCTGCGTCGACGTCGAGTAAGGCCCACCCGGTTGCGTGAAGGGGTAGAGGTGCATCTCGCCCCAGTTGCCGTAGCTGGAGACGTCCATCCACGCGAAGTGCGGGTCGTTCTTGTACCGGTCGGCGATCGCCGTCAGCAGCTCGGTGAGGCGCGAGAAGTACGCGTCGCTGTTCCAGTCGGGGATCAGGTACTGCGTGGAGTCGCCGGGCGCGGCTCCGATGAGCGGGTTGACCACGGCGGCCAGATCGTCGGGGATCGAGGTCTGGGCGTTCATGTACGTGTGGTCGGCGCACCCCTGGCAGAGCGCCATGATCCGCATGCCGAAGCGGCCGCCGCGCGCCTTGGCGGCGGCGATTTCATCGTCGATGAGCGCCCACTGGAAGTTGCCCTGGCTCGGCTCGAGCTGGGCCCAGTTCCACCGCTGGTAGGAGTCGACGTCGGGCCAGCCCGCCGGATACGCGGCACTCCCGAGCCACAGGTACTGCCCGCGCATCGGGTTGCTCAGCTCCGGGCCGCTCATGGGGAGCGACGGAGGGTTGAACGTGACCGACACGAGGCCCGCGTCCGTGGCGGCATCGGTGCTCGAGTCCGTTCCACCCTCGGGTCGCGGGCCGCCGGTGTCGGAGCCGCCGGCCGCATCGTCGCCGGATCCCGCGTCGGGCGGCGTCGCGCTCGACGACGAGCTGCCGCACGCGGCCGCGGCGGCGATGCAGGAGACGGCGAGAAGAAGGCACCACCCTTGCCGGCCGAGGCTCATGAGATGATCATGTGCGTCTTCTGACGGTCGGTCCACAACGGAGGGCGGGGGGTGATGGACGAGAGAGACTTCGACGGAACTCGCGTGCTGGAGCAGCTTGCCGCAATCGGGCGGATCGACGATTTCTTCGAGGCGATCGACGCCGACAACGTCCAGAGGGCCGCCTCACTCATGAAGAAAGCCGGGATAGACGCGCCCACCATCGCGATGGTGGTCCGCAAGATTGAGAACGGCGACGGCGATCACTGATTCTCGGCGCGGGAGCAAGCGATCCCCTCTCTCCGCCGTACCAGCAGCTTCGCGGTACGGACTCGAATGTCGTGCCGCAGGAGGATCGATGACGACGAGCAAACGGAGCGCGCGTGCGGTGCAAGTCCCGCTGCGGCCGCTCTACACGATCGCCGAGCTGGCCAAGCTCGTACAGGTTACGAGACACACGATGGTGAGGCTTCTCCGGGCGCACCACGTCGCGTTTCTTCGATCCGGTCGGGCGTTGTACGTCCCTCTGTGCGAGATCGAGGAGAAGATGCAGCCGTCGTGGAAGAGCACTTGCACGTCCGGGGAGGCACGTCGGCCGGGATCTTTGTGAGGTCGGCTGGGATGTCAATGAGCTCGGCAGGGATCTCCATGAGGTCGGCCCGGATCCCGGTGAGGTCGGCGACGATCTCGGGGATCGAGACGGTGATCTCTTCGACATCCGAGGGGATCCGTTTCACGGTGGGCGTGGGGATCATCCCAGCGGCTGCGATCGAACGGACCGGCGCGAGGCTGACTTCACCAGCGGCGTTAATCTGCTCACCACCCGCTGCGCAATGGTTCACGGCGAGCGCGCTCTGTCGAACAGCCGCGGATCGATAGATCGAAGCCGACCGTCAGATGATCCCCGACGTCCTGCAAGACATGGCGGCGGGGGAGATGAATCGACGGTTCGACGTGCATCGAGTGACGCTCGACCCACGACGAACGCCGTCGAGCGCGATCCGTTGCCCAGCCGACGTTCGACATGGACCACTCGACGGCATGAGTTGCACGCCGGGGCCGATCGCTGGCATGCCCGACGTCGCTGAATTCACCGCCGACGTCATGGACATACCTGCCGACGTCACCAAGATAGCTGCCAACGTCACGAAGGTAGTTGCCAACCCCACGGAGATCCCAGCCGAGGTCACCTGTTTCACGGCCGACGGAGCAGAAATCACTTCCGCGATCACTGCTTTCACAGCCGACGCGCCTCGAACTCGGCGCGCAAGGAGCGCATCACGCAAGAGCAACCGTCTTGCGCTCTCGGTGAAACTGCCGTCAAATCGCGGTGATGTCCGGCAGTCCCAGCGGGAAGCAACCACCCGACGAGGAGCTGGAGAGTCTGCGCCGCCGCGTCCTCGCGCTCGAGGAGGAGGCCGGAGCGCTGAGGGAGCTCGTCGACAATCTCGGCGTCGGCGTCTTCACGATGGAGGACCCGGGCGGCGTGGCGATCGTCTCGCGCGCCAACCCTGCCTTCGCGCGCATCATGGGATTCCCGTCGGCCGAGGCCGCGATCGGTCAGAGCGCCTTCGAGCACTACTCGGACCCCAAGGAGCGGGCCGAGACGCAGGCGCACTTCATGTCGGATCCGGCGTTCCGTGCCTCGGGCGTGTGCCGGTTCGAGGCGATCCGTCTGCGCAAGGACACGCGCGAGCCGGTGCCCACCCTCATCCAGATCAAGGCGACGTTCGACGAGCAGGGGCGTCTCGCCCGCTTCTACGGCGTCATCGAGGACACGCGCGATCGCAAGCGCGCCGAGAAGGCATTCGCCGCCTCCGAGGCGCGATTCGCGGCCGTGTTCGAGGAGAGCGCCGTCGGCATGGCGATGACCGACATCGCCGGCGCCGTCGTGCGCACCAACCGCGCGCTCCAGTCTTTCGTCGGGCGCACCGAGCACGAGCTGCTCGGCCGTCCGTTCGACGCGCTCACCGACGGCGCGACGTCGATCGTCGATCTGTCCGCCGAGGGGCACGGGCCTCCCGTCGAGGTCCGCTTCGGGCTCCCGGGCGGAGGCGTCGCCTGGGGGCTGGTCAGCGCGACGCTGCTGAGCGACGCCGAGGGTCGCCCGACGCAGCGGGTGGTGATGGTCCAGGACGTCACCCGCCACAAGGAGGCCGAGCGCGAGCTCGCGAGGGCGATCCGGCTCGAGTCGCTGGCGCTCATGGCGGGCGGCATCGCGCACGACTTCAACAACCTGCTCACCCCCGTCATCGGGAACGTCTCGATGGCCGTGAGGCGAACCGAGGGCGACGTACGGACCATGCTGGTGCTCGCCGAGCAGGCCGCGGGGAGGATCCGCGAGCTGGCGCAGCAGCTCCTGGTGTTCGCCCGTGGGGGCGTGACCTCGATGAAGCCCGGGCTGCTGACCGAGGTCGTGACCGAGTGCGTGGAGCTCTGCCTGCGCGGCACGAGCGTCCGGTGCGAGCTGAGTCTCGAGCCCGAGCCGTGGGCCGCGGACTTCGACGCCGGGCAGATGGTGCAGGTCTTCACCAACCTGCTGCTCAACGGGGTGCAGGCCATGCCGGAAGGCGGCGTGGTGGAGTGCGCGGTGCGCAACGTCCAGACCGGCGGCAAGCGCTACGTCCAGGCGACCGTCCGCGATCACGGCTGCGGCATCGCCCCCGAGGATCTAGGCCGCGTCTTCGATCCGTTCTTCACGACGAAGAGTCAGGGGCGCGGGCTCGGTCTCGCCACGACGCACACGATCGTCGCGGCTCACGGGGGGCGCATCGACGTCGCGTCCGAGGTGGGGCGGGGCTCGGTTTTCACCGTCACGCTTCCCGCGCTCGACGGCGTGCCCGCTGCCACCGACTCGCGTCCCGAGGAGGCGTCCACTCCGGCGGGGGTCGCGAGGTTGCTCGTCATGGACGACGAGCGTCTGGTCCGCGAGACGACGAGGTCCATGCTCGCGTCGTGCGGATACGACGTCGACGCCGTGGCCGACGGCGACGAGGCCCTCGCGGCGTACGAGGAGGCGCGCCGGCAGGGGCGGCCCTACGCCGCCGTGATCCTCGATCTCACGGTTCCCGGGGGGCGCGGCGGCGCCGACACCATGGCGCGCCTCCTCGAGCTCGACGCGAACGCCAGGGGCATCGTCGCCAGCGGCTACTCGTCGGGGGCCGTGATCGACGATCCGAGGCGCTCGGGGTTCCGTGGAGCGGTGAACAAGCCGTTCACGCTGCGCCAGCTGCACGACGCGGTGTCGTCGGTCCTCTCGGAACCGGCTGCGTGAGCGGAGCGGCCGAGCGACAGGGAAGCTCGAACCAGAAGACGGCCCCGCCACCGGCGCGCGGGCGGACGCCGATGTTGCCTCCGTGGGCGACCACGAGGCGCTTGGCGGTCGCGAGGCCGAGGCCGAGTCCGGCGCGGCTGGAGTCGCCGCGGACGTACGGCTCGAAGATGCACCTCTGCTGCTCCTCGGAGACGCCCGCCCCCGTGTCCGCGACCTCGACGCTCACGCACCCGTCGTTCCCGTGCGCCCGGATGGACACGACGCGCGTCTTCGCGTCGGCGGGCATGTACTTGATGGCGTTGCCGACGAGGTTGCCCACGATGCTCGCGAGGACGCCGGGCGAGCAGCAGACGGTCGCCACGGGCAGATCTCCGACCTCGAGCTGCACGCGCGCGGACGAGGCGTCGCTCTCGACGTCTTGCACCGCCCCCGTGATCACGTCTCCGAGGGATGCGGATGCCTCGGGGTCCTGGGTGGCGGCCGCTCGCGCGAACATCAGTAGATCGGCCACGAGCGCCTCGGCGTGCTGCAGGCCACGAATGCCTCTCTCCACCATGACGCGATGAGGGCTCTCGGCTTCGAGCTCGGCGGCGAGTCGCTTCAACGCGAACATCGGCGGCGTGAGAGGCCCACGGATGTCGTGGGCGACGCGCGCCGCGAACGCGTCGAGCTCGTTGGCTCGCCGCGCCTCGCTGGCGAGCAGCCGCCGCACGCTCTTCAACGCCAGCACGGCGAGGCCCGCCGTGAGCAAGACGCACGCGAGATCGAGGGCGAACGAGACCATGCGCGCCCGCCGCCAGGCCCGGTCGGCCCGGCGGGCGGCAACATTGCCTTGCTCGAGGTTCAAGCGGTGCACCCCGGCGAGCGCACTGCTCACCGCGGCTTCGGCGGGTGCGAACACCTCATCCACCCGGCGCTGCGCCAACTGTGACGATCCCGCCTGCGCGTCCGAACGGATCTGGGCAATCACCAGGGGCAGCGAATCGAGCGCGCGGCGCGCCGGCGCCCAGAGCTCCTCCTCGCCCTCGAACTGAGGGTACGACTCGTACTTGCGTCGCGCTTCCTGCAGCTCACGCAGAGACCCGTCCAGCAGGGCCGGATCCACCTCGTCGCCCACTGCCTGCTGCTCGAGCCGGAAGTGAACGTCTCCGAGAGCGCGCTGCATGACCCCGATCTCGGCCAGACTGGGCATCGCGTTCTCGGAGACGTCGTGCGTCAGCCGTACGACACGCCCGAGCCGCGTGTCCGCGTAGAAGGTCGCGCCGAGGAACGCCGCCGCCGCGAGCACGAAGGACAGCGCCACCATGACGAGATGCCGCGCACTGCCGCCTGCATGACAGGCGGCCGCTTCGCGCGGCTCGTCCGTCTTTCGTCGGCCACACCACACCATCACGCGACGGCCTATCCCGCGATGCACACTGCATCAAGATCGACCGTTCGCGCGATTGCCCGCGCTACCGGACGGTAACGTCGACGAGCCTCCACCGGCCGCGGCGGTACAATGAGAATCATGGGACGCAATACGAGGAAGTTGCTTCCATGGCTCGCCGTCGTCGGCTGGGTGGCGTCGAGCGGTGCGTGCGGCTCTCAGAGCTCGCAGAACACGGGGTCGGGTGATGGCGGCGCCGAAGGCGGGTCCGGGTCGAGCTCCGGGTCCGCGTCCGGATCCGGATCGAGCAGCGGCACCGGCTCGAGCTCCGGTACGGGCAGTGGCAGCGGCAGTGGCGGATCGACGTGCGACGGCGGGGCGTGCAACCAGGTTCCCTCCGGCCTCCTGAATCCCGCCTACACGACGACCTGGAACCCGGGGATCCTCTCCGACAAGCCGACCGGACAACCGCTGGGCAACGACGGGCTCCCCGTGCGCACGACGACGTGCGCCAGCGTCCCCGCGCAGAGCGGCGATGCCACGTCGGCCATCCAGACGGCCCTGAATGGCTGCATGGGAAAGAACCAGGTCGTGGCCCTCGCCGCCGGCAAGTACACGACCTCGGCGACGATCCAGATCCCACCTGGCGTCGTGCTGCGCGGCGCAGGGTCGGATGTGACTTCCGGCACGGTCGTCGTCAGCACGAATGGCGGGCCCGTCATCGAGATCGGCACGTTGCAGGACGGCACCTGTTACGACGGCCGGGGGTTCGACTCGACCGCCGAGCCGCTGCTCTCGCAGGACGCGAAGAAGGAGACGTCCACGATCACCGTCGCCGACGGCTCGAAGTTCGCCGCCGGGGATCTCGGGCTCGTCGACCAGCTCGACGACGCCGACGTGAACGAGGGCGACTGCACCACCATCTTCAAGCGCACCGCCAACTACGGCGTGAGCGAGCGCGTCGAGGTGTCCGCCGTCGCCGGCAACACCCTCACGCTGACCACGCCGCTGCACTGGACCTTCACGACCGCCCAGAAGGCGCAGATCGCGAAGGCGGTCACGCCGGTGGTCGAGTGGGCGGGCATCGAGAGCCTGGCCGTGCAAGGCGGGCGCCCCGGCGGTTACCCCGGGCAGAACGCCGGCGGCATCGACGTCTCGAACGCCGCGTACTGCTGGGTGAAGGACGTGCAGGTCGACGGGACGACCTCGGGGATGCCCATCCGGCTCGCCGGGACGTACCGCTGCGTCGTCCGCGACAGCCACTTCCACAACTCGTACAGCTACGGTTTCGCGCAGGACAACTACGGCATCGTCCTGGCGTGCGGCTCGTCCGACAATCTCGTCGAGAACAACGTCACGCGCTTCGTGAACAAGCCCGTCGTCTTCAACAACTCGGGAGGCGGCAACGTCGTCGGTTACAACTACGCCGACAACTCCTGGTCGTGCGACGGCAACAACGATGACGGGTTCCAGGAAGTGAACGTCGACTGCCACTGCGCCTTCCCGCACATGGAGCTCATGGAAGGCAACTGGGCCCCGCACATGGGGGCCTCGACGACGCACGGCAACGCCGGCTACCTCACCTACTTCCGCAACTACGCGTCGAGCCAGTGGTCGCCCAGCAAGGCCGGCCAGGCGCAGTCGGCGATCATCTGGAGCCAGCCGTTCGCGCCGCAGTACGCCAACGTGGCCGCGCTCGACTTCCCCTCCCCCGACCTGAACATGACCGTCATCGGCAACGTCCTCGGGAGCACCGGCAACGCCAGCCTCGGTCTGCCCGCCGATCTCGGGACGACGAGCACCGGCCAGGGCGCAGCCGCGGCGACGTCGCAGTCCTACACGTCGGCCGACGGGAGCACGCTCTCCATCTTCCTCGCCGATCAGACGACCGTGTCGTGGACCACGGCCAACCTGCCGGCGTCGACCCAGAAGCTGCCCGCGTCGCTCTACTACGCGACGAAGCCTCGGTGGTGGCCGTCGGGCGTGGCCTGGCCGTGGGTCGGCCCCGATCTCACCCCCAAGGTGGGCGCGCTCCCGGCCAAGACGCTGTCGAGCGCGTTCGATTACTACACGACCGCCGACGCGACCTGCACGCTGAACTGCGGCAACTACTGCTGCAGCGTCGGGCCGAGCTGCTCGCTCTAGGGCTGCCTCGATGTCGTGGCGCGCGGTCGCCGCGTACGTCCTCGCAGCGAGTCGTCGGGCTGTCACGCGCAGTTGATGCCTGCATGCCGCGCCGCTGAGCCGTCGCGGCGTCACCAAACGGTGACGATGATCCGAGCCCGGTAACCCCAACCTGATGATTCAGCGTGGGATCCCGCAGGAGACACCACACGGCCCGCGCGTTGCACCCACGGATCCACGCGCAAACTCCGTTCACCACGCCTGCCCCCGGTAGGGGGCGGTGGGGGTCGGTGCCGCTGACCGATTCGAGGGCAGGCTTGGTGGTCGGAGCGCGCGACGACGGCGTCAGAAGGTCACGGCTCGCAGGGTCAGGCCCATCGGCGCGCCGTCCGCGCCGACGCCGAGCGAGACCGAGCCCGCGCTTCCCTCCTTGCCCGCGATGACCGCGTGCATGGCGAGGCCGGTCAGCGCCATCGCCAGCCCGCCGATCTGCACGATCTCGTCGCCGATGACCATGACGGTGAGCGCCGTGCGCGAGCCGTTGCAGTCGAGCACCCGCGGGCCGTCCTGGTAGGTGGCCACCTGATGGTTCGGGTAGTTCTGGAGCGTCAGCAGCGGGCCGACCAGCGGGATGAAGGAGTAGCCGGCCGAGCCGCCGCAGCTCCCCCCGTACTTGGAGTCCTCGCTCCCCTTCATGGCGAGCCCCACGCCAGCCCCCGCCGCGGCCGCGAGGTATCCGGTCGCGAAGGCGCCGCCGCCCGCGATGAGCAGGAACGTCGCCGTCGACTTGGCCCCCGCGTACTCATTGGGCGGGCTGGTCAGCGCGGGCGGATCGGCGAGCGCCGTGCGCGCGGCGAGGCAGACGACTGCCGCCGAGAGCCACGCTGCCACGGGTCGCGCGAGCGCCACATGCATGCTGGCCGGAGGCTATCCGGGCACACCTTTGCCATGCAACGTCGCACCTCGGGTAGCATCGCGCCCGTGGTACCGGCGGTGCTAACGGTCAAGTGCGCGCGCGCTCTCGCCGGATTCATCGTGATCGCGGTGGCGTGCGCCTGCAGCTCGTCGGAACAGGACTCGTGCAACTCGGGCACGACCAAGGTGTGCCTGCCGGACGGCACGACGTGCACCTGCGCTCCCTCGTGCGGACCGCCCAGCAATTGCGCGTCGCACAAGATCTGCCGCAAGGGCGTCTGCGCCCAGTGCACGAGC
>Ga0335082_10002629_pt1 | contig 19400 bp, 13 predicted proteins | sample Lox_Sample_41_FD_206718 | JGI IMG/M metagenome (GOLD analysis project Ga0335082, IMG submission 206718) | Soil microbial communities from Loxahatchee National Wildlife Refuge, Florida, United States - Lox_Sample_4.1 | ecosystem: Environmental > Terrestrial > Soil > Wetlands | place: USA...
CCAACGCAGACGTGCAACAGATCCCGGTCAACCTGAAAGATGCCAACGGCAACCCCGTCGTTCCTGATCTTGTAGCCGTGCAGCCACACTGAGCACCTCAACAACTCGTACTGAGGTCCTCCCACGGGAGGGCCTTTCGCTTTCCCAGGGCGCGGCATTTAATCCGGCTTGTGAACATGCCAAGTTATCCACAGTTCTGCACAAAGTCTTCTGCGATATACTGCGCTAACAAGATCAATTTGCTGCGAGGTCCATTCTTCATCATGCCTGCCAACGCAGTTGAAACGTCCCCGGCCCATTCCGTCGCCGATTTCACGTCCCTGGAAGAAAAAGTGCTGCGTACCATCGAGCTGCTGAAGTCGGCGCGCGACGCCAAGGCCGCCGCCGAACGCGATGCGGCACGCCTGCGTGAACAGCTCAACGAACGCGAGGAAGAAGTTGACACTTTGCGCAAGGAGCTGGTCAGCCTGCGCCGGGAGCGGGAGGAGGTACGTACCCGAGTAGAAAAGATGCTGGGGCAAATTGAGTCTTTGACGGTGGACGAATCCGCGTGATAATGCCAAAAGCAGTGGATAGCGGCTGGTGATTAGTGGCTGGAAGAATGAGCTTCGTTTCCAGCCACTAGCCACTGACCACTAGCCACTTCGAGGGAGGCAGTAGTGAGCCAGTCCAGCGGTAACGGCAGCGGCAGCGTCCGCGTCGAAATCTACGATCAGACCTATCATCTCCGGGGCTCGGATCCCGAGTACATCGCGCAGTTGGCCGGCTACGTCGATGCCAAGATGCGACTGATCGCGCAGCAGGCAGCCACAGTCGATTCCTTGCGCGTCGCCGTGCTGGCGGCGTTGAACATCGCCGACGAACTTCACATGCTAAAGCGCAGGTACGACGGCGTCGCAGGCGACTACGACGCCCGCGCCGGGCAGTTGGCGAACGCGCTCGACGAGGTGCTGGCCGAAGCGCGGCGGGTAGGGTGATTTAGTCGTCAGTGACTGGTAGTCAGGTGGCCGGAAAAGTGCCGTGTTCAAGCTGAGTTTTTTCCAGCCACTGGCCCCCCTGACCACTAGCTACTGCATGTAAGTTTCCAACTTTTTGCCTCCTCCCTCTTGCCATCCGCGCCGCTTTTTCTTAGCATCGGAACCATCAGCCGGCCTGCAAAGTTGGTGCGGGTGGTCACCGTTTTTTGAACCGATATTCAATGAACAGGGGGTCCGGCTCGCGGTTCGGTGTGCGATGCTCCGCCATGCGGAGATGCCTGAAGAATCGCGGAGGGTCCCCACCGTGATGAGCGGGTTCATTGACGGCCCACTTGCCACGGCCCCGCGGGTCGGCGTTTTCTCTAGTAACTGGCAACTGGTCAGGCGAACCGGCCAGTGCGCATTTCGCATACTGTGCTCGCCGCACCGCGTCGGTCCAGGTTAGGCTGGTTGCGAATTGCCGGTTGTTTCACGCAGCCGCCCAGCCACTTTTGCATCTAAAATAGCAACGTGTTTCCCCGTCTCTTTCACTTTGGCAATTTTGGCCTGCCCACCTACGGCCTGATGGCCGCGTTGGGCCTGATCTTCGGCTTGCTGCTTATCGTCCAGCTCGGCCGGGAGCAGGGCCTTGACCCCGACAAGCTCTGGAACCTCGGCATCGTCGCCATTCTGGCGGGCATCTTCGGCGCCAAGATCCTGATGGTGCTGGTTGATCTCGGCTACTACAGCCGGCACCCGGACGAGATCTTCACTCTGTCAACTTTTCAATCCGGCGGCGTCTGGTCGGGCGGCTTCGTGCTGGCGCTCATCATGTGTGTCTGGTACATGCGCCGCAATGACATGCCGGTGCTGCGCACCTGCGACGTCTTCGCTCCCGGCCTGGCCCTGGGCCATGCTTTCGGGCGCATCGGCTGCTTCGCCGCCGGCTGCTGTTATGGTCGCGAGACCCACCTCCCCTGGGCTGTGACCTTCCACAACCCGCTGGCCAACGAGATCGTCGGCGCACCGCTGAACGTTCCGCTCCATCCCACGCAGCTCTACGAGATGGTGGTGGAATTCGCCAACGCCCTCTTTCTGACGTGGCTCATTCGCCGTAAAAAGTTTGAAGGCGAGATTATCGGAACCTATATGATCACTTACGGCATCGCCCGCTACTTCATCGAGTTTTTTCGTGGCGATCCCGGACGCGGCGAATTCATTGGCTTCATGACGGGGACGCAGGCCATCGCCATTCTGCTGGTCATTGCGGGAGGACTGCTGTGGATGCGGCGCTCGCCGCTGTCTCCGCCCATAGCGTTGAACGCGGCCAGGCAGGCGCCGGCCGCTGAAGGTTCGACGGCGGTCAGCCACTCGAGGCTGGAACCTCGAAACTGGGAACTTTGCCTTAAGGTTTGGTCTTGCCCGCGTTCGCCTGCGCCTTCCATTTCATGCTGGACGCCGACCAATTGCTGATCTCACTCTGACAGTCCAGGACCCTGGTGCTCATTTCCAGCGGGGCAAACTGTCCCAGAAACTTGAGTTCGAAGGCTCGCAGGCACTCGCTCTGCGGGGAGATGGCGTAGAAGTAATCCTGGCCTGAGATCTTGTGCGCCAGCGCCAGACTCGCCCCTCCGGGCGGAATCGTGGGCGGCGCACCGGAGCAATCCGATTCCAGGACGTAGATGAACGCCACTTCCCCGGTCTTGCTGTCCTTTACGCCAACAATCCTCGCCGGCTGGCTGTCAGCGCCGCGCTGCATCACGGTGGAAATCAGTCCCGCTCTTTCGCTCTTGTGGTGAGTACCCTTCGCGCAGGCATATTCCCTCAAGGTCGCCACCATGCTCTTCGACTTGTCCATTCCGCCGGCCGGCGCGTTCTGGCCTGCCGGCACTGCCTGATCCGCGGCCACAACGCTGCTGCCCGACGCCACAGCAAGCAGAAGAATCATTGCGAAGTTTCTGATCCGGTTCGGCATACAATGCAAACGAGTGCCCAACATCATATACCTTATGGACGGCCTGCGCTCTATCTCACACGGGTAGGCTCGGAGCGGTGCCACGATTGTGCTGTGACCGGCCCGCCCGTTTCCGGCCGGAAGATCGAGATCATGTCCACCAAGCAATTTCCCGTGACGGTCCTGGTCTCACCGGACGCGGCCGGCCGGCGGCTCGACCAGTTTCTAACCTCGCAGCTCCCCGACCTCAGCCGCGCACGTGTGCAGCAGTTGCTGGCGGGGGGCAAGGCGCTCGTGGATGGGGCGGCCGCGAAGCCGTCGCTGCGGCTCAAGGGCGGCGAGCGGATCACCATCCTTGGCGACCCACAACCTGTGCCTTTGCGCACGGTCGCCGAAGACATTCCGCTTGACGTCGTTTACGAGGACGACGATCTGGCCGTCGTCAACAAGCCTGCCGGAATGATGGTGCACGCCGGAGCGGGCGCCACCGACGACACACGCAATCGCGGAACGCTGGTCAATGCCCTGCTGCACCGCTTCGGCAAGCTCTCGGCAGTGGCCGGCGAGCTGCGGCCGGGCATCGTGCATCGCCTCGACAAGGAGACCAGCGGTCTGATCGCCGTCGCCAAGAACGACCTTGCACATCGCAAGCTTGCCAGGCAGTTTGCAGGCCGCCAGGTGAAGAAGCGCTACATCGCGCTGGTGCACGGATGGCCTGCCAGGGATAGCGGCACCATCAGCGCCGAGATCAGCCGCGACGCCGTGCGCCGCACGCGCATGACCACGCGCCGCCGTGGAGGCCGTGCAGCCGTAACCCACTACGCGGTGCGGGAGCGCATCGCCTCACGGTTCGGGAAGTTCGCGCTGCTTGATGTGCGCATCGAGACCGGACGCACTCACCAGATTCGTGTGCACATGGCGTCCATCGGGCATCCCGTGGCCGGCGACACGGTCTATGGGGCGCCCAAAGAATTGCGCACGACTCCTGTTGCAGCACGCGGACCAGCGAAGCAGCAGCCGCGGGCCCGAGGCCCTGAAAGCCGCGCCGGGAGCGACCTTCAGCAGACCGCCCTATTGAGCCTCCAGCGCAATTTCCTGCATGCCGCAGCCCTCGAGTTCACTCACCCGCGCACCGGCGAGCCGCTGTCCTTCACGGCGGCGTTGCCGCAGGAGCTCAGCCGATTTCTGGATAAACTGCGCCTGCAGCCCTAGTGGAAATTTCGGATCAGAATGGCATCGGTGTGGTGATGCCCGCGCCCCATCACCAGCGTGCCGTCGGGAGTAATGACGGAGCTGAAGATGAAGTCGGAGGTAAAGTTCGTCAACGGCGTTCGCGCACCAGAGTCGAGCGAGAGCTTCCACAGGTTGGTCACCGAGTTGTGCGTCTCGCCGTATACCAGGCCCTTATCGTCCGGCGTGAACATCGGGAAGCCCTGGGTAGTGAGGCTGATATCAACCGGGCCGAGAAACTTGCCATCCGCCGCCGACAACATGCCCACCTTCCACTGAGCAGCCTTGTTGTCAAAATAGCCCACAACGATGCGGTCGCCCCGGTGCGAGAAAGAGTGGTTCCCGATCTGCATGTCGGAAACCTCGACTGGCTGCCTGCTGGCCACTGGCACCTTGAGCAGATGCACCTTGCCCCCGGACCAACGGTGAAAATAAACCGACTCGCCATCCGGTGAGAATCCGGCAGCCAGGTCGGCATTGCCCGAGGTCAACTGTCGCAAATCGCTGCCATCTATATTTGCAACCCAGATATTTGGTTTGTTCTCTTTGAATCCGGTAAATGCCACACGCCGGCCGTCACTCGAGATGGCAGGCTGGTCGGACAACTCATCCGCGGGGCTGACCTGTGTCGCGTTGGAGCCATCCAGGTTAACGACAGAAATACTTGTGATGCCGGTCGCTGATGAGGTGTACACAGCCTTGCCGGCAGCCGCCCCGACTCCTTCAGCACCATCTACATCGGCCTGCGTGATCTGTTTTGCGTTCTTGTAATCGCCCGTGGCTACCCACAGGTTCGAGTGCGGCACCTGCTGGATCGTCACCAGAGTGGTTCCGTCTGCCGTAACACCGAGACTGAGCTGACCGTAGCTATTCAAGTCGTTGGTGATACGGGAGACCTCGCCGGCGGGGTACGACACCAACCAAAGCTGACTGGAAGACGAACCGATTCGGGGCGTCGCGGAGAACACCAGGCCATCACCGCTCCTGAGCCATACCAGACGGGCGATCTGCCCGGGCAGTTTTTCCACGAGTGAAGTTTCCTTGCCTGCCAGATCGAATAGCGAAATTCCATTGGTGAAGCCGGAAGCATTGAGCCGCTCCTTGCCGACGGCGATGAACTTGCCGTCGGGCGACCAGGACGGACCGTGAGTCTCAAACCAATCAACCGCAATTTTGCCGGTGGCGATTGGCCGGGCATCACTGCCGTCGATGTTCGCAACCATGAGCTGCGAAGTCAGGCCCTCGGGCGAACTCTCGCGAACATAGGCAAACTGCTTCCCGTCGGGAGAGAAGGTAACTGGGCTTTCGATTCTGGAAAGGATCTTCTGCGGCGAGCCGCCGAGCGTGGGCACTTTGTACAGTGCGCCGTTGGGTTCCTCCTTGGAGGACTGTTGGTAATAAACAAAATTGCCGTCAGGTGAGAAGGCCGTTCCGCCAAATCCATTGTCGGTATCAGGCACTAGCTTGACCGCGCTGGAAGTTGCAATCTGGCGCAGCCACAAGCTGGTTTTGCCTTCCCGGCTGACCTCATAAACCACATACCTGCCGTCGGGCGAGATGCTGGTCGAGCCATTGGTTTTGCCGTCGTGCGTAAGACGTTCGACCGTCATCTGCTGCGCTAACGCGTGCGACGGCCGCGCCTGCGAGCGCGAATACAGCAGCCAGCCCAGCGCGGCAACAACAATGACGGCCACAAACGCAGCGACCGTGGTGCCCGTCTTGCGGAGCTTGACCTCTGCCAGGATCACCGAACCGCTGGATGGCGTCTTCGGCTGAGCTACCGGAACCTGCCCGGACGGAGTCGTCGCCGCCGGGTGCAGCCCTGAAGCTGCCGTGCTGCCGGACTTGCCCGAACTGTAATCGCGCCTCAGGCGCTTCAGGTCGGCCTTCAACTCTGCCGCGGTTTGGCAGCGCAGGTCGCGGTCCTTCTCCAGTGCCTTGTTGATAATCTCTGCCAGCTTCGGCGGGAGCCCGGGGTTGACCTCCAGCAGCGGCGCAGGCTCGTGCTCCAGAATGTTGGCGAAGATCACCGCCGACGTGCTTCCCGGGAACGGCAGTTGCCCGCTCGCCATCTGGTACATGACCGAGCCAAACGAGAACAGGTCGCTGCGTGCGTCAAGCTCCTCGCCGCGCGCCTGCTCCGGCGACATGTAGGCCACGGTACCCACGGCCGCCCCCGGGCTGGTCAGATAGCTCGGCAGGGTGGCATCCGAAGCTGTCATCGCTCCCACCGTCTCGGCCACTGCATGTTTCTTCGGCAGCAGCTTGGCCAGTCCGAAATCGAGCACCTTGGCCGCGCCGCGCGTGTTGACGAAGATATTGGACGGCTTGATGTCGCGATGAACGATGCCGTGGTGGTGCGCCGCTTCGAGCGCCTCGGCGATCTGGATGGAGAGGTCCAGCACCTCCCCGGTTTTCAGCGGCCGCTCCCGGATGAGGCCGTCGAGCGTCTGCCCCTCCAGCAGTTCCATGACGATCATCCACTCGCCGTCATGCTGCTCGACGTTGTAGATGGTGCAGATGTTGGGATGGTTGAGTGCCGAGGCCGAGCGCGCCTCCTGCAGAAAGCGCTCCAGTGCGCCCGGCGTCTGGCTGAGCTCCGGCGGAAGAAACTTGACGGCAACGTGGCGTCCCAGCAGAGTGTCCTCCGCCTTGTACACCACGCCCATGCCGCCGCTGCCCAGCTTGGACAGGATTTTGTATTGTCCGATGGTGCTACCGATCACAGAAAAGGTCTCCTTGCCCCGCGAGACATCCTGCCTCGCTCTTTCCACCCTCTGTGGGTCATAAGCTGTTGGACGGCTTGATGGCCCCCAAGTCAACTCCTGCTGTGATGCTGATTAGATAGTCTATCGTGCCGGCGGGAACCGGGCTGGTCGCAAAAAGTGCCCCACTCAATCATCCGTTATCTGGGCGGGCGCACCGTGGCCGTGGCCCAGAAAGCAGCATCGCTTGGGATGCGCTTATTCTTGGACAGATTCATGAAGACACTTCGCAAAAGGCGATGCACGCTCAACTTTCCTTGGGTCAATTCCCGCCAGAATATCGAAGCCATGTTTGGTCTTGTGATAGGGGCCCTTTGTTCTAGTGTGCTTGGTCGCGTTCTCGAGACCCGAAAAAACGTCCCTCTTCGCAATTAGCTCGATATCTTCTCTCGGAGGCAGTGCCCCGGCGTTGAATCCCTGTCCGTAGTAGTCTGCCAAGTATTCTTTGTCCGCAATGAACCAGGATTCCATACATTGGACCATCAGATGTGCTGAATCATCCTGCGCGCCATGCGGCTTAGCCCAAGCGTCCCGTTTCTGCAAGTGGTTCCAAGCAGTGTCGCCATCTGTAACTCCCTGCTCAGCGTCCACGAGAAGCAAAACCCGACCGTACTTCGTATCACTCAATCCCCTCGAGAAGTCCTCGTACGCTTTCCGCCTATCTCGGCTTACCACGACCCTTGGCAAGGCGCCAGGACGGACAACTTTCTGAAAGTACTTGCTAAATGCCTCCTTGCAAGCTCTTTCTGTTCGCTTCTGGTTCCCACCGCCCTCAACATAAATCTTCACACTCACCAGCGAGTTCCCCCGATCTCGCCCTTCCGCCAAAGGTCGCCAAGAGAGTACTCACTCAGCCACTTCGATAACTCTTCCATCTGAAGCCGCCTTAAACATGTTGCACCGTCCTTTTTTTCACAAACAATCACTGATTCCGGCGTCTCCGTCAACTCCTCAACTAGCGACTCAGAATGAGTCGTGACGATCAACTGCATTCGATCACTCGCTCTTTTCAGCAAGCGGGCCAGCACCGGAATGATGTCGGGGTGAAGACCTAGCTCGGGTTCCTCAATACAAACCAGTGGAGGCGGAGTCGGATTTAGCAAAATCGCAAGCAGTGATAACCATCTCAGAGTTCCATCGGACATCCGAACCGCCGGGGTTGTAAACCGACTTCGTTCCTTGATCCTTAGCTCGATGAGGCCTTCGCGGATTACGACATTCAGATCTTCAGCATCCGGGTAAAACTCTTTCAAATAATGTAGAAGCTGGTCCTCTGTGGGCGGGTCGGCTTGCATCCGATTGATAAGCAGGGCGAGGTTCGAACCGCTTTCTTCCAAGTAGTCGCTCTGCTCATCCGGCGCATGAACCAGCCTCGGTTCGGAGTCAATGCCGAATTCCCAATCGCGGTAAAACGCGAACCTGCCAAAAATTTCACCAAGATAGGTAATTTCCGGATATTGATCAGGGTCTTTCCGTTGAGAGAGGATTGACTGTTTTTGGTTTATGTCTTGTCGCTCCAAACCACGCTTCCATTCCTGACCGTTTGATTTGACATTGATTACGGGGTGGCCATTCTCGTAACCATAATAGAAATACGGCTTTGCTTTGCCCATCGCAGGGAGCTCATTTTCGACACGTTCATCTAGGATCTCCAGTGAATAGCCCACCCTTGTGAAGACAATCTTGTATCGCAGAAGGCCCAAGCCGCTCAGAGGTGCAACCAGAACTTCTATACGGGCGGGGGGCGCAGCAGAACCAGACTGCTTCTGAATGCCCTTCCAGAGCCACTCCGTGATCCCACCGCCCTGCCGAATCGGCTCTGACAGGTCTCCCCCGGTGCTTTGTAGCAAACCGAGAACTTCAATAAGGTTCGACTTGCCGGATCCGTTCGGGCCGATCAGGACGTTTAGGGGACGTAGTTCAAGCCCTGGCGTATCCGGCCCGAACGAGAGCAGATTCTCAATACGTATGCTCCGGATTGCGGGAGGAGACACGGTCTGCGGCATAGGAACAGTCGACGAGTGCTTGCGTACACACACGGGCTCTCTGAGCCACCACCCAGAGTGTATCAGGCCAACTCTCTGCTCAAAATAGTAACGTAACCCCTCACCGCCCCAACTTCCTTGCCTCACACGCCTGCACCACCTTCGTCGGGTCGATGGCCTCCGAGTCCAACTGCATCTCGACGACCTTGCCATCCTTGTCGATCAGGTAGTTCACACGCCGCGCGGCCTTGTATTTCGGGTTGTACAGTCCGTACTCCTTGGTCACGTCGCCGCCCCAATCGCTAAGCAGCGGGAAGGTGATGCCGATTTTTTCCGCCCATGCCTGATTCGAGAACCGGGAATCCATGCTCACACCCAGCACCTGGGTATCGGCGGCCTCCAGCTTAGCGAGGTTCTGCTGGAAGGCCTGCATCTGCTTGGTTCAACCACCGGTGAAGGCGAAGATGTAAAACGCCAGCGCGACGTTCTTCTTGCCCTTGAAGTCGTGCAGCGAAACTTTGTTGCCGTTCTGGTCCGTCAAGGTAAAGTCCGGCGCCATATCGCCCACCTTGACCTTGGGCTGCGGGGTTTCGTCCGGTTTGTTGCCGGCGGCATAGCTCGCAGGCAGGAACGACGCCGCGAGCAGCAGCGCCAGCCAAAGTCGTTTCATGGATTCTCTCCTCGATCCCCACATCGGGGAAGTGACCGTGTTCGCCATTTTCCCACTCGCGGGAGGCTTCGCGCCAGCGGAGCAGTGCAAACCCGCATCCACCCGGATGAATGCGGATTTGCTGAAGTCAAAACTACAAAATCATCCGCGCCTCCGGCGTCTTCAGCGATTCGTTTTGTCGCCGATTACGCGGAAGGCGCGGATTCATCTGCCCGAAGAGTGCAAGCGCACTGGGACTGTATTCCAGGGCCCCGGCGCCGGAAGTGTTGGCCGCCGACTTCGAACCTATCCAGTCAGATCTGGCTATCCTTCTTGATGGGCTTCCGGAGAACGTAGTAGTTGAACTCCTCAAAAGGTTTCTATGGTTCTTCTTGACAAATCCGGATTCGGCGGCGCTCGATAATCCAAAGTTTGCCATCGAGTTTTTCGCGCGAGAGTCCGTCGATGAGCGTTTGGCAGAGACCTTCGAGTTCACGATGAGATGCGGGCTGGAAAGGGCGCAAGACGGCAATGCCACGATACTCAGATGGCCTGAACAGCAATGGGTTCCCAAAATCCAGATCGAGGGTTACGATGGCACGCCCCTCGTGACGGCATCTTTTGGATCAATTCAGAGTCGGCGGCGCCGGCCATTTGCTGACCCAACACGGTGGCCGCGTCATGGCCTGCCGCCTGGAACAGGTGCGCCAGACGTCTCCCAAGATTTTCGTCAAGCTTGAGCTTCAAGACTTTGCTTCAATCGGAACTTCGACAAAACGCTCGCGCGCCATCTCGGCGCCGTACGCAATGCAGGCCATGATGTCCGCTTCCTCAAGCTGGGGATAGTCGCTCAGAATCTCCGCCGTAGCGGCCCCTTCGGCAAGCAAGTCGAGGATCAGAGAGACCCAGATGCGATGGCCGCGAATACACGGCTTCCCGAAGCAAAACGTTCGGATTAATCGTGATCCGCTTTAGGAGTTCTTGGTTCATACTGAGCCAAGCATAGCACCCTGTGGACGAGCCGCGCCGCGAACTACCCCCTAACCCCTGGCCCCTATTCCGTCCGCAGCGCCTTCATGGGCTCAATCGACGCCGCCCTCCGCGCCGGCAGGAAGCTGGCCAGCAGCACCGTCGCTACCAGAATCAAGGTCGCCGCGATCCACGGCGTCGCATTCAGCACGCCCACCTTGAACAGCAGGCTGGAAAAGACGCGGCCCAGTAGCACGGCAAACACTGCGCCCACCACCACGCCAATCGCCGCCAGGCGCGCGCCCTGCAGCAGCACCAGCTGCATCACCTCGCCGCGCTGCGCCCCCAGCGCCATGCGCACACCCAGCTCGCGCGTCCGCAGCCGCACCGAGTAGCTGATCACTCCGTACAGCCCCAGCGCCGCCAGCAGCAGGGCGAGCGCCGCGAACGTCGTCAGCAGCAGCACCACGAAGCGCCGCCCCAGCAGCGACTCGTCCACCCGCTCCTCCATGGTCTTCACGTCGTAAATGGGCACGCTGGAATCAACGCCGCGGACCGCAGCAGCAACATCGCCCTTCAGGTCCTCCGGCGAACGCGAGCTGCGCACCACAATCGCGTTGGACAACTGCGTCACCTGCGCAGCAGGAAAATAATAGGTGCCTTCGTTGGTGTCGGACTCCAGCGACGTGGCTCTGGCGTGCGCCACCACCCCCACGATGACGCTCCACGGCCCTTTCACACGATCGTAAAATGTGATGTGCTCGCCGATGGGATTCTTGCCCGGCCAATATTGGTGCGCCAGCACCGTGTCGATAATCGCGACGCCCTCCGTGCCTTGGCGGTCCTGCGCTGTGAAGGAGCGCCCCATCATCAGCGGAATTTTCAGCGTGGAAAAATAATCCGGTGAAACGCTGTGCACGTTGCCGTGCGGGCCCGGGTCATTGGCTGCAGTGGGGCGGCCCTGAATGACGAAGCTGGCCGAGCCGCCCTTGTTGTCAAAGGGCATCGAATCGGCCAGTGCCGCGCTGCTCACGCCGGGAATGCTGCCCAGGCGGTCCAGCAGCGCCGAGTAGAAGGCCGCGACCTTGGCGTCGCTGGCATCCCGCGCCGCCTTGCGTTCTTTGGCCGCAATGTCCTTGTCGGGCGAAGGATTCGCTACCGGCACCGGGCCGTACACCGAATTCGGCAGGGTGAAGCGCGCCGACAGCAGGCCGCTGGGCACGAAGCCGGTTTCCACCTGCTGCAATTGCTTCAGGCTGCTGAGCAGCAGCCCGGCGCCGGCCAGCAGCACCAGCGACAGCGCAATCTGCGTGACCACCAGAGCGGAGCGCACCCGCTGATGCACCGCCCCGCTGGTGCCCGAGCGCCCGCCCTCCTGCAGCGCGTTGAACCAGCCCGGCCGGCTGCGCTGCCATGCTCCAACCAGTCCGCACAGCAGCGAGCACACCACCGCAATGCCGGTCACAAACAGCAGCACGGGCCCGCCGAAGGAAGGTTGAATCTGCGAGCCCAGCATGTTGGGCAGGTAGCGCACCAGCAGCGGCGTGGCCGTGAGCGCCACCACAAGACCCAGCGCGACCCCGGCAACGGTCAGCACCATACTTTCCACCAGCGCCTGCCGCAACAGCCGCATGCGTTTCGCGCCCAGCGCAACCCGGATGGCCAAATCGCGCTCACGCGCCGTGGCCCGCGCCATCTGCAATCCCGCAATGTTGGCGCACGCAATCAGCAGCACCATGCCCACCGCGATCAGCAGCATGGTCAGCGGCTTGCGCAAGTTGCCGCCGATGAATTCCGTGAGCGGCATGGCGAACATGCCCCAGCCGCTGACCCGGCCAAAACTCTTGGGCGGGCCGCTGGTGGAATCGCCCTTGCTGGTGCTCTCGGAGGCGATATTCTGCTCCGCCTTCATGTTGAGATACGCGTCCGCTTGTTGCAGCGTTACACCCGGCCGCAGCCGTGCCACGCAAAACAGATACTCGTTGTAGCGGTAGTCGGGGTCTTTGAAACGCGCCGGGGGCAGCGCGATGGGCGCCCAGAGTTCCGCCTGGTTGGGCCAGTTAAATGACGGCCCCATCACTCCGACCACGCGAAACGCCAGGTTGTTCAACGTCAAGGTCCGGCCCACTATGTTAGGGTCGGCGCCGAAATACTTCTGCCATGCGCGATAGGACAATACGACCTCGCTCCCGGCCCCCGGTACGTCCTCTTCCGGCGTGAACACCCGCCCCATCAGCGGTTTCACTCCGAACGTATCGAAATAGCCGGAGGAAACTTTCGCGCCCTGCAGCAGCTCCGGATTGCCGTTCTCGCGACTGTAGTTGAAGCTGGCGCCCTGCATTATGGCCACCGACGAGAAGATGTCCTTGCCTTCGGCCGCATCGCCAAAATCCACCGGCGAAAAGCTGATGTTGCTGAGATCGGGGATGGCGCGGTAGCGGGCGCGCAACGCCACCAGTCCGCCGGCGTTGGGAATGCCGCTGGGATTCAGCAGCACCGCGTTGGTGACCGAGAACACCGCAATGTTGGCGCCGATGCCCAGTGCCAGCGTCAGAATCGACACCGCGGCGAACCCCGCCGAATGCCGCAGTTGCCGCAACGCGTAACGAAATTCGTGAAGGATGGTTTGCATAACGTCCAATCCAGTTTCGAGTTTCGAGTTTTCAAGTTTCGAGTTTGTGCATCCGCGCGTACCGCGTCATCCGCGGCTGTCTTTTTGACCACGGATTGCGCGGATGAACGCGGATTTCTCAAAAGAGAAAACAATGTGGATCCGTGTTCATCGGTGCGAATCCGTGGTTGCTGCGATTTCGAGCGTTGATGCGTGTCATCCTTCGTCGCTCGGGACACATCCAAAAGTCCTTCCATCGCCCCACAAGTCGAAACCGGAACTAGCCACCAGCCACTGACCACTAGCCACTACTCCGCCCGCAACGCCTCCATCGGCTCAATGGACGCTGCGCGGCGCGCAGGCAAATAGCTGGCCAACAGCGCCACCGCGACCAGCAGCGTTGCCACGCTCAGCGAAATTGCCACGTCGGCCGGCCGCACCTGAAACAGCAAGGTCGCCAGCATCCGGCCCGCCGCGAAGGCACAGACCGTTCCAATCGCAGCACCGAGCAGAGCCAGCCTGAGCCCGCTGCTGACCACCAGCGCGAGAAGATTCCTGCGCGGCGCGCCCAGCGCCAGCCGGATGCCCAGCTCGCGCCTGCGCTGCGCCACTACGTACGCCAGCAACCCGTAAATGCCCAGCATCGCCAGCACCAGCGCCAGCGCCGCAAACGCGCCGATCACGTAGGCGGGATAGCGCCGCACCGAGACCGCGGGCGACTCCGCGATGACCTGTTCCATACTCACGAGTGCATCGATGGGCAGCGTGCTGTCGAGCGCCTGCACCGCGGCGCGAACGCTGCCGGCAACCGCGTCAGGATCGCCCTCGGTCCGGATGGTGACGCCGAGAAACGGATTGGGGTCCTGGGCGTAAGCGTCGTAGATCACCGGCGTCGGCTTGTGGTCGAGCTGCCGGAGGTTCTCGTCCCCCACCACGCCGACGATCTCGTGAATGTTCGGATCCTTGGTATAGGTGAAGTCGATGCGCTTGCCAATTGGGTCCTGGCCGGGAAAGACCCGGTCGGCCAGCGTCTGGTTGATGATGATGACCCGCGGCGCCTTGGCGTCATCGTGTTCGTTGAAGACCCGCCCGCGCCGCAAAGGAATGCCCATGGTCTCGAAATAATTCGGGCTGATCTCGCGGTTGTTGGCCTCATACTCGTCCGTAGGAACTCGCGGGTGCCCGGCAATCACGAAGCGCGAAGTGCCTCCGGCATTGCCCAGCGGCAGAGTGCTCACGGTTGCGGCCGACTTCACTCCCGGCAGGGCCTGCAATCGCTGGCGCAAGTTGCGCTCAAAGTCAATCTGTTCTTGATGGTCGGGATAATGCTGCTGCGGCAGGGAGGTGTCGAAGGTCAGCAGGTGCGCCACCGTGAAGCCGGGGTCCACGCGCAACAGCTTCGTCAACCTCTTGATGACCAGTCCGGCGGAGACCAGCAGCACAACCGCCATCGCCACCTGCGCCACCACTAATCCATCGCGCAGCCGGTGACGAAGCGAGCCTGCCGTCGTGCGGCTGCCATCCTGCAACGCGTCGTGAACATCCGAGTGCGCTCCCTGCAGCGACGGCGCCAGGCCAAACAAAATCCCGGCGAAAACGGAACCCGCCGCGGAAAATCCCAGCACGCTCCAGTCGATCTCCAGGCCATGCAGAAAAGGAAGAATCGCCTGCTGGTCTTTCGGAAGGCTGGCGGCCAGCACCGGCAAGGTGAAGTACGCCAGCACGATCCCGCCCAGGCCGCCCAGCAGGGAAATCAGAACGCTCTCGGTCAACAGCAGACGGACGATGCGCCGGCGCGTTGCCCCCAGCGCCGTGCGCACTGCGATTTCCTTCTGCCGGGTCACGGCGCGCGCCAGTTGCAGGCCGGCCAGGTTCGAGCAGGTGATGAGCAGGACCGCGACCACCGCTCCCATCAGCACCAGCAGGATGGGTCGCACCTCGCCCACCAATTGCTCGCGCAGCGGCACCAGGTAAACGCCCACGCCGGGATTGCTGTCCGGATATTGCGCCGCCAGTTGCAGCGCGAGACCCGAGGCTTCAACCTGCGCCTGCTGCAGCGTGACTCCCGGCTTCAATCGGCCCACGCCAAGAATCCAATGCGCATTGCGCCGCAGCCGCCAGCCGCGGACCGCCGGCGGAATCCAGAAGTCGCCGGAGCGGCTGGGACCGAACTGGAAGTCAGCCGGCAGAACGCCGATTATGGTCCACGGCTCGCCGTTCAGTATGACGCTTTTCCCTAGCACGTTAGGATCGCCGCCGAATCTCGCCTGCCACCCCGCGTACGACAACAAGACGGTTTTTTCACCGCCGGCTCCGTCGGCGTTCACGGCGAAAACGCGGCCCAGGATGGGGCGCACGCCGAGAACGTCGAAGAAGTTGGCGCTGGCCACCGTCGCCATCACGGGTTCAGCGCCCTCGCGTCCGTTGTAGGTCGCGTTGATCGGGTAATAGCCGCCGACGCCGGAGAACGACTGGTTGCGGTCGCGGAAGTCCACGAAGTCGGGCCAGGAAAACTCCATCTTCTCGAACGTGCCGGCGGTGCGTGTCTCCGACAGATGCACCAGCCGCTCCGGCTCCTGAAACGGCAACGCTCGCAGCAGGGCTGCATTCACCACGGTGAAGATGGCCGTGTTGGCGCCGATTCCCAGCGCCAGGGTCAGCACCGCCGTGACCGCGAAGCCGGGCGACTTCAGCAGTCGGCGCAGCGCGTATCGGAAATCGTCAAAGATGGCACGCATCGTCAAGTTCTCAGTTTCGAGATTCGAGTTTCAAGTTCCAAGTTTCGAGTTTGATTCGTCCCTGCTGTTTCAAACGTGTCATCCTGAGCCGAGCACGAGGCTGCGCAGCGGACTTGTGCCAGGTCGAAGGACGCCCATATTCGAAGGAACCACCGTACGTCCTTCCAATGCGGGGGTCGCTCGATTCCCCGGTCGCCGCGACGACCTCTCCGCTCGCAATGACACGTCGAAAAAAGTCCTTCCATCGCCCCACAACTCGAAACCGAAACTAGCCACCAGCCGCTACTCCATCCGCAGCGCCTGCATCGGCTCAATCGACGCTGCCTTGCGCGCCGGCACCAGTGCAGCAAGCAACGCAACCAGCGCCACCAGCAGCGTTCCGGCCGACAGCACCACGGGGTCGGCCGGACTCACGCCGAAAAGCTGATTGCGAATCAGCCGCGACAGCAGGACCGCAACCGGCAGCGTGACCGCCAGGCTGATGCCCCCCAGCCACACCACGTCGCGCAGCACCATGCGCACCACCTCGCCGCGCTTGGCGCCCAGCGCCATGCGGATGCCGATCTCGCGCGTGCGCTGCTCGGTGGCGTAGGCCAGCACGCCGTACAGCCCGATGGCCGCCAGCACCGTGGCCAGCACGCCGAAGCTCACCGCCAGCATCGCCACCAGCCGGTCGTTGGAGATGTTGTCGGCGATCTGCTCGTCCATGGTGCGCATGCTGTCAATCGTCAGTTTGGAATCGATCTGCTGTACCGCGCGCCGGATGTTCATCTCCGCGGTTTCCGGCGCCTGCCAGGTGCGCACGTAGTACTGCAGGAAGCCAAACGGATAGTCCAGGGAGTACGGCTCGTACACCGCCGGGTAAAGGTCGGCGCGCATACTACGATGCCTTACGTCGCCCACAACTCCGACAATCTCGGTACCGAACTTGACATCCGAGCCGGACCCTCTGGCAATCATCTGCCCGATGGCGTTCTTGGGCTCGCCGTAAACCTTGCGCGCCAGGTTGGCATTGATGATCGCTACTTTGGCCTTGCTGTTCATGTCCTGCTCGGTGAAGCCGCGCCCGGCGAGCAAAGGAATGTTCATGGTCGGGAAGTAGCCGGCAGTGACCGCCGACCATTCCGCGTGGATTTCGTCGTCGGGCTTGAAGGCATGTCCGGCGAAGGAAACGTTGCTCCGCTCGGTGTTGTCGGCCAGTTCCGGATCGTCGGTGCCGGCGACCGAGCGCACTCCCGGCTGCGCTGCCAGGGCCTCCAGCAGACGTCGCTGCAGGGGGACGGCCTGCTTCGGCTCATAGCCCGCCATGGTGGGATCGACGCCGAAGGTCAGCAGGTGGTCGGTGGCGAAACCGACATTGAGCGTGCGCAAATTGTGCAACGTCTGCACGAACAATCCGGCGCCGACCAGCAGCAACAGGCTCAATCCGATCTGCACGCCGACCGAAACGCGACGGAAGCGCAGATGCCCGCTGCTGCCGGTCGTGGCCTGCTGCTTGAGCGAATTCACCAGGTCGGGGTGCACGAATCGCAACGACGGAGCCAGGCTGAACAGCACGCTCACCAGGAAGGCCAGCCCGAAGTTGAACAGCAGAATGCGCAGGTCGAGGTGGGTGGAGAAGGGCAATTCCGTTGCGGCGTTGCCGGCAATTCTTCGCACCAGAAACGCCGACACCATCGGCGCGAACAGCAGGCCCACGGCGCCACCCAGCAGCCCCAGCAGCAGCCCCTCCACCAGCAACTGGCGAATGATCTGCCCGCGCCCCGCGCCCATGGCGTAACGTATCGACATCTCGCGCACGCGCGCCGCAGCCCGCACCAGCAGCAGGCTGGAAACGTTGACGCACGCCATCAGCACCACCAGGCCAACCATCGCCATCACAATCAGCAGGGGAGCCTGGATCGCCTCCCGTAGTGGGGAGAAGCCACGGCTCTCGTCCGGCAACTGCAGCGATGACTGCTCGACGAAATGCTTGGCGAACTCATCGCTCTTGTCCTTGATGTCCTTAAGTTCGTCGGCGCGAAGCGAACGCCACAGCGGCGTCATCGCAGCCTCAGCCTGCTCACGGCTGATGCCGGGCTTCAGGCGCGCAATGATGTTCACCCACGCCGAGCGCCGGTCCTCCAGCTTGTCGCTGCCGGGCATCACGATGGCCTTGGTCACCATGGGCACAAACAGCTTCGGCGTGTAGCCGGCTATGGCACTGTGAAAGTCCGGCTGGGCAACACCTACGATGGTGAACGGGTGCCCGTTGATATACAGCGCCTGATTGATGACACGCGGATCCGAACCGAAGTGCGCCTTCCAGTAGTTGAAGCTGAGCACCACCACCCGATTGCCGTTCTGCGCCGCATCATCGGAGGGCAGCAGCGGCCGTCCCATCGCCGGGCGGACCCCCAGGACGTCAAAGTAATCGCCGCTTACCATCTCCCCGGAAACCAGTTCCGACTGATTGTTCCACTGCACGCCGACCTGTATCTCAACATTGGCCAGCATGCCGGAGAACACCCGGTTCTTGTCGCGCAGATCGCGAAACATGGGATAGGAGAAGTAGTCATGCGAGTCGCCGCCGAAGGCGCTGATGTGTCCCGTGTTGGAGCCGACGTAACGCAGCCGCACCAGTTGCTCGGGATGGCTGACCGGCAGCGCGCGCAGCAACGCCTGATCGAGCAGGGTGAAAATCGCGGTGTTGGCGCCGATGCCCAGCGCCAGCGTCAGCACCGCCACCGCGGCAAACGCCGGCGCCTTCCGCAGTTGGCGCGCCGCGTATCGGAGGTCGTTCAGGATTTCGTGCATTGTCAAGTTTCCAGTTTCAGGTTCCGAGTTTCGAGCTCTTGGTTTCAGGGTTTGAGCATCCGCGATTTCCGCCGTTCAGCGGTCTTGTTTCCACCGTGGATTTTCCGCCGGAAAACGCGGGCAGGATGCAAGTGCACGGTTGAGGCCACCGCAGGAGCAATGATTTCAGTGGATTACGGGGAAATGGCCGAACCGGTTTGTTCGCCAGCGCGGTGCTCTGTCCGCCAACGGACAGCTAAGCCCCGGACGGCTGCATCCTCCCCAGTTTCAAGTTTCAAGTTTCGAGTTGCGTCTCCGCGCTCCCGGAGGGATCTGCGGTCTGACTTCGACCGCGGATCTTCGCGGAGGAACGCGGATTTCGAATGGAGAAAATTCAGCTCTGCCGCAGCGCGAGAGGATCGCCGGTTCGGTTGCTCGAGCCGCTGAATCTATCGGCCGCTGGAGCTTTCAAGCCGCTGGGATTTTTCCAGGCCAGGCAAAAACGAAAGCCCAGCCGATGGCCGGGCTTCCCCTCAACTTCAATTCTAATTACATTATCGCACATTTTCGGGGGTTTTGTGCACGGCACTTCGTCTGAATTATCATGCTTATTATCAACTACTTAGCTGTGTAGATTGTGCCTTTCCCTCTTGACATGTAAAAAATCCATAGCAAACATGCGACAGTAGTTAAACTACATTCAAAATTGGTTCCGAAATGGAACTCCGGCCGCCAAAATCGTTGCATTTCGCAAACGGTGACCCTCCT
>Ga0335082_10002630_pt1 | contig 19399 bp, 11 predicted proteins | sample Lox_Sample_41_FD_206718 | JGI IMG/M metagenome (GOLD analysis project Ga0335082, IMG submission 206718) | Soil microbial communities from Loxahatchee National Wildlife Refuge, Florida, United States - Lox_Sample_4.1 | ecosystem: Environmental > Terrestrial > Soil > Wetlands | place: USA...
AATGCCGTATCGTCCCAACCCAATGACCGCGACATTTGGAGGGCTGGAGGCCAGAGTCCCGAGCGCGGGTTGGCTGCGGCGGTGCTCCTACGGTGTGCCATGGCTGGCATCGAAGAAGGTCTCGACGGCGCCGAACACCTACCGCAGCTACGAGGGTGCCTGGCGCGTCCACATTGACCCTGTGCTCGGGATCGTCCCCATCGGCAGGATCAACCGCGAGGTCATCCGCGAATTTCTCACAGAAAAGATGACGCGGAAGGTACCCTACGAGCTGTCGAAGGATGCCGTGCGGATCATTCACGCGACACTTCGGGCGATGCTCCAGGAGGCGGTCAACGACGGCATCATCCCTGTGAACCCGGCACGGGGTGTGATGAAGGGCCTGGCAAAAAACAAGGTCGAACGCCGCAAGCGCATCCGGTTCTTCACGCGCGACGAGCTGCGCGCTCTGTTCGCATCGGCTGTGGCCGTGGCGCCTGGATGGTTCGCGTACCTGTTTCTACTCGCACGCGCTGGTGTTCGACCGGGGGAGGGCCTCGCCCTCAAGATCGGGGACGTCAACTGCACGGACCGCTTCATCGACGTGGAGCGGACCTACTCGCGCGGTCAGCTCGGTCCGACGAAGGGCGGCAAGCCGCGCCGCGTGGAAATGTCCGAGCAGCTGGCAGCCGTGCTGGGTGACGAGATCGCCCGACGAGGCGCAGCCTTGCGCACGCCAGGAGCGGGTGAGGCCGAGATCCAGAAGGCGTTCCTCTTCGTAAACTCGGCCGGCTCGCTGCGTGATGAGAGCCGCGCGCGCAAAGCGTTGCACGCCGTGCTGAATGCCGCGGCCATCGACAGGGAGACGGCGCGTCTTCATGACTTGCGGCACACCTTCGCATCTCTGCTGATTGCGGAAGGAGCTGACCTGGTCTACGTCAAGACGCAGATGGGCCACAGCTCGATCACTGTCACGGTCGACACGTACGGGCACCTGGTTCCGAACCCCAACCGCTCTGTCGTCAACAGTCTGGACGACTCGCAGCTCGAAGAGATCCTGCGTGGAAACATTTGGAAACAATCACGTGCACGCGCATCGACAGAAGGCCTTCTAGAAAAAACGAAACCCCCTGCGACGCAAGGGGTTTCGCGAGGTGGGCCGCCCGAGACTCGAACTCGGGACCCGCTGATTAAGAGTCAGCTGCTCTAGCCATCTGAGCTAGCGGCCCGCGCGGGCAGCACCTAGCGGAGAATCTCGGCGAAGTCCATCCCCGCCCGGTGCGAAGCGACGGGTGCGGAAACAACCGGAAGCGCGCGATACAGTCGCGCGGCAGCGTGATGCTGGCTCACACGCTGGCGGGGCAGCCGTCCAGCGCCGCGTTCACGGCGGCGATGAGCTCGTTGATGGCGACCATCCCATCGCCATTTTCGTCGGCTGCCGCGCAGGTGGAGAGGGGCGCCGAACCGAGGGCGATGTTGACCGCGCGCACGAGGTCGCTGATGGTCACGGTTCCGGTTCCCTCGCAGTCGCCGGGACAGGTTGACGGGTGCGCGGTGCTCGTTGCGATGCTGGTGGGCGGCGCGGTGGCGGTGAAGGTGACGGGGACGCTCGTCGATGTGGCGGTCGAGGTGGCGGTCGCCGTCCCGGTCGCGCTGGCGGTTCGCGTCGAGCTCGGTGTCGGTGCGATCGGGGTGGGTGACGCGGTTGGCGTGGGTGTGGCGGTCGGCTTGGTCGTCGGTGTGAGGATCGCGGACTGCAGGTCGTACCCGATCACATCGAGCGCGATGCCCTCCGGCGAGGTGGCCGAGATGTCCGCGACCTGCCCCGGACAGCTGAAGGCGAGCTGCACCAGCGGCTTGGGATTCGGGCAGGGCGCCGAGAGCCAATCGCCGAAATCCCCGTTCGAATCCTGGTTGAAGCCGGCGAGGTTGGTCACCCCGCCGTCGATGGAGAAATAGGAGGTCGCCGACTTGTTGCTGGTCAGGCTCATCACGCCGGGAGCGGAATACCGGAACAGATCCTCCGGCATGATGACCGTCTGGTGTTGTCCGTCGTGGGTCGCGGGTAGAATCGAGCCGAGACCGAGGTTCTCGTCGATCTCGTGGGCGGCGGTCTGCTGCGCATCGAATTGACCGGCGCCGAGATGGCTGCGGTCGAACGAAAACGGCTGGCTGGAGTTCAGGGTGACGATGGCGTCGAACCCCGTATCCACCAGGTTGCCCTGCGCGTCCAAGCACCCGGGAGTATCGAACCCCAGCGCGCGGCCGTTGGCGCTGCTGTACTCCAGGTTCATGGCGAGCGGGCTGGCCGGGAGATGGGCGATGGCGACGGCGTCGTTCGCGGTCTTCCGATCGGCCGTAAGGGCGCTGAGGACGGTCGCATACAGGTCCTCGTACGCGCAGGTCTCGCTCAGCCCGAGCGTGGAGCCGCCCAGCGGTGTCGTCCCATCGGCCTGGGTGGTGGAGTAGCGGAACTCGATCGACACCGTGATCGGATCGCTGAAGAGCGATTCCACGATGTTGATGGCGGCGTTGATCGAGCTCTGAATGGCTGCCGACTGTGCGTTGCCGGTGATCGACGCGTCCATCGTCGGTTCGATCGTCAGGGCGCCGGCGGGCACCGCGCCGGCGAGCACGACGGCGGCACACACGGCCCAGCCGAGCGACCGAATCAGCGACCGTGAGGGGTCATGCGCCGACTGCGGTGCCTTGGTGTTGGTCGTCATGTCGTCCCCCACGTCGTCGCCGGTCTCCATCGCCTCTAACGAGAAAGTAGCCGGCCTCCCCACCGTGCTCTGCACGAGAGTCTGATACACTACAGAGTACACAGAGAGCACGCAGGCTTACAAAAGAGGCGCGAGCCCGCTGTGCCCTCTGTGGTGAATCGAGCTGAAGCGAACCGCTGCGCGCCTCACATCTCGGGCTTCACGGGCGGCAGGGTGCACGCGGCCGTGGTCAGGTCGCAGAGACCGTCGACGACGGTGGTGCAACCGTCCGGACAGGTCGGGGTGACCTCGACCCAGTGGATCTCGTAGCACGCGTTGGGCGACCCGCTGCACTCGCAGCAGACGATCCCGTGCGGCAGCGGCGGCGGGGACGTGCAGTCGGGAATGCACTGGCAACCCAGGACGGGCGGCGTCGATCCGGAGCCGGGCTCGAGCGGGCCGTTGAACATCAGCGGCACGCACCTTCCCTGCGCGATGCTGCCGTCGGCGCAGACCCCCTTGCAGAGCCCCTTGCAGTCGGGTCCGCTGCCGCACCCGTTCGGGTTTGGCGTGGGGGTGGGCGGGGGCGTGCAGTGCCCGATGCAGGCGCAGATCGGACCGCGCGGCTCGCCGGGCTGCCCCGGGGTGAGGAGGGTCGTGCATTGACCCACCACGGTCGTGCCGTCGGCACAGATGAACGGACAGTCGCCGGCACATGTGTCGCCGCTGCACGGTCCCTCGGTCGGGGTCGGCTGTGGGCCGCACTGCGCCGAGCACGCGCACGGCGCTGTGGCATCGGCACCGCCACTGCAGGTTCCCACCGCGATGGTGCCGTCCGCACAGGGCACCTTGCACGGTCCGACGCACATGTTCCCCGCGCCACACCCGTTCCCCGGTTCCACGCACACTCCGGTGATGTCCGGATTGACCTGCTGGCAGAGCAATCCCGGCGCGCACACCGGCGGCGGGTTGAGAATGTTCCCGCCGCACGGGCCGCCCACCCCCGAGACGCACCCGCAGGTGTTGGCACCCGGCACGCTCGTGCAGCTCGATCCGGGCGCGCACTGCCCGCCACACGTTCCGTTGGCGTCGACCCCGCACGGCGGCGCGCAGAGCGCCGCCGGACCGGGGCAGCAGCTCGCGGTTCCCTGTGGGCCGACGCAGAGGCAGGCGTGCTGGCAGGCGCCGTTGACACACGTGTCGGCGGTGCAGCCGTTGTGGTCGTCGCAATCGGCGTCGCTCGAGCACCCACCCGGTCCGAGACAGGCCGGACTGCAGAACGTGTTCGGCTGGGTGCACGGCTGATCCGGTCCGCAGCTCTGGTCGGTGCACTGCCCGTCGACCGTCACGAAGCACTTGCCCTTCGGCGCCGGCGGCGGACAGACGGCGAGGCAGACTTGGTTCGAGAGACAAGCCGCGTCGGCGCCGCAAGCGAGTCCCGTGCAGCTCCGGCTCATGAGGTCGAAGCAGGTTCCGGCCGACGGCGGGGCCCCGCAATTGGCCGAGCAGACCTCGTTCGTCGCCTTGCACGGCACCTCAGGCGAGCACGTCTCACCGGTGCACTGGCCCGTGGCATCGACGCACCCGCCGCCCATGACGCAGGCGCCCTCGTGGCGCTTGCACGCGCCCGCGGCCTGGCGCTCGCAGTCGTTCGCGTAGGTCATGCCGTCGCAGCCGCACACCGGTGCCGCGATCTGCGAGCAGACCTCCGGACGGGTGACGCACACCCCACCGGCCTTGCCACAGCTCGCCGTCCGGCAGTCGCAGAACTGCCCGGCGCTGCAGTCGTCGTCGCTGTTGCAGACGCTGCACGGGAGACCGTTGGCGGCGATCGGGCAGGCACGCACCGAATCGCGCAACACCTTGCGCGCACACATCCGCGACAGGTGTCCGGCGCGCATCGCGCTCTTGACCATCTGGACGACGCACGGAGCGTTGGTGGCCGGCGGACCGCAGCAGTCGCACTGCGCGGTGGTGTCGGCTTCGACGGCGCTGACCGCCGCCGCATCACCCACCCCGCTGCCGCACGACGCTCCGGCAAGCGCTGTCGACGCGCCGCCCAACACGATGGCGAGGGACGCTGCCACGTGACCGAGAAGCCGCATGGGTCTCCTCCCTTTCTCCGACCGCAGGGTGAGCCTCGCTTGCCCACGGGCAGTCGTCAAGGGCCGAATTCGAGCCCGGCAGCGATCAGGCGCCTCACCGGCGTTCTGCGGCTGAGGCGGCGGTCACGAAGAGGGCGGCGCCTACGCTGCCTGCGTCGACGCGTCCCGTCCGGCGACCAGCGACCAACGATCCTCGCCCCGCGGCTGAATCCCCTCTGCGCCGTGCCTACGGCTCGGCCGGCGCGGCGGCTAGCGTGGACTGGATGAGCTTGGCCCGCTTCACGTCGACGTTCGTCTTGACGACCGTCCCACCCAGGCCCCGGATGGAATGCAGGATCACGTCCACGAGCGATTGTCTCCATTAGACACGATCACCTGCCGCCGGCATTCTCCAACGCCTCGTGCCGCGTCACCTACACCACGATCGGCTACGGCGACGTCGTCCTTCGCCCCCCCCTGGGCAAACCTCGGGTGAGCAGGGTGATCGCGCAGCCACGGCGACGGTGTTCCCACCGCGTTGTGCCGACTCGCACGGGTCGTGCAGCGAGACGGTCCGCACCGAGGGCTCGCGGGGAGGCGTCAAGGATGAGGTGCCTCACCGCGTTCTGCGGCTGAGGCGGCGGTTTAAAAAAGGGCGGCGTACGCCTCCGGGGAGTACGGCACGCAGAGCGCGAAGAAGAACACCCAGATGGCGGCCAGCGCGAGCCAGCTCGTCCAGCGCATCGATCGCAGGCTCGCGCTCGGAACGACGATCACCCGGGCGGCATAGATGATGAACAGCGGTATCCACGGGATCCGATATCGCACCGTGGCGGCCGTCAGCACGTGGATGACCAGGGCGCTGCCAACGACCAGACAGGGAAGCAGTCGCCGCCCGTTGTTCCCGGCTGCCGCGACGCCCAGCGTTCCTCCCAGGAAGAGGAAGATGTCGGGCACGACCGAGAGGGCCGTGAGCGGCGTCGTCGTCGCACGCGAGAGCGGCCCGTACGCGTCGAAGCGCATCTTGTACAGCAGCGAAGAGTCCAGCGTGAAGAGCTGCGTGACATTGCGCACGAGCTTCTTGAACACCCAAGCCGGCTGCTCCGCGGCGATCTGCTGGAGCGCGTAGCGGCGGGCGAGGTCCATGCGCGCGAGCTCGCCGGGCGTCTGTAGGTACGCCGCCTTGAAACTGGCGCGTTTTGGTCCCCAGACCGCCATCCAGTTCGGCTCTTCGAGGACGTTCCCCTCGGCGGCTGCGAACCACCCGATGGTGGAAACCCCGACCAGGCGCCCCAGGACCCGATAGTTGCGAATCGTCCACGGCACCACGCATCCCACCGCCACCGCGCACAGCAGCGCGCCTTTCAGCGCCGCCCGGGAGCGTTCCGGCTTCGCGGCGGTCGCCACCCACCACGCCGCCGCCATCGCGCCGACCAACAGCGCGGCCTCGCGCGTGAGCGCGCCGATGCCGAAGGCCAGACCCGCCGCCGCGGCGTGCGCCAGTCCGCGCCGGCGCTGACTCCGGACCACGATGAGGAGGCCGCTCAGCAGGGTGACGGCATACAGGTTCTCGCTCCACAGGTAGTGGCTGAAGGCAACGAGGTTTGGATAGACGGCCGCCAGCGCTCCGGCCACCAGGCCGGTGCGATGGTCAAAGAGGGCCCGGCCGAGGAGGAAGGTCAGCAGCACCACCGCGGTTCCGAACCCAACTTGGAGCAGGAGCATGCGATGCAGCCCCGGTGGGGACGACGGCTCGCGTGTCTCGCCGGACGGAATCACCAGGGAGAGCAGGAACGGGTGTGCGGGCGGGCGCCAGGCTCGGGTGTCCTCGGACCGTGCGACGCCCTCGCGGGCGAGGTTCGTGGCGACGTCGACGTAGTAGGCCTCGTCGCCGATCAACTTGATCGGCAGGGCCCACTCCATGACCGCCCAGCGGAGGCCCCCAGCGAGGATCAGCAATGCCAGGAGCGGAATCGCTGCCTTATGCTCCATCGCGGCGCGCTTACTCAGCGGGTCCTTGTGCCGGGCAGCCGGCAATCGGTCAAGTTGAATGTTCAGCGAAGAGGAGCGCCGGTACGAGCCACGGCTGTAGCTCTAGGTTGCCGCGCAGCCCTGCAGGGCTGCGTTCACCGCGCTGACGAGCTCGTTGACGTCGATCGTGCCGCTGCCGTTGCTGTCGAGCGCCGAACAGTCGCCCACGTCAGCGTTGCCCAAGGCGATGTTGACGCCCAGGATCAGCTCCTCGACGCTGACCGCCGCGTCATTCGTGCAATCGCCAGGACAGACCGGAGTCAGCGCGACGCTGATGGTGCCGAGCGTGTCGAAGTCCTGGACGTCGCCGGCGTCGTCGGTCGCGGCGGCGTCGACCAGGTAGCTGCTACCGGCGGCGCCGCGCTCGAAGCGTAGCGCGAAGGTGAGATCGACCGTTGGTCCGTCCGGGGCGCGCGTCTGAACGGTGCTGTCCGCCAGGACCGCCGACACCTGCTCGCCGCCGAGCTCGTCGGGACTTCCAGGAGGGAGAGCCGGGCCGACACTCACGTCGGCCGGATGGATGAGGGCGATGGTGTTCGCCGCCTCGTCGAACCGCAGCCAGATCGCAACGCCGTGCACGCTGCGCAGGCGGATGTCGACGGTACTGAGATCGCGCCAGCGCGTCGGGCTGGTCCACGTCAGGGTCAACGGCGTCTCGCGATCGACCTCCGTCACCGTATCGCGCGGGTCCAAGGCGCCGATTCCGGGGATCGGGATCGGCAGCAGGTCATCGTTGACGATCACGCCGTGGCCGACGCCGTCGACGACGTGCACATTCGGTGAGACATTGCTCAGCTGCATGGAGAAGCTCTCATCGGCCTCGATCGCGGTGTCGCCCGACACCCCCACCCCCGGCAGCGCCAGCGAGAGCGTGTTCGCCGGAATGGTGGCATCGCCGGAGCGCGCGGTGTAGTCGGGTCCCGCCGTGGCGCTGCCATCGGCGGTGGCGAAATGAAACGTCACCGGCTGGTCGAGGGTGCGGGACAGCGTCACCGTGAAGCGAAACGAGTGCACCCCGGAGTTCCCCTCGATGTCGGTCACATTGTTGATGGTGAGCGCCGGTCGCGGATCGGGAGTCGAAGTGCGGGTCCGCGTCGGGGTGCGCGTCGGCGTGCGCGTCGCCGTCGCAGTCGGTATCGACGGGTCGCGCACGCAGATCGTACCGAGGCAGATTTGATCATCTGGGCACTGCGCCGCGACGCAGCACCGATCGCCGAGCACCACGGTGTTGTCGGGAATGCCCTTGCACTCTCCCCCGCAACACATTTGCGCGGTGGTGAAGAGGTCGAAGTCCTCGCAGCTCGCGAAGTCGGTGAACTCGTGATCGCATCGGCGACGATCGTCGTTGCAACTGTCCGCGGTGCAGTCGTTGAAGTCGTTGCAGTCGCGATCGAAGTGGGCGCAGATGAAGAGGATGCAATGGTCGGTCGTGCAGAAGTGACCATCGTCGCAGTCGCTATCGTTGAAGCACGCCGCGGCGGTGAGTGGGGCGACCGCGCAGATGATGATGGCCAGCGCGGATACGATCAGCCGTGGAATCCGCGCCGCCGTCGAGAATCGAGGCAGGCTCTCCAAACCCATTTCCCCCTCCTGGTAATTGAGATGTAGGGCGTCGGTCTGACGAGCGATTAGCACATGTAAGCGCCCAGAGCCCAGCCTCGTCGGCGCCCTCCAGTCGAGATTCTGCGGGCAGTCCGACCCGAGCCGGGATCCTCACCGCCGGCGAGGTGGCATCACCAAGAGAGGATCCGCCGGCCCGCGGATGCTGAAGGCGAGTGCCGCATCGCCGATCGTCAGCGCTCCTCGGGCAGGAACTGGCGGAACCATGGGACCAGATCGGGGCCCTGGCGGATGGTGTGGCCGCCGTCGACCGGGATGCACTGGCCGGTGATCCAGCCGGCCGCGTCGCTGAGCAGGAAGGCCACCAGGTTGGCGACGTCGTCGACGGTGCCGAGCCGCGCCAGCGGCATGCGCCGCAGGTATTCGGCGACGCTGTCGGGGTCGCTGGTGAGCGGCAGGGCCAGGTCGGTCGGCACGAGGCTCGGCATCACGGCGTTGACGCGGATGCCGTGCTCGCCGAGGTCGTCGGCCGCGCACGCGGTGAGCATGTTCACGCCGGCCTTGGAGACGCAGTACGCGGTCATCCAGCGGTGGGTGAGCGTCGCCGCGATCGAGCTGACGTTGACGATGCTGCCGCCGCCGTTCGCCTTCATCGCGCGCGCCTCGGCGCGCATGCAGCGGAAGGTGCCGACGACGTTGGTGTCGAGCGTCGCCTGGAGCTCGACGGCGGTGGAGTTGAGCACGTTGCCGCCGGTGGCCGTGCCAGCCGCGTTGACGGCGAGGCGCAGCGGGCCGAGGCGCGTTCCGGTCGCGGCGACGGCGGCATCGACCGAGACATCGTCGGTGACGTCGCAGACGACCCACGCCGCGTTGGGGCCGATCTCTGCCGCCGCGTCGCGTACCACCGCCTCGCGCCGTCCCGCCAGCATCACCTTGCCCCCGCCGCCGGCGATGGCGCGCGCGCACGCGAGGCCGATACCCGTGCCGCCGCCGGTGACGAAGGCCACCTGGTCGTGAAACCTAGTCATCGCTCAGACCCTGCTCAATCTCTTCGCCACGGAGACACGGAGGCACGGAGAACACCTGCTTGCAGGATGTCTCCGTGCCTCCGTGCCTCCGTGGCGAGGGCTTTCTCCTATCTTTTCTCCCAGCCGTGCTGCTGCCCGTAGAAGATCGGGCCGCCGAGGTACATGGCGAAGCCGATGCCGAAGACGAAGGCGAGATCGCATTCGGCCTCGGAGGCGACGATCTTGCGGTCGCACAGCTCGCGGGCCTTGCGGTACAGCGCCCGCGCGCAGCGCTCGACGATCTCCTGCGCCGGTGCGACGCGGCTGCCGCGTCCGGGCACCAGCGGCGCGAGACCCGCCCACTCGCCCTGCCGGTTGCCGCCGGCGTAGTCGTACACGCCGGCGCCGCTCTTGATGCCGAAGCGCTTCTGGGCGCGCAGCGCCCACACCAGCGGCTCGAAGGGCAGCTTCTCGGCGGCGGCGATGGTGTCGAACATGCCGGCGGCGATGTCGAGGCCGGCCTGGTCGCCGAGCTCGAAGGGGCCCATCGGGAAGATCGTCGTGCGCATGGCCTCGTCGATCACCGCCGCGGGCGTGCCCTCGCGGTAGATCTGCTCGGCGGCGAGCATGTAGGCGGCGAGGCCGGCGTTGACCAGAAAGCCGGGCGACCCGTCCTGCAGCAGGACCGGCGTCTTGTTGATGCTGCGGACGAAGGCGTGCGCGGTGGCGACCGCGTCGGGCGTCGTCGCGCGTGTGGCGATGACCTCGACGAGCTGCATCATCGGATGCTCGGCGGGGCTGAAGAAGTGCAGGTTCAGCATGTTGCGCCGATCGCCGCCGCCGGCGGCGAAGTCGCCGCCGAGCAGGCCGGGGCCCATCGAGCTCGAGTTCGAGGCGACCAGCCCATCCTTCTTCATGCCGGCGCCGAGCGCCTTGTAGAACTGGCCCTTGATCTGGCGGTTCTCCATCCGCGCCTCGATGACGAGGTCGCAGTCGAACAGATCGGCGATCTGGCTGGTCACTTTGACGGTGCCGACCTTGCGGTCGACGTCGGCCGCGCTCAGCGCACCCTTCTTCACCGCCCGCTCGTACTTGGCGCGCAGCTTGTCGGGCACGCCGGCGGCGAACTCGGCGAGCGGGACGTGGCCGACGACCCGATACCCGGCCTCGAGCGCCAGCCAGCCGATGGCGTTGCCCATATAGCCATCGATCCCGTCGACGCCGATCGTCTTCAGCGTGCGGGCCTTGCCGGGAAAACTCTTCGGTAGCTTCTGGACCGACTGCTGGGTGAAGAAGAAGCGCATGCCGGCGCGGCCTTCCGCCGACGTGCAGACCTCGAGGAAGGCGTCGCGCTCGATGCCGATCGCCTCGCGCAGCGGGCGGGCGGCGCCGGCCACCATCACGTCGAGCGCGACGTACGGCGCGCGTGGGTTCGGCCGCCCCATGGTGGCCCTCTGGATCATCGGCAGCACCATCGGCTTGAGCGCCTCGGCGTTGGCGAGGTCGGGCGGCGGCGTGCGGTCGAGCGTCGGCAGGGTCTCGCGCAGGAATCGGGCCGCGTGGGCGTCGACGTCCTGGCCGTCGGGGATCACGCCGTCGATCATGCGCAGCGCCGCGGCGGCCTTGGCGGAGAAGTTCTTGCCCTGCAACACCGCGGTGAAGCCGGCGTCGCCGCCGATCGGGTCGCTCGCGTTCACCAGGCCGCAGCGGCGCGGCAGCCGTTGCGTTCCCCCCAGGCCGGGGAAGATGTTCAGGCGGATCTCGGGGAAGCCCACGGTCGACTTCTCGGTGGCGATGATGCCGCGGCAGGCGAGGGCGAGCTCGAAGATCCCGCCGAGCGCGAAGCCGTCGACGACCGCCAGCCAGGGGAGGGGCCCTTCCTCGATCGCGTACAGCACCCGGTGGCCCTGATCGATGAAGCCGGCGAGCTGGGCGCGGTCGGCGGACATCAGCTCGCCGATGTTGGCGCCGGCGCCGAGCCCGAAGCGGTTGCCCTTGAGCACCACGCCCTTCAGCGGCGTCCGCGCATGCGTGGCCCCGAGCTCGGCGACCAGGTTGCCGAGCGCTCCGACCGCCGCGGCCGACAGGGTGTTCATGCCGCCCGAGTCGAACGTCACCCAGGCGATGCCGTCGCGAATGTTCTGAGCAAACATGCGATCTCCTACCCGACGCGATGCACGCGTACACGCGCACACGCGCTCCGTCCTTGGTCTCGACGTGGGTGTGCCACAGGGGGGGTCAGTAGTCGAGGATGATGTCGGCGGGGAGCGCGTGCAGGACGACGCGACCGGGCTCGACGGCGGGCAGGGCGCGGCCGTCGACGCGCAGGGCGCGCAGCGGTCGTTCGAACGGTGAGACGATCTCGATCCCCCCGGTCGGGCAGCGGAGGTCGCCGCCGACGCGCCCGCGGATCCGGCTGTCGCTCTCGGCACAGAGCGTGAAGTCGAGGCGGCCGAAGTGGGTCGGGAGGCCGCGCACGCGCACGCCGGGGGCTTCGCGGACCCAGGCGGCGGGCACGCCGGCCGCGAGCACCAGCGCCGGCGCGTCGGCGCGCTCGTAGACGAGCATGCGGCGCACGGCGCGGACGAAACTCGACGCCACCCAGCCGTGCGGGAGATCGCCGAGGAAGCGCGGCTCGCGCGGCTCGCGCCACGCGATCTCGGGCCACTGGCACCAGGCCGGCGGGCGCTGATCGGCGATCAGCCATTCCAGCAGCTGCGCGGCGCGGTCCCGGTGGCCGAGCATGACCAGCGCCGCGGCCGTGCGGACTTCGTACGGCGTGTACGCCTCGGCGGGCCGATCGCCCCGACGGCGCGCGTCGAACTCGGCCCAGTAGCGCTCGAAGGTCTGCGCCAGGACGGCGGGCGGCAGGCGCGGGTACTCGCCGCAGGGATCGAGGGCGATGGCGCTGGAGGTTGGATCGAAGTCGCCGAGCTCGACCGAGCCGGGCAGCACGTCGAGGTGGTGCGTCTCGATGGTGCGGCGGATCGACTCGTGCAGATCGGCGCGCATGGCGTCGCGCAGCGCGCCGATGCGCTGCGCGGCCGCGTTGTCGCCGAGCAGGGCGGCGGCGTCGGCCGCGCTGGCGAGGCCGAGCACGGCGAAGAAGTCGTCCCAGTAGGCGTGCACCGGATGCGACGCGTACCCCTCGTGGCTGATCGACTCGGGCAGCAGGCCGAAGCGGGCGTCGCCGCGGAAGGCGTCGCCGGTGCGCTGCGTGCGCAACGCCTCGATCGCGTCGACGGCGCGCAGAACGTGCGGCCAGAGCTCGCGCAGGAAGGTGCGGTCGCCGGTGAGGCGATACACCTCGACCACCCCCCAGGCGAGCTGCCCGTGGCTGTCGTGCTCGACCGCCAGGTCGATGCCGCGGTGGTCGATCGCGCAGGGGACCCGCCCGTCGGGAAACTGAAACGGCGCATACCAGCGCAGGAAGGCGCGCGCCTCGTCGGCGAACCCCATCTCGGCCAGCGCCGTGCCGGTCAGCGTGCCGTCGCGGATCCACGAGCGCCGGTAGGTGCGCGGGCCGGGTTGGATGCGCGGCCCTTCGCGGTTGACCAGGATCCAGGCGAGCGACGCGTGCAGGGTGGCGGCGAAGCGCTGCGCGCTCGGCGGCAGCTCGATCGGCACGCCGGCGAGCCGTGCCTGCCAGACGGCGACCACCTCGGCCACGCGCGCATCGGCCCACGCCGCCGCGGTGTCGTGGTCGAGGCCGTGCGGGGGCGGCGGTGCGGTCGGATGCAGCGGCACGGCCAGCGCGACGGTGCTTGCGGCGCGCGGCGCCACGGTCAGATCGAAGGCGAAGACGGCGTGCGCAAAGCCGACCGGATCCTCGACCGCCGTCGCCGCGGGCGCGTCGCCGGTGGCCAATGCGGCGAGGCCGTCCTCGGAGCCCGCGGCGCCGACCACCGTCGGCGGGGTGACGCTCACCACCGAGCGCGCGTCGTTGAGGCGCGCCGCGACGGGCGTGCACGCGATCCGGGTCAGCGGCGCGACGCCGCCGACCAGGTTCAGGCTCTGCCACGCCGGGGTGACCTGAAACGGGCGGACGGCGACGAACAGCCGCATCGGTTGCGGCGCAGCGCCGGTGTTCTCCACTGTATACCGCGCCACCAGCGTACTCGAGCCCGCCGGTCCGGTGGCGGCGGCGGTGATGCGCAGGGCGAAGCCGGCTGCCTTCCACTCCACGGTCGGAACGGGCAAGCAGCCAGTGGCGAGCTCCGCCCGGCGCTCGACGTCGGCCCAACTGAAGAGGCGGCCACCGGCCCAGAGGAAGGGCTCGAGGGAGAAGGACTCGAGGTCGACCTCGAGCGCGCCATCCTCGCTGAGCAGTCCCTTGCGCTCGTCGCCATCGGCGCCGACCACGGCCCAGTACGCCTGCTCGCCGAGCAGATGGCGCGGATAGCGCCCGCGCGGCGCCCGGTGGGCGGCGGCGGTGACGTAGCGCGCGGGCGATACGGCGAGCTCGAGCGGGACGACGTCGGCGTGCACCACCGCCGGCGCCGAGCCGGCGGCGAACGCCAGCCGGGCGAAGCGCCCTTCGCCGTCGGCGGTGCGCAGCCAGCAGCGCCGTGCGCTGCCGGCGGACGCCTCCGCCAGGGGGGTCCACGCGCTGCCGTCGTCCGAGGCGAGCAGCTTACAGGCGGGGGCGGCACCGGCGAAGTCGACGACCACACCGCCGAACTCGCAGCGGCGGCCGAGGTCGAGATCGATCCACGGCTGCGTGTCGCCGGGGTCGGGGCGCCAGCAGGTCTGCGCATCGGCGGCGAGCGCCCGCTCGGGCTCGTGCGCGGGGGCGCAGCTCGAGGCGCGCGCGCCACAGACCGACGGCTGCGCGGCGTCGGGGTCGCGGGCCTCGATGGACAGCCGGTCGATGCAGAGCGTACCCGCGCCGCCCGTGTCGGATGCGAGGGCGAGCTCGACGGCGCCGATCTGCTTGGGATCGCCGCCGCTCAACGGGCCCCAGGCGAACTCGAGGCGCGCCCGGCGCAGCACCACGCGCCGCCCATCGGGCGCCGGGGTGAAACCGCGCTGCCGCCACCACCAGACGTTGGCGCCGCTCGGGTCGACGAACTTGAACTGCAGCTCCGTCGGCGCGGCGCTGCCGCGCAGCTCGAGGACCGCGACGTAGTGGGCGGGCAGCGTCGCGGCCAGCGTGCGCCGCGCGATCACCCAGCTGCCGTGGCCGCCGAGGCTGAAGTCGAGGCGCAGCGCGGTACCGCCGGGGCCGGCCTCCGGCGCCAGGCGCGCCGTCGAGCCGTCGGCCGCGTTGGCGTGCCATTCGCCCGCTTCCGCCGGGTCGCCGCTCCAGAGCACGAGGGTTTCGCTGGCCGTCACGGCCCGACCATGCCTCTTGGCGCGGTGAGCGGGCAAGCCCGCGGTCGGGGCGGGCTGGTCCAAGCAAGCGTCACCGGGAAGCCCGCGCGCAGCCCACCCACGCGCCCACGCGCTCACGCGTTCACGCGTCTCCTGCTCCGTTCGCCCTGAGCTTGTCGAAGGGCGGAGACGCGGGCGCGCGTTTCTACGGGGCAGCGCCCGATGCGATCATCCAGCGTCGCTGGTGGTACTGGGCGACGCCCGGGCGGTTGGTGATCGACAGCACGGAGGCCTTCGGCAGCTTCTGGGCAAGGAGATCGTAGACGCGCTTCTCCATCGCTTCGTCGAGCGTCGCGGTGGCGTCGTCGATGACGATCCAATCGGGTTGGTGCAGCAGCGCGCGCGCGAACGTGAGCCGCTGTTGCTCGTCGCCGGACAGTCGTTCGTTCCACGCGTCGCTCTCGTCGAGCCGGCCGGCGAGATGGCCGAGGTCGACCAGCTCGAAGCCCTCGCGGATGCGCTCGTCGGGAAAGGTTCCGGCGGGGGCGGGATAGCAGGCGGCGTCGCGCAACGTGCCCATGGGGAGATAGGGCTGCTGGGGCAAGAACAGGGAGTGGGCCTTGGCCGGCATCTCGATCGAGCCGGAGCCGAACGGCCAGATGCCGGCGATGGCGCGGAACAGCGCGGTCTTCACCACTCCGGCGGGTCCGATGAACGCGACCCGCTCACCGGAATTGACCGTGGCGTTGAGATCCGTCGCCACCACTTGTCCGTCCGGTTCCGCGATGCCGAGATGGACCAAGCGCAGCGCGGTCGAGTCCACGGCGTCGAACTTGATGCCGGTCGCGCAGGACATCTCGCCGCGCGCCAGGTCGAGGACCTCGCAGAACACGGCAAGGCGCTCGATGCTGGCGCGCCACGCGGCGATCTCCTGGTACGCGTCGACGAACCACGACAGGGCGCCGGAGACCTGGCCGTAGGCGATCCCCGTCTCGGTCACGGAGCCCAGGGTCATGCGCCCGGCGAAGAACGCCGGGGCCGCGACCAGCAGGGGGACGATCCCGTTCGCCTGGCCGATGCCCGAGGTGAGCAGCGTCAGATTGCGCTGCGCAGTGATGAGCTGCCACCAGTTCTGGATGACGCTGTGGAAGCGGCCGAGCGCGCCCTGCCGTTCGACGGCCTCGCCGCGCGACAGCGCGACCGCCTCGACGTGGTCGCGGAAGCGGACCAGCGCGTAGCGAAAGTCGGCCTCGAAGCGCAGGCGGTCGAAGTTGATCGACACCAGCGAGCGGCCGACCCGATGCGTGAGCCAGGTCGAGATCAGCGCGTAGCCGATGGCCACCCACATCATCAGTCCGGGGACCCAGAACTCGTGCGCGCCGAGGCGCAGCGGCCAGGTGCCGGAGAGGGTCCACAGGATGCCGGCGAACGAGACCAGCGTGGCGACCGCGGAGAGCAGGGAGAGCGACAGGCCGAGCGCGCTGGCGACGTAGCTCTGGATGTCCTGGGAGATGCGTTGATCGGGGTTGTCCATCTCGTTGTGGTGCAGCTCGCGCTGGCAGTACGCGTGGGGGCCCATCCACTCGCCGAGGAAATAGTCGGTCAGATGCTCCCGCCAGCGGATCTGCAGGATGTTGCGCACGTAGATCCGGTAGGTGGAGACGAGTACGACCATGAGCGCCACGGCGAGAAAGATCTCCATCGCGGTGAGGAACGCGCTCGCCTCCTTGTTCTGTACCGCATCGAAGACGTGGCTCTGCGCCACCGCCAGGCGGACGTTGCCGTACACCGTGCCGAGCTCGCCGGCGATGCACAGGGCGAGGAGCATGACGCCGCGTTTGGCATCGGGCGAGGTCCAGTAGACCCGGGTGAGGCTCCACAGGTGGCGGACGAAGCGGAGGTCGAAGACGGCGGACTGGCGAGTCAGCGGCACGCGTCACTCCTTTTCGCGCGGCGTCGGCAGCGCCCCCGCGCCTCGCCCCCGCCGCGACCAGCGGAGTTTCCCTTTTGCCGCGTATGAGTCAAACGGCCGCCGGCGGGCGCGACCGCCGAGTGGCGATGCGAACGAACAGTGTTGCGTCGGAGTGTGTCAGCCGCGGGCGCGGCGCCAGAACGCGAGCGCCGCGACGACGGTCAGGATCAGCAGGCCCGCCACCAACCCGCTCCCCGAGACGGCGGGCGCCGGGGCGGGGACCGCGGCGCAGATGTCGTCGACGCAGTTGCCGGAGACGCAGTCGCTCGGGTCCATGCACGCTCCCCCATTGGGGACTTTCGTCGCGGTAGCGGTGGCGGTGGGTGTGGCGGTCGGTGTCGCAGTGGGGGTATCGGTCGGCGTCGCCGTGGGCGGCGCGCACTCGACGTCGCAGCTGCCGTTCTCGACGAACTGGATGCCCGCGCGCCCGCGGCACGAGCTGTTGGTGACGCCGTCTTCACAGACGTCCTCGTTCAGTCGGCAGCAACCGGTGACCGCGCAGATGCATGCGGTCGCGTTGACGGGCACGCAGTTCAAGCTGTCCGGGCACGAGCCATTGCACTGCGGCGCGCTCGAGCCGCACGTGGTGATGCCACCGCTCGTCGGGCGCAGCGGCAGCAGTGAGAGCAGGGCTCCAGCCACCGTCACCGCTGCCAGGTTCCGCCACGCGACCCGTCGCGCACTGCGTCACCACCCTCCCCTGGGCGTCGATGCGCCGGCAGCGGCCCGGCGCCGCCCCCTCACCGCGCGGCGCGGTCCTGTGGCCCGCCGTTGAGCGTCAGGTACGTGTACTCGCTGAGACCTTCCTCGTAGCGCCGCCGCAGCCGGGCGGAGTCCTCGAGGCTGATCTGGCCCTCGCGCATGGCGATCTCGATGGTGCGGCGGACCCGTTCGATGAGCGTGCCGCGGTCGTACTGCACGTAGCGCAGCACGTCGGTGACCGCGTCGCCCTCGACGACGTGCTCGACCTCGTAACGCCCGTCGGCGCCGAGGCGGACGTGCACCGCGTCGGTGTCGCCGAACAGATTGTGATAGTCGCCCAGGATCTCCTGGTACGCGCCGACCAGGAAGACGCCGATCAGATAGGGCTGCCCGTTCCACGGATGCAGCTCGAGCACGTCCTTCACGTCGCGCGGATCGATGAAGCGGTCGATCTTGCCGTCGCTGTCGCAGGTGAGATCGGCGAACACGCCCCGCCGGGTCGGCTTCTCCTCGAGCCGGTGGATGGGCATGACCGGAAAGAGCTGCTTGACCGCCCAGTGGTCGGGGGCGGACTGGAAGACGGAGAAATTGCCGTAGTAGGTGTCGGCGAGGCCCTTCTCGAGCGGCTCGAGGTCGTCCGGCACGTACGACAGCTCGCGGGTGATGCGCAGGATCTTCTCGCAGCAGTCCCAGAACAGCCGCTCGACGCGGGCGCGGGCGCGCAGGTCGAGGTAGCCGAGCGAGAACAGCGTCGCCGCCTCCTCCTTGAGCTGGAGGCTGTCGTGGTAGGCCTCCTGGACATTCTTCTGCGAGATGCCGGCCCACACCTCGGCGAGGTCGCGGATCACCTTGTGGTCGCCGTTCTGAACCGGCTCGGGCGGCTTGCCGGAGAGCATCTCGTGCACGCCGAGGACGTCGAAGATCAGCACCGAGTGGTGCGCCACCATGGCGCGGCCGGCCTCGGTGACGATGTCGGGGTGGGGGATGCCCTTGCTGTCGCAGGCCTCCTGCACCGAGGCGACGACGTCGTTGGCGTACTCCTGCACGGAGTAGTTCATCGACGAATGGAAGTTCGTCTGCGAGCCGTCGTAGTCAACCCCGAGCCCACCGCCGACGTCGATGTAGCGCGGCTTGGCGCCCATTTCGTGCAAGCCCGCGTAGATGCGACCCGCCTCGCGCAGGGCGTCCTTGTGGGCGCGGATCGCGGTGATCTGCGACCCGATGTGGAAGTGCAGCAGCTCCAGGCAGTCGAGCATGCCCTCGGCGCGCAGATAGTCGACGGCGTCGACGATCTCGACCGCGGTGAGGCCGAACTTCGAGCGGTCGCCGGTCGATTCGATCCACTTGCCGGCCCCTTTGGTGGTGAGGCGCGCGCGCACGCCGAGGTGCGGCCGAATCCCGAGCTCCTGCGAGGTGCGAATGATCAGCTCGACCTCGTGGAAGCGGTCGACGACGATGATCGGGGTGCGCCCGAGGCGCTGGCCGAGCAGCGCGGTCTCGATGTACTTGCGATCCTTGTACCCGTTGCAGACGATCAGGGCGCCCGGCGTTTCGAGCAGCGCCAGCGCGATCAGCAGCTCGGGCTTGCTGCCCGCCTCCAGGCCGACGCCGGTGCTGGCGCCGTACTGGACGATCTCCTCGACGACATGGCGCTGTTGGTTCACCTTGATCGGGTACACGCCCCGGTAGGCGCCCTGGTAGCCGTACTCCTTGATGGCGCGGTCAAAGGCGGCGCACAGGCCCTGGACGCGCGAGGCGAGGATGTCGGAAAAGCGCATCAGCAGCGGTGTGCGCACCCCGCGCTGCTGAAGGTCCTGCACCAGGTCGAGGAGGTCGATGCTGGCGCCGTTCGCATGCGGTTGAACCTCGACGTGTCCCTTGGCGTTGACCGAGAAGAACCCGGCCCCCCAGGCGGACACGTTGTACAGCTCCATGCAGTCGCGAACGGTCCACCCTCGCATCGTATTCGTGTCGCCTCCTTCGAAGATCTAGCGCAGCTTCAACAACGTCTTGGCCTAGGGTGGCAATAGTCCCGACGGCCTCTTT
>Ga0335082_10002632_pt1 | contig 19386 bp, 17 predicted proteins | sample Lox_Sample_41_FD_206718 | JGI IMG/M metagenome (GOLD analysis project Ga0335082, IMG submission 206718) | Soil microbial communities from Loxahatchee National Wildlife Refuge, Florida, United States - Lox_Sample_4.1 | ecosystem: Environmental > Terrestrial > Soil > Wetlands | place: USA...
ATCAGCCCTACACCGTACGCCGCGGCGAGCGGATCGCACAGATGATCGTTGCGCCGGTCGTGCGCGCCGAGCTGCGCGAGGCCGACACCCTGAATGACAGCCACCGCGGTCCGGGCGGATTCGGGCACACGGGCGTTGAATGACCCCCCAGGTGACGGCGCGTGTCAGATGCGCTAGACTGACGTTCACGTAGAGGCGGGGCAGGCTGCCGCGCCTTCCTTCAGCAACACGCAACCGAAAACTGGTAACAAAGGCACCAAGGAGTGAGTATCATTTGCCCGCAAAGTGTTCGCGATGATTGAGCGCTATACCCGCCCGGAAATGGGGGCGATCTGGGACGAAGAGGAGAAGCTGCGCATCTGGCTCGAGGTCGAGCTGCTCGCCTGCGAAGCGCTCGCCGCGCGTGGCGAGATCCCTTCGGAGGTTCCCGGCGCGCTACGCGCCCGCGCCAAGGTGAACGTCGCACGCATGCGCGAGATCGAGCGCGAGGTGGCGCACGACATCATTGCTTTCGTCACATCGGTGGCCGAGACCTGTGGCGCGGAGGGGCGCTATCTGCACATGGGTCTGACGTCGTCGGACGTCCTCGATACGTCCTTCGCCGTGCAACTGGTGCGCGCCGCCGATCTGCTCATCACCGGTGCCGGTGCGTTGGCCGAAGCCATCTGTGGCCAGGCGGAACGCCACCGCGGTACGGTGATGGTGGGACGCACGCACGGTATCCACGCCGAGCCCATCACCTTCGGGCTCAAGCTGGCCGGCTGGTATTCCGAGATGCAACGCAATCTGCAGCGCCTGCGCGACGCGCGTGAAGAGGTTGCGTACGGCACGTTGTCCGGTGCGGTGGGCACCTTCGCGCACCTCGCGCCGGAGGTTGAAGCCTACGTGTGCGAGCGCCTGGGCTTGCGGCCCGAACCGGTGGCGACACAGGTCGTGCCGCGCGACCGCCACGCGCAGTACTTTGCCACCCTCGCGGTGGTTGCCGGCTCCATCGAACGCTTCGCCGTGGAGATCCGCCACCTGCAGCGCAGCGAGGTGGCCGAAGCGCAGGAACCGTTCGGCGGCGCGCAGAAGGGCTCGTCAGCGATGCCGCACAAGCGCAATCCGGTGCTCGCCGAGAACGTCACTGGGCTGGCGCGCCTGCTGCGTGCGTACGCCGGTGCCGCGCTGGAAAACATCGCCTTGTGGCACGAGCGCGACATCAGTCACTCGTCGGTCGAGCGGGTCATCGCTCCCGACGCGACCATCGCCCTCGACTTCATGCTGCATCGCATGACCGGTGTCGTGCGCGGCCTCGTCGTGCACCCGGACGCGATGCAGCGGAACTTGGAACGCTGGCGCGGTGCCGTTTTCTCTGAAGCCATCCTGTTGGCCCTGGTGCGCAAGGGGGTGGCCCGCGAGGAAGCGTACCGCTGGGTGCAACGCAACGGCATGAAAGCGATGGAAGGGGCCGATTTCCGCAGCGAGGTGGCGCATGACCCCGATATCGCCAAACATTTGAGCGCCGCCGAAGTGAAGGAACTCTTCGACCTGCGCCATCACTTGCGCTATGAAGATGTTCTCTTCGAACGCGCTTTAGGAGGGGAGGTATGGAAAAGCGGGACCTGATTTACGAGGGGAAGGCGAAGCGTGTCTACACGACCGACAACCCGGATCTCGTCATCCAGTATTTCAAGGATGACGCCACCGCGTTCAACGCCAAGAAGCGCGGCACCATCGTCGAGAAGGGCATCGTCAACAACGAGCTGAGCGAGACCTTCTTCCGCTTGCTCGAACGCGAAGGTATCCCGACGCACTTCGTCGAGCGGCTCAACGACCGCGAGATGCTGGTGAAGCGGCTCGACATCATTCCGGTCGAGACTGTCGTGCGCAACATCATTGCCGGCAGCCTGGCCAAACGCCTCGGTCTGGAGGAAGGCAAGTCACTGCCCGCGCCGATCGTCGAGTACTTCTACAAAAACGACGCGCTCGACGATCCGATGATCAATCAGTGGCACGTGACGGTCCTCGGCATGGCGACCGAGCAGGAATTGAAGACGCTGACCGACATGGCGCTGCGGATCAACGCCATCTTGCGCGCCTTCCTGGAGAGCAAGAGCATCTTGCTGGTCGACTTCAAGCTGGAGTTCGGCCGCCATCACGGGCAGATCCTGCTCGGCGACGAGATCTGCCCGGATACCTGCCGCCTCTGGGATGCGACGACGCGCAAGAAGCTCGACAAAGACCGTTTCCGCCAGGATCTCGGCGAGGTCGAGGAGGCATACCACGAAGTGCACCGCCGCGTGTGCTCCGCAGCGTGAGGAATGCAATGGTATTCCAACCTCAGACGAGCACGATTCACGAACACGACTCACGGTCCTTCTAATGCGCGCCCGCGTGTACATCACGCCGAAGAAGGACGTGCTCGATCCGCAGGGTAAGGCGATCGAGCACTCACTGCACGCCCTGGGGTACAAGGAGGCGCATGACGTCCATCTCGGAAAGTACGTCGAGCTCGGCCTCGCCGGCGTCGACCGCCCGACGGCCGAGCGCCGCACCGACGAGATGTGCCGCAAGCTGCTGGCCAACGGCGTCATCGAAGACTATCGCTTCGAGATTGAGGACTAGAGAGAAAAAATGAACCGCCAAGACGCCAAGTGCGCCAAGAAGGGAATGGTCTTTGATCTAAGTTCTCGGCTCCCGGTTGTCTTGGTGCCCCCACGCTCGCCGATTTCCTTGCATACCTTCGACCTTAGCGACCTTGGCGACCTTGGCGTCTTGGCGGTTCGGCTTTTCCAGTCAGGTTGGGTGATCGCATGCGCTGGGGTGTAGTCACATTTCCCGGTTCCAACGACGATCACGACGCGCTCTACGTCGTCGACCACGTGCTCGGTGAGGACGTCGTCTCGCTGTGGCACAAGGACCGTGACCTGAAAGGCGTTGATTGTGTCATCCTGCCGGGCGGCTTCTCCTACGGCGACTATCTGCGCTGCGGCGCCATGGCGCGCTTCTCGCCGATCATGGAGAGCATCATCGAGTTTGCGCACGCCGGTGGTCTGGTGATGGGCATCTGCAACGGCTTTCAGGTGCTGTGCGAATCGGGCCTGCTGCCGGGGGCATTGATTCGCAACCGCGGTCTGCAGTTCGTCTGTACCCGCGTACACCTGCGCTTGGAGCAGACGGAGACGCCGTTCACCTGCCGCTGCACACGCGGGGAGATCCTCACCATTCCGATCAAGCATGGCGAAGGCTGCTATGTGGCAGACGCGGTGACCTTGGACCGCTTGGAGCACAATCACCAGGTGGTGCTGCGCTATGTCGATACCAGCGGCCGTGCCACCGCCGACGCCAACCCCAACGGTGCACTGAACAACATCGCCGGCATCGTCAACGATCAGCGCAACGTCTTCGGCCTCATGCCGCACCCCGAGCATGCGACTGAGAAGCTCCTCGGGGGCGAGGATGGGTTGAAGCTCTTCCAGTCCGTGGTCGCCGCCCATTCCGAGGGCGTGCAGCGCCGCGTCACCGCCATGGCGCCCGGGCACTGATGGCAACGCCAGCCCCCACCGCCGCCGTCACGGCCATCGAGGCGGCCGAGCACGGGCTGACGGCCGAGGAGTTTGCGCGCATCTGCGATGCCCTGGCGCGCGCCCCGAACTTCACCGAGCTGGGCGTGCTCTCGGTCATGTGGTCGGAGCATTGCAGCTACAAGAGCTCGCGGCCTCTGCTGAAGAACCTGCCGACGCGCGGCCCGCGCGTGCTGCAGGGGCCGGGCGAGAACGCCGGCGTCATCGACATCGGTGACGGGGTGGCCGTCGCCTTCAAGATCGAAAGCCACAACCATCCGTCGTTCGTCGAACCGTACCAGGGAGCCGCCACCGGCGTCGGGGGCATTCTGCGCGACGTCTTCACCATGGGCGCGCGGCCGATAGCCAACCTCAACTCGTTGCGCTTCGGCAGCTTCGACCATCCGCGCACGCGCTACCTGGTCAACGGCGTGGTCGCCGGCATCGGCGGCTACGGCAACTGCATCGGGGTGCCCACCGTCGGTGGAGAGGTGTACTTCGATGCCGGTTACAATGAGAACATCCTGGTCAACGCGTTCACCCTCGGCGTCGTGCGCTCCGACCGCATCTTCCGCGCCTGCGCGGCGGGCGTGGGCAATCCGGTGATGTACGTCGGCTCGAAGACCGGCCGCGATGGCATCCACGGCGCCAGCTTGCTGGCGTCGGCCGAGTTCAGCGGCGCGGCGGAAGAGAAACGGCCGACGGTTCAGGTCGGCGACCCGTTCACCGAGAAGCTGCTGCTCGAAGCCTGTCTGGAGCTCATGGAAAAGGACGCCATCGTTGCGATCCAGGACATGGGCGCCGCGGGCCTGACCAGCTCGAGCGTGGAGATGGCGGGCCGCGGCGGCACCGGCATCAGCATCGATCTCAACAAGGTGCCGCTGCGCGAAACGAACATGACGCCTTACGAGATCCTGCTGTCGGAGTCGCAGGAGCGCATGCTCATCGTGGCGCGCGCTGGTGCCGAGGACGCCGTGCGCCAGGTGTTCAGCAAATGGGACCTCGACGCATCGGTGATCGGCCAGGTCACCGACGACGGGCACTTGCGCGTCAAGTTCGGCGGCGAAGAGGTTGCGCACCTGCCGATCGCGTTGCTGACCGACGCGGCGCCGGCATATGTTCGCCCGGCGGCACCGCCGGCCGACTTTGAAGAGCGCCAGGAGTTGCAGCTCGACCACATCCCGCTGCCGGGGGACTACAACCAGACGCTGCTCACCTTGCTCGACTCGCCGAACATCGCCTCGAAGCAGTGGGTGTACCGGCAGTACGACTACCTGGTGCGCAGCAATACGGTCGTCGAGCCCGGATCGGACGCCGCGGTCATCCGCATCAAGGGCACACGCAAGGGCATTGCGCTCAGCGTCGACTGCAACAGCCGCTACTGCGCCCTGGATCCGTACGTCGGTGCGATGATTGCGGTGGTCGAAGGGGCGCGCAACGTTGTCTGCGCCGGCGCGACGCCGCTGGGTATCACCGATTGCCTGAACTTCGGCAACCCGGAGAAGCCGGCGATCATGTGGCAGTTCGCCGAGGCCGTGCGCGGCATCCGCGACGCCTGCGTTGCGCTGGGCGTGCCGGTGGTCAGCGGCAACGTCAGCTTCTACAACGAGACCGAAGGGCACGCGATTCCGCCGACGCCCACCATCGCGATGGTGGGCCTGCTCGAACACGTCGAGCATCACATGACGCAATGGTTCAAGACCGAGGGCGACGTCATCGTGCTGCTCGGCCGCACGCGCGAGGAGCTGGGTGCGAGCGAGTACCTGGCGCTGGCGCACGGCCTGGTGCGTGGCGCGCCGCCATGGATCGATCTCGAGGTGGAGAAGCAGGTGCAGCGTGTCTGTCTGAGTGCCATCGCCGAGGGCCTCGTGCGTTCGGCGCACGACGTCGGCGAGGGCGGTCTGGCGGTGGCGCTGGCCGAGTGCTGCACGTCCGGACCGGGGCCCGCGCTCGGAGCGGTCATCGAGCTGGAGGGCGCGATCCGGCCCGACGCGTTGCTCTTCGGTGAGAGCCAGTCGCGCATCGTCCTTTCCCTGCGCCGCCGGCACCTCGGGCGCGTGCGCGAGCTGGCGGCGGCTGCCGAGATACCGTTGGCGGTGCTCGGCGAAGTGCGCGGCCGGCGGTTGGTGATTGGTCCGCTGATTGATGTAGGTGTGCAAGAGATGCAGGAGACGTGGACGAGGGCGCTGCCGCGCCGCATGGCGGGGTGAGTTGGAAGAGAATGGAAAACAGGAAACGCGAAATTCAACACTGGAAACCGGTTAACCGGGGGGTTTGCATTTCCGGTTTCCGGTTGCCGGTTTTTCATTCTCCGAGGTGAGGCGGGGAGGGGCACCGATGCGCGATCGCTTTCGCGAAGAGTGCGGGATCGTCGGGGTCTTTGGGCATCCGGAAGCGGCCAACCTCGTCTACCTCAGCCTGTACGCCCTGCAGCACCGCGGTCAGGAATCCGCGGGCATCGTGTCGGCGAAGGACGACATCCTCATCTCGCACCGGGCCCTCGGCCTGGTGGCTGACATCTTCAACGCAGACATCATCCGGCGCCTGGAGGGCACCGCGGCCATCGGCCACAACCGCTACTCCACCTCGGGCCAAACGCTGTTGAAGAACACCCAGCCGTTCGTGGTCGAGTACGGACGCGGCGGTCTCGCCGTCGCGCACAACGGCAACCTGGTCAATGCGGTGGAGCTGCGCGAACAACTCGAAGCCGAGGGGTCGATCTTTCAGTCCAACGTCGACACCGAGGTCATCGTCCACCTCATGGCGGCCTCCAAGGGCGAGCGCACGGTCGATCGGGTCGTTGCCGCGCTGTTGCAGGTGCGCGGCGCGTACTCGCTGGTGTTCCTCACGCCGCGCGAGCTGATCGCGGCTCGCGATCCGTACGGCTTTCGGCCGCTGGTGTTGGGACGCATCGACGACAAGGACAGTGTGGTGGTGGCATCGGAAACCTGCGCACTCGACCTGATTGGCGCTACGTACGAGCGCGAAGTCGAGCCCGGCGAGGTGTTGCGCGTGTCGGCGTCCGGCGTCGAGAGTTTTCGTCCGTTCCCGCCCGCACCGCGTACCAGCTGCATCTTCGAGTACATATACTTCGCGCGCCCCGACAGCCGTGTCTACGACCGCAACGTGTACGAGGTACGCAAGGAACTCGGCCGGCAGCTGGCACGCGAGCAGCCGGCGGAGGCGGATATCGTCATCCCGGTGCCCGACTCCGGTTTGCCGGCGGCATTGGGCTACGCCGAGCAGGCCAAGCTGCCGTTCGAGATGGGGCTCATCCGCAATCACTACGTCGGCCGCACGTTCATCGAGCCGCGCGACGCCATCCGGCACTTCGGGGTGAAGGTGAAGCTGAATGCGCAAGCCGACGTGCTGCGCGGCAAACGGGTGGTGGTGGTCGACGACTCCATCGTGCGCGGCACCACCAGCAAGAAGATCGTGCAGATGGTGCGCAACGCCGGTGCCCGCGAGGTGCACATGCGCATCAGTTCGCCGCCGACCATCGGTTCCTGCTACTACGGCGTCGACACGCCGACGAGCGCAGAGCTGATCGCTGCGGAGAACTCGACGGAGGCCATCCGCGAGTTCATCACCGCCGACAGCCTCGGCTACCTGACAGTCCGCGGCATGTACAGCTTCCTCAAGAACAGCGACGGCAACGGCTTCTGCGCCGCCTGCTTCACCGGCCGCTACCCGGTTCCGGTCAGCGACCAGGGCCGCACGCACCAGCTGGTGCTGTTCGAGGCGAAGGAGCGGTGAGGCGCCTGCTTGTTCCTGCTGAAAAGATTGAACGTTTGATCCTGCTCATCCGGGGTCGCAGGGTCGTACTGGACGCGGATCTGGCACGCATCTACGGAGTGACGACCGCGCGCCTGAACCAGCAAGTGAAGCGGAATCGGAGTCGCTTTCCGGCAGACTTCGTCTTCCAGCTCAAGCTCGAAGAGCACCGACTTTTGATGTTGCAATCTGCCACATCAAAGGGCGGGCGTGGCGGCCGGCGAAAGCTCCCCTATGCCTTCACGGAGCACGGTGCCATCATGTTGGCGAGTGTGCTGAATACGCAGATAGCCGTGCAGGCGAGCGTGCAAGTAGTGCGCGCCTTCGTCCGCCTGCGTCAAATGCTCATTGCCAACCGCGCGCTTGCGGAACGCTTGGAAGCCGTCGAGCGCCAACTCGAAGGTCACGACGCCGCCATCCACAATCTCTTCCAAACCATTCGTCAACTCCTGCAGCCGCCGGCACGCGCGCGCCCTCGCATTGGATTTCTTCTCAGAGAACGTGCTGCACGATACAGGGCGGCGCGACGATTATGAAGTGCCCATTCTGCCACGACCTCGATAACCGCGTCATCGATTCGCGGCTGGCCAAGGACGGCGGGATGATCCGCCGGCGGCGCGAGTGCGCGCACTGCAAGCGGCGCTTCACGACCTACGAGCGCGTCGAGGAGATGCTGCCGATGATCGTGAAGAAGGACGGGCGCCGCGAGGTGTTCGACCGCCTGAAGATCATCGCCGGCCTCAAGAAAGCCTGCGAGAAGCGGCCGGTGAGCGTCACCGCCATCGAGCAGACCGCCGATCGTATTGAGCAGCTCCTGCAAGAGCGCGGCGAGAAGGAGGTGCCGAGCTCGGTGATCGGCGAGGCCATCATGCGCGAGCTGCACAAGCTCGATCAGGTCGCCTACGTGCGCTTCGCGTCGGTGTATCGCTCCTTCAAGGATGTCGGCGAGTTCATGCGGGAGCTGCAAGACCTGATCAAGGAGCGACAAGGCGAGAGCGCGGCGCGGAAGCGTGTGCCGGGCCGCGTGCCCCCGAAATGAAAGGTGACGCTTGCGCGTCCGATGTCTGATCCCCTCACCTGACCTCTCCCGGTGGGAGCAGAACCGGAAGCGTCGCAGGCGGGCGCATGCGTAGAATGTCTCGCCACGATGATGCCTACTACATGCGCCTCGCACTGCGCCTTGGGCGGCGCGGCCTCGGGCGCACCAGCCCGAACCCTCCGGTTGGCGCCGTCGTTGTCGGTGGGCGGAAGGTGGTCGGACGCGGGTTCCATCGCAAAGCCGGCTTAGCGCACGGCGAAGCCGAGGCCCTGCGCGACGCGGGGAAGAAGGCGCGCGGCGCGACGCTCTACGTAACGCTCGAACCGTGCGCGCATCATGGACGCACACCGCCATGCACCGATGCGATCATCGCTGCCGGCGTACGCCGCGTGGTCATCGGCACGCGTGATCCGAATCCCAACGTCCGCGGCAACGGCACCGGCCGGTTGCGCGCCGCAGGCATCGACGTCAACACTGGCGCCGAGCAAGCCGCCTGCGACGAGTTGATCGCCGCGTTCCGCAAGCACGTGACCACCGGTATGCCGCTGGCCACGCTGAAGCTCGCCGCATCGCTGGACGGCCGTATCGCGACCGCCACTGGCGAATCCCGCTGGATCACCAGCGAAGCCAGCCGCCGTTACGCCCACCGCTTGCGCGCCGAACACGACGCAATTCTGGTCGGCGCCGAGACGGTGCTGCGCGACGATCCCGAACTGACTTGCCGGTTGCGCGGCGGGCGCAACCCGCTGCGCGTCATCCTCGACGGCCGCCTGCGTCTGCCGCTGAAGGCCAAAGTGCTGACGAACACCCAGGCGGCGGCGACCCTCGTCGTCACCGGCCAGCAGGCCTCCGTAGCAAAGATCCGGCAGATCGAGGCGCGCGGCGCGACAGTTGTCTGCCTGCCAGCGCGGGCCGGACGCATCTCTATGACACGTCTGATGCGGATGCTCGGCCGGCGCGGCATCATGTCCGTGCTGATCGAAGGCGGAGCGACAGTGGCTGCCGCGGCGCTGGCGGCGCGGGTGGTGGATCGCTTGCTCATCTTCTACGCTCCCAAGCTGATTGGCGGTGACGGACATCCCATGCTAGGTCCATTGGGCGTCCGCCGCCTGCTGCAGGCGCTACGGCTGGGACCGTTGCGGGCGCGACGGCTTGCCACAGACGTGCTACTTGCTACAGAAGTATTGGACGACCGATGACGACGGAGACCACCGACAGAGCCCTGGAGGAGATCCGCAACGGGCGGATGATCATTCTGGCCGACGGCGCCCACGGCGAGGCGCAACTCTGCATGGCCGCCGAGCTGGTCGCGCCCGACGCGATCAACTTCATGGCCACGCACGCCCGCGGGCTCGTCTGTCTGTCGCTGACGCGCGAACGCATGCAGCAGCTCGGCATTCCGCTCATGGTGCCGGACGCCCTCGGCAACCGCCAGCCGTTCGGTGCGTCGATCGAAGCACGCCGCGGCGTCAGCACCGGCATCTCTGCCGGCGATCGCGCCACCACCATCCAGGCGGCGATGGCCGACGACGCGGGGCCCGACGACATCGTCATGCCCGGGCACATCTTCCCAATCCTCGCGCGCGAGGGCGGCGTGCTGGTGCGGGCGGCGCTCACGGAAGCGTCGGTGGACGTGGCTCGGCTCGCGGGGTTCCAGCCGGCCGCCGCCGTGTGCACGGTTCTCGACGACCAGGGCGCCGTCGCCGGACGCGCCGATCTGGAGGCGTTGGCTGAGCTGTTCGAGCTGACCATCATCGAGGTGGCCGAGATCGTCGCCTACCGGCTGCGCACGGAGTCGCTGGTGCATCGTGTCGCTGATGCACCAATCAGCATCGGCTACGGTGGGAAGTTTCGCATGGTGGTGTTTCGCAACGACGTCGATCGACACGAGCACATCGCGCTGGTGAAAGGCCGCATCCAGCCGGGCGACGCACCGCTGGTACGCATCCACTCGGAGTGCCTCACCGGCGACGTCTTCGGCTCCGAGCGCTGCGATTGCGGCGACCAACTGGCACGTGCCGTCCAGATGATCAACGCCGCGCGCAAGGGCGTGCTGGTCTACATGAACCAGGAAGGACGCGGCATTGGCCTGGCCAACAAGATCCGCGCGTACGCGTTGCAGGACCAAGGCCGCGACACGGTGGAGGCCAACCTCGAGCTCGGTTTCAAGGATGATGGGCGCGACTACGGCATGAGCGCGCAGATCCTGCGCGACCTCGGCCTCACCAAGGTCCGCCTGATGACCAACAATCCGAAGAAGATCGACGGGCTGGCGCGCTACGGCATCGAGGTCGTCGAGCGTCTGCCCATCGAAGTCCCGCCGCATCAGGGCAACATCCACTACCTGCGCACCAAGCAGCAGAAACTCGGGCACCTGTTCACCGGGCTCAAGCCGCTGACCTGAGCGACAGCATGGCGACGGTTCACAAGGGGCAGCGCGATGCGGCCCAGCTGCGTTTTGGTCTCGTCGTGTCACGCTTCAACAGCGTTGTCACCGAGCGTCTGCTCAAGGGCGCATTGAAGGCGCTGCAGGAGTGTGGGGCCGCCGACGACCGCATCGAGGTGGCCGAGGTCCCCGGCGCTTTCGAGATCCCACTGTTTGCCGAATCTTTGGCCAAAACCGGCAAGTTCGACGCGCTGATCTGTCTCGGCGCCATCGTGCGCGGCGAGACGCAGCACCACGACTACCTGGCGCGCTCGGTGTTCGACGCTCTGCAGCAACTGCAGGTGACGCACCACATCCCCGTGGCGCTCGGCGTGCTGACAACCGAAAACATGGAGCAGGCGCTGCGGCGCGCCGCCGATGATTCCGGCAACAAGGGCTTCGAAGCGGCACTGACGGCGGTCGAGACGGCCAACCTCCTGCGGCAGCTGGGATGAGTAGAAAGCCGCATTTCGCTTACCGCATATCGCTCGTCGCCATTGAGACAACCACGAGCGACAAGCGACGAGTGACGAGCGACGAGGGTTCTTAGCAATGGGTGCGCGTCGGCGCGGACGGGAGCTGGCCCTGCAAGTGCTCTACCAGATCGAGGTGAGCGGCGAGGCGGCAGGGACACGGCAGGCGTTCTTCAAGCAGGCCGAGGCCGGCGATCGCGCCAAGACCTTTGCTGCGGCGTTGGTGGAAGGCGTGCGCGAGCGCCAAGAGGAGATCGACCAGCTGATTGCCGGCGCCAGCGAGCACTGGCGCTTCGAACGCCTCTCACGTGTCGATCTGACCGTCCTGCGCATCGCCGGCTACGAGCTGCTGACGCACAATGCACCGACCAGCGTGGTGCTCGATGAAGCCATCGAGATCGCCCGCCGCTTCGGCACCGAGGAATCGGCGACGTTCGTCAATGGCATCCTCGATCACATCGCCGCACAGCTCGGCGTGAAGGATGATGCGCGGGACGAACCAGGGGTGGCGGACGATGACTGAACGACACGACCCAGCTGCCATCGAGGCGAAGTGGCAGCGTCTGTGGGAAGAGCGCGGTACCAACGCCATTGATGTGCACACGGCGGCGCACCCCTACTACACGCTCATGATGTTTCCGTATCCGTCCGCCGAAGGTCTGCACGTCGGCAATGCCTTCGCCTTCTACGGCGTCGACATCCACGGTCGCTTGCGCCGCTTGCAAGGGTACGACGTGTTCGAGCCCATCGGCTTCGACGCCTTCGGCATCCACTCGGAGAACTACGCCCTCGGTCTCGGCAAGAACCCGAAGCACTTGATCCCGCACAACGTCGCCAACTTCCGCCGCCAGCTGCGCCGCCTCGGGTTGATGCTCAACTGGCAGCACGAGGTCGATACGACGGCGCCCGAGTACTACCGGTGGACGCAGTGGATCTTCCTGCAGCTGTACAAGCGCGGCCTGGCGGTGCGGAAGAAGGCGCCGGTGAACTGGTGCCCGCGCTGCCAGACCGTGTTGGCCAACGAGCAGGTGATCGACGGCTACTGCGAGCGCCATCCGGATGCGCGCGTGGAGCAGCGCCTCACCGAGCAGTGGTTCTTTACCATCACACAGTACGCCGAGCGTCTGCTCAAGAACCTCGACTGGATCGACTGGTCAGAAACCACGAAGACGGCGCAGCGGAACTGGATCGGGCGCTCCGAGGGGGCGGCGCTCGACTTCCCGCTCGCGGTGGATGCGTCACGCAAACTGCGTGTGTTCACCACGCGCCCCGATACGGTCTTCGGCGCCACGTACATGGTGCTGGCGCCCGAGCAGGTTTGGGTCGACGATCTGGCGACGCCGGAGCAGCGCGCCGCCGTGGCGGCGTATCGCGAACGTGTCGCCAAGATGGACGTGGTGTCGCGCCGTGCGGTGAAGGACAAGACCGGCGTGTTCACCGGCTCGTATGCCATCAATCCGGCCACCGGCGCGCGCATCCCCATCTGGATCGCCGACTACGTGCTGGCGGAGTACGGTACCGGCGCCATCATGGCGGTACCAGCGCACGACCAGCGCGACTTCGAGTTCGCGCAAGTCTTCGGGTTGCCGATCGTACGGGTGATTGCCGCCGAGGGTGAGACGGCGGAGACGCCGTTGGAAGCGGCCTATGACGGTCCCGGACGGATGGTGCACAGTGGCCAGTTCGACGGGATGGACGCCGACGCAGCGAAGCGCGCCATCACGGCGTGGCTCGCGAGCCGCGGCGCCGGCGAAGCACGCGTCGAGTACCGATTGCACGACTGGTGCATCTCACGCCAGCGCTACTGGGGGCCGCCGATCCCGATGATCTACTGCGACAGCTGTGGCATCGTGCCGGTGCCCGAGTCCGACCTGCCCGTCGTGCTGCCCGACATCGAGGACTTCCGTCCCGACGCCAGCGGCGTCGCGCCGCTGGCGCGCGTGCGTTCCTTCTACGAGGTCGACTGCCCGCAATGCGGTCGCAAGGGCCGTCGTGAGACCGACGTCTCGGACAACTTCCTCGACTCCGCGTGGTACTTCCTTCGCTACCCGTCCACCGAACGCGCCGACGTCGCGCTGGATCCGCAGCTCACCGAGAAGTGGCTGCCTGTGGACATGTACATCGGCGGCAACGAACACGCCGTGCTGCATCTGATGTACACGCGCTTCATCACCATGGCGCTGCACGACATCGGCCTGCTGCCGTTCGAGGAGCCCTTCAAGAAGTTCCGCGCGCACGGCTTGATCGTCAAGGACGGCGCGAAGATGTCGAAGTCGCGCGGCAACGTGGTCAACCCGGATCAATATATCGAGCAGCACGGCGCCGATGTCTTCCGCATGTACATGATGTTCCTCGGCCCATACGAGGAAGGCGGCGACTTCCGCGACGAGGGCATCGCCGGCATCCGGCGCTTCCTCGACGGGGTCTGGCGCCTGGTGCGTGACCACGATCCTGCCGCGCAGATGTCCAACGCGTTGCGCCGCGCGACGCACCGCGCCATCAAGAAGGTGAGCGGGGATCTCGAGCAGCTGCACTATAACACAGCCATCGCGGCGCTGATGACGCTGCTCAACGACATCCGTCACTCGGGCCCGCCGGACCGCTGGGGGATCGAGACCCTGCTGATCTTGCTGGCACCGTTGGCACCACACATTTGTGAAGAGCTGTGGGAAGCGCTGGGCCACACAACCAGCATCTTTACGGCGCGGTGGCCACACTTCGACCCGGCGCTGATCGTCGAGGACACGATAGAGATTGCCGTACAGGTCAACGGCAAGGTGCGCGGCCGTATCGCGGTGGCGCGCGACGCCGCCGAAGCGGATGTGCTGGCGGCGGCGCTCGCCGACGAGACCGTCAAGGCACACATCGACGGCAAGCCGATTCGCCGGCGTGTGGTTGTGCCGGGTCGTCTGGTCAATCTGGTTCTGTGAACGTTGGCGTAGGACCGTGCGTTGGACTGCAGTGCTGTTGGTGTGGGTGCTTTCCGGGTGTGGCTATCACCTGGTCGGCGAGAACGTCGGGTTGCCAGAAGACGTGCACTCCCTCAGCGTCGGCACGCTGACCAACCGCTCCCGCGAGCACGGCCTGGAGAAGACGTTGGCGTTTGCCATGGAGCGGGAGATCCACCAACGCGGCCATTTCCGTATGGAAGAGGATCCCGCCGGCGGCGACGCGGTGATCAGCGGGACCATCCGTGAGGTGCACTTGCGCCCCGTCGCTTTCGACGCGAACGACCAGGCGGTGGAGTACCAGATTGACATGACCCTCGACCTGTATTTGACCCGCCAGAGCGACGGCAAGGTGTTGTGGCAGGTGCGCGGCTTGCGCGAAACCGACGAGTACCCGGCCAGCCCAAACGTCGTGGTGACCAATTCGTCGGAGTTTCAACAGGGCACGCTCGACGCGACCAACGTCCAGAACCCGCAATTGACCAGCATCCAGCTCGCCGAGACCGAGCGGCGCCGGGCGATCACACGCCTGCTCAGCCAGGCGGTGCGCGACATTTACAATCAGATGGTGGAGAGCTTTTGAGACCGCTCAGCAGCGCGGTGCGCGGCAACCACGCCGCCGCCGACCGGTCACGCGCTCTTCAGAGCGGCAACCTGCGAGCTCAAGCGGGAGATGCGCCGGGAAGCATTGTTGCGGTGCAGCGCGCCCTTGGTGACCGCCTTGTCGATGGTCTTCATGGTCTCGCGCAGCATGGTTTCGGCCGTCGCGCTGTCCTTCTTGGCGATCACTTCGCGCAGCTCACGCACGGCGTGGCGCACGCGCGTGCGCACCACCTGGTTGCGCGTCTGGCGCTTGACGTTCTGACGGTGCCGTTTGATGGCGGACTTGTGACGCTGGGCCAATGGACTTCCTCCTTCGGATGGTCCAGGGAGGGCTAGCATACGGGGTATGGAGCGTCAATTCGGGCTTCGAAAGCAGGTCGAGAGGCGAGAGGCGAGAGGCGAGAGTGGCAGCCATCCGAGACTCTCGACTGTTGACTGTCGACTGTCGACGCGAGGCGGAGCCTCGCATGAGTGAGAATCGGCAGATCGCGCGCGCCGCCGGGTTGGTGGGGTTCTTTACCCTCATCAGTCGGGTCGGCGGCTTGGTGCGCGACGCGGTCGTCGGCTACTACTTCGGCACCGGTATGGCGGCGGACGCCTTCTTCGTCGCCTTCCGTATTCCGAACTTGCTGCGCCGTTTCGTTGCTGAGGGGGCGATGAGCACCGCGTTCATTCCGGTGTTCACCGACTACCTCACCAACCGGTCGCGCGAGGAGGCGGTCAAGGCGGCCTCGGCGCTGGCGACGTTGATGGTCATCCTGCTGGCCGTGCTTACGGTGATCGGCATCATCTTCGCCCCGTTCTGGACGGCACTGTTCGCGCCGGGGTTCGTAGAGGAACCCGGCAAGTTCGCGCTGACGGTCACGCTGACGCGGTTGGTCTTCCCGTACATTTTCCTCGTCAGCCTGGTGGCACTGACGTCGGGCATCCTGAACTCGCTGCGCCACTTCGCTGCGCCGGCAATGTCGCCCATCTTTCTCAACCTCGCGATGATCGTAGCGGCGATCTTCGTGTGTCCGCGGCTTGCCGTGCCGGTACGAGGACTCGCATACGGTGTCGTCGCTGGTGGGGTGCTGCAGTTGGCGTTGCAGATTCCACCGCTGCTGCGCCACGGCATCCACATCGTACCGTTCTGGCACCCGGGTCACGAAGCGGTGGGACGCGCGCTGCGCCTGATGGCACCGATGGTGTTCGGGGCGGCCGTGTACCAGATCAACATCATGGTCGACACGGTCTTGGCGTCAGTGTTGCCCAGCGGCAGTGTGTCGTATCTCTGGTATGCGGACCGCGTGTTCGAGTTCCCGCTCGGCATCTTCGCCGTGGCATTGGGCACGGCGGCGCTCCCCAGTTTCTCGGCGCAAGCGGCGCGCGGCGCGTACGACGAGCTACGCCGCAGCCTGTCGTTCTCCATTCGCATGACCAACTTCATCGCCCTGCCGGCGGCGGTCGGCATCATGACGCTGGCGACGCCGATCACCGCCGTGCTCTTCCAGCGCGGTGCGTTTGGCTACGACCAGGCGGTGCTGACCGCGCATGCGCTGTCGGCGTTCGCGGTGGGCTTGTGGTCGGTGTCGATAGTGCGCCTGATCGTTCCAGCCTTCTACGCGATGCAGGACACGCGCACGCCGGTGATCACCGCGGCGGGCGCCTTCGTTGCGAATTGCTGCTTCAGCTTGCTGCTGATGGGGCCGGTGGGCACGACGGGCGAATCGCGCGTCGCCGACGCCATTGCTGTGGCGACGCAGACGATGGCGCTCTTCAATCTCCGGCATGCAGGTCTCGCGCTGTCGACATCGCTGGCCGCCACGGTGAACCTGGTCCTGCTGGTCGTTTTCTTGCGGCGGCGCCTGGGCGCGCTCGGCGCGCGCGAGCTCGTCGCGTCATTCGGCCGCAGCCTCGTTGCATCGCTCGCCATGATTCCCGCGGTGCGTTACGTCGCTGGACTGACGGACTGGTCGGCGCATGGACACCTGCTCATCCACGCCACCGTGCTGTTGGCAGCGGTGACTGCAGGCATCGTCATCTTCGTGATCGTTGCTGCCCTCCTCGGCGGCAGCGAAGTGCAATCCGTCACGCGCCTGGTGCGCCAGCGGGTGTTGCGAACGGCGTCGGGAGCAGCGGGTTCGTAGCCGTTGACTTGACGTCTGGGCTCACTGGAGGACACCCCGTGTCGCCGCACCTGTGACGCGTTCATGGCCGACTTGCTTGCGCCGAGATCGTTTCGGAGACGTAGCGCGACACGGGCACCGGGATACCGCGCTTCTCCCGCACGGCCTGCCGCAGCCGCTCGGTGTCGATGCGCTTCGTGAGCCGCGCCTGGCGTGCCAGCGCAAGCGCCGCGTTCTGCAGGTTCGGAATGCGCCCGTACAAGTCGTCGTGTACCTCCACGAAAATTTGCCCGTTGGATTCGCCGAATTTGATCGGCTCGTAGATGAGTTGTCCAACCGTCCCGGCGTGCACCTGGCGGAACAGTTCGCTGATGTCTTCGGGGTACAGACGGATACAGCCGTGCGTGGTCATTCGTCCTACTGACCATGGAATGTCGGTTCCGTGGATCGAATACAGCCCTTTGGACAGCCGCATGCGGTAGTCACCCAGTGGGTTGTCCGGACCAGGTGGCACGACACGCCGCCGCTCCAGCCGATCCATGGTCCGGTAGATCGAGTCCGGCACGTACCAGGTTGGGTGCTTGTCTTTCGCCGTGACGTGGAACCGCCCGACAGGGCTCGGTGTCTCGTCCGTCCCGATGCCGATTGCCCATGTGCGCACCGAGACAACCGTGCCGGGAGTGGTCTTCTCCGGAAACAGGTACAGCCGCATTTCTGGAATATTCACAACCAGCCCGCGATAGCTGGAGCGCGGCACGATCCACTGTGTCGGCACCACAACCTCCAGACCTGGAGGCGGGATCCACTCGTCGACACCACGGTTGGCGTCTTGTATCTCGTTGAACCCGAGTCCGGCGTCGCGGGCGACATCGAGCAGCGTTTCCTTGGCTCGAATGCGGTGTCGTTGTATGCGGCCCACGACCTCCGGAAGCTGCTCGCGGTGAGGGACGAGCGTCTGCACGGTCGTGATCTTCTCGAGCTTCGGTGGCGGTGCCAGGGGCGGGGGGTGAGCCTGACGCACCGCGCAGGCCGCAAAGCCCAGGGCCGTGACCGCGAGTCCGATTCGCCCCAGCGGCACAGCGCAGCCCAGGATCGTGCACCTTTCTTCGTTCAGACTTGTGCCAGTCGCGAGGAAAGCGCGCTCAGGCGACGACCGCCCATCGCCCCAGCTGCCCAGTTTCGACTATCTTCCGGGTCCAACTACTGCGCATCGATGCACTTCACCGGTTGCCCCCCAGACTGACTTCGTCTGCATTTGCGGCGCCTCGGCTGCATCTCCGATGCCATCCGAGCTGGTGCGCGTTGCCTGACTCGAAACGATCTAGGGGGGCAGCATCGTCGGGCGAGCCGGCAATATTTTCAAGCGGTCTATGCAAAAGATGCAAGCATGCAGACTGGATGAAGGATGCGGCGGGCTCTTTCGTTGGCCCGCGTGTTGGCGCAAGACGAGATGAGTAGGGCCGCAGGCCCTAGCGCGACGCCTCGCGTGCCTTCGCCTCTTCCCACAGGTCGTTCATTTCCCGAGGCGACGCCGCGTGTATGTCCTGCTGGCGTTCGGCCAAGCGCTCTTCGATGTAACGGAAGCGACGGATGAAGCGGTCGTTGGCGCGCTGCAGCGCGTCCTCGGCTTGGACGCCCAGGTGGCGCCCGAGGGACGTGAGCGCGAACAACAGATCACCCAGCTCGGCCTCCGCTTCGCGCGGGTTGCCGAGCTGCACCGCGGCCTCCAGTTCGGCGACCTCTTCGCGGACCTTTTCGAGCACCTCGTCGGCGGATTCCCAATCGAAGCCGACGCGCGATGCCTTCTCACTCAGCCGATGCCCGCGCAGCAACGCAGGCATCGCGCGCGGGACGCCAGTCACCACCGAGTTGTCCTCGCGGTCCCTGCGTTCCTCCGCTTTGATGCGTGCCCAGTTGCGCAACACCTCCGCCGAGTCCTTCACCGCGGTGTCGCCGAATACGTGCGGGTGGCGGCGAATCATCTTCTCCGAGATGCCGCGCACGACATCCTCGATGGTGAACAACCCTTCCTCGCGCGCCATCTCGGAGTGAAAGACGATCTGCAGCAACAGATCGCCCAGCTCGGTGCGCAGCTCGTCGATGTTGTTGTCCTCGATCGCCTCGGCAACCTCGTAGGCTTCCTCGATGACATACGGCTTGATCGACTCGCGCGTCTGCTCGCGGTCCCACGGGCAACCGCCCGGTGCCCGTAGCTGCTCCATGATGCGGACGAGTTCGGCAAACGCTTCGGCGGCACTCATTCGCTCCTCGCTAGCGCAGGTGTTCCAACGAGTCAACGCGCACGGCCGTGCAGAAGAGAGGAGGCGCACAGCCGTGCGCCCCGGCAATGTGATGTCCTTCGTGTGGCGGACGACCATGCACCCATTTCGTGCCCGCTGACCCTACTTCTCAGCTGCGATCGTCAAGGGCAAGCAGCTCAAAGTACCCGTTGCCGACAGGTGGTTGATGAG
>Ga0335082_10002633_pt1 | contig 19384 bp, 11 predicted proteins | sample Lox_Sample_41_FD_206718 | JGI IMG/M metagenome (GOLD analysis project Ga0335082, IMG submission 206718) | Soil microbial communities from Loxahatchee National Wildlife Refuge, Florida, United States - Lox_Sample_4.1 | ecosystem: Environmental > Terrestrial > Soil > Wetlands | place: USA...
TCGTTGCGGCAATGGTCGGGGCGACTACCCTGGCAGCGTGCGACAGATCGCAGCAGCAGGACCGCACGGCCGGCCAGAAGATCGATTCTGCCGTGGCGAAAGCTCAGCAGAAGATCGACAACGCCAAGAACGACATGGCGCAGGGCGCCGCCACCGCGAAAAACGAGATGAAAAGCGCAGGCGACGACGTGAAGAACGCCGTCAGCGATGCCACGATCACCGCATCGGTGAACGCAAAACTCGCGGGCGATAGCGAATTGAGCATGTTGCGCATCAACGTCGACACGGTCGATGGCAAGGTGGCGTTGCGAGGCAATGCTCCGAGCCCCGCCGCGCGTGACCGCGCCACGCAGCTCGCTTCGTCGGTCGATGGCGTGCGCAGCGTCGAGAACCAGCTTGTCATCGGCTCCAAAAGCTAGGCGGGAGTATCGGCCCGCGCGGCACATTCTGGCGCTGATCGATTCGCGCCGTTTCGCTTCGGCAAGCTGAGAGGACCCTTCCCGGTTTCGCCCCTGCGTCCGAAGAGTCCTCTCACCGCCGCCAATCTGCAACTCAACTGCAAGGAGAGCAACCATGAAATCGCGTTATGTACTCGCTTCGATCTTTACAGCAATCACACTTGCGACAGCTTCCGGTTGCGCGGTGACGCGCCACCAGGAAACGACTGGCGCCTACGTCGACGACACGGTCGTGACCACGCGCGTCAAGAGCAAGTTCGCTGAAGACAAGACCGTGAGCGCGATGGCGATCGAGGTCGAAACCATGAAGGGCGTGGTCCAGCTCTCCGGGTTCGCCAAGTCGCAGGACGAGAAGTCGCGGGCCGAACAGATTGCCCGCGGGGTGGACGGTGTGGTCGACGTGCACAACGACATCATCGTGAAGGCGTAACGACTTTCCACGCCTGCACTTGTCAGGGGCCGCCTGCTTTGCCGGCGGCCTCTTGCATTCTTGCGGGTCCGGCTGCGCGACAGTGCGGGTCGCACCGCGATGAAGCGGCAGGCACCGTTGCGAGGCGCATCCGCGCGCTCAGAATTCGACTTCGAGTTCCTCGATCCCGATCGGCTCCTTCTTGGCGGCGTCGGTCCATTCGACCATTTCGGGCATGCGCGCAATCTCGATGCAGTACGCAGCGCATGCGGAGTCCAGCTTCACGTCGTACGTCGCGAAACGCGTCGTCACCGGCGCGTACATCGCGTCGGCCATCGTCCGCTGCGTGCCGAACAGGAACGGCCCGGAGCAAAGCCGCAGGCATTCGCGCCAGATGGCCACGATGCGATCGATGTCGGCCTGCGCGCGGCCCCAGACGCGAAAGCCGGGGAAGTGGCCGCGCAAGTTCATCGGCAACGCCGAGCGCAGATTGGCGAAGCCTGAATGCATTTCGCCGCATATGGCGCGGCAGTGCGCGCGTGCCACTGCGTTCTTCGGCAGCAAACCCGCGTCGGGTCGCAATTCATTGAGGTATTCGGCGATCGCCAGCGTGTCCCAGACCTTTACTGCGCCGTTCTTCAGGCTCGGTACCCGGATCGACGAAGAGAGCAGCAGCATCTCCGCCCGCACCTCGGGATCGTCGGGCGCGACGACCTCCTCTTCGAAGTCGATTCCGGCAAGGCGCGCGAGCAACCAACCACGCAGCGACCATGACGAGTAGTTCTTGCTGCTAATGGTCAGCACCGCCCGGCTCATCGCCCGCCCCGCTCCCCGCCACGAGTCATGCCGCGAAGACGTTCGCAAGGCGCATGCCAGACGAACCGCGGCGCTGGCTCGCTCCTTGCGGTGATCACCGCAGGACACCGATCGAGGCGCCGTGCTCTACGAAGCCTACGAAGCGCACAACGGGATGCTGTGGCCGATGCGGGCGTTCGCACGCTCGGCGCTGGATGCCTTCGCATTTCACGCTCCAGCGCCGGCAGGCGTTCGACTCGGCTATCCCGATGCGGACGCGCAGCGGCGCATGAGCGCCGCGTTCGAGCTGATCTCGGACGCGCGCCTGACGCACAAGCGCCCGCCCTTCGGCATCGATTCAGTGGATGTGACCGGCCGTGCGGTGCAAGTCACGGAGGTCGTGGTCGAGTCGACGCCCTTTGCCGACCTGTTGCGGTTTCGCAAGGACATCGACGTCGCTCAGCCCCGTGTGCTCCTGGTGGCGCCGATGTCGGGCCACTTCGCCACCCTCATGCGCGATACCGTCCGGACACTCCTGCCGGAGCACGATGTCTTCGTGACCGACTGGCGCAATGCGCGCGACGTGCCGCTCTACGAGGGACGCTTCGGTTTCGATGAATATGTCGCCCACCTGATCCATTTCCTCGATGCGCTGCAGCCGGGCGCGCACCTGATCGCGGTCTGCCAGCCGTGCGTCGCCGCGCTCGTCACCTCCGCAGTGATGGCCGAGGGCGAACATCCGGCACGCCCGCGCAGCCTGACGCTGATGGCTGGTCCGATCGATTGTCGTGTCAATCCAACCCGCGTGAACGAGCTGGCCAGCGCGCATCCCATCGAGTGGTTCGAAAGCCGGTTGATCGCGACCGTTCCCTATCGCTACCGCGGAGCCTGGCGCCGGGTGTATCCGGGCTTTCTGCAGCTCACCGCATTCATGAGCATGAATCTCGAACGGCACGTGCAAGCGTTCGCCGACCTCTACAACGCGCTGGTCGCCGGCGAATACGAGAAGGCCGAGGGCACGCGCGCGTTCTATCGAGAATATTTCGCTGTCGCAGACCTTCCCGCCGAGTTCTACATCGAAACCGTGCGACTCGTTTTTCAGGAATGCGCGCTGGCGCGAGGCACGCTCAAGTGGCAGGGCCGGCGCGTCGACTGCGGCGCGATCCGCGGCACGCTACTCTTGACGATCGAAGGCGAACGTGACGACATCTGCGCAATGGGACAGACGATGGCGGCACAGGACTTGTGCACCGGGATCCGCCCGTACCTGAAGCAACACTACATGCAGCCCGGCACCGGCCACTATGGAGTCTTCAGCGGACGCCGCTGGCAGCAGGAGATCTATCCCATCGTGCGCGACATGATCTATCAGACCGACGCGCGCGCAAGCTCGATGTCATCGCGAGCCGGGGCCTCTGCGTCTGCGATCGACGAGATTGCGCCGACGCCCTCGGAGTGACGGGTTATTGCCTGCCCGCTGATCGATGGCCTCGGTCGCTGGCGCCGTCCTGGATGCGTCAGAAGTCGTATCGATAGCCAAAGTAGTAGAACTTGTCGACCGTCTCGGTGATGGTGCGGGCACCACTGCTCGTCTGGGACTGCTTGGTCCGCTCGTAGGTCCCGGTGCCTTCCACGGAGAATTTCTGCGTGATGCGCCACGTCAGGCGCAAGCCGGGCGACCAGCGCGTGAGGAAATTGTCCGCGGTGTCGTCTTGCCGGTAGTACCTGAAGGACGGCTCGATCTGCAACTGTTGCCACAGGAGCGAGGTGTTGTTGTACTGGACCGCGATGCCGCGATAAGCGGGGGTGGTTACCGGCGTAGTTGTCGGCGGCTGTGTGCTCGCGTCCGTTATCTCCGATGTGACTTGAGGCGCCTTCGTGAAGGCGATGCTGATCGCATGCGTGTCGCGCTCTGAGTACAGGTTCGAGAAGACGGTCTGGCCGCTCAGTGTCTGGACATTTCCCGTCGCGGGTTGGGGCGGGATCGGCGTCACGCCTCCGCCGGGATCAAAACCGGGCAACGCCCCGGTGTTGGAAAGGCGCCAGTCGACACCCCACTGGAAGTTCGGCGTCACCTGGACCGAAGCGCCGAGCAAACCTTGCGTTACGTGCGCCGTCGTCGCCTTGGCAAGCTGGTGCGCGTACTCGAGCGAGTGATTCCCCTGGTTCAGGAAAGCCGTCAAGGTCCTGTAGGTCACGACTGTCTGGTTCCCATTGGCGTCGGTCTTGGTCTCCGGCTGCAGTAATGCGTTGCCGGTGGCCAGAATTGGGGCGGTGCGGCGGTCCGCCAGGAACGAAAACGTCACCGTGTCGGCGAACGCCTGCCAGGTTCCCTGCAGCGATGCGATGTTGACCGCGTGAAACAGCGTGTCGTAGTCGTAGATCCCGAACAGCGAGGTGTTGACGTCGAAGTAGCGCAGCTCGGTGCCGAACGCGCGCCGGTCGGCCTCGCCATCGATCGTCTGCTGGATGCCATACAGGCTCCCGCCCCAGTGATCGCCGAGATTTTCCGTGTCGACCGAAAGCCCATAGAAGCGCCGCTTGGCGTCGTACAGGTCGTCGACCGGCACGCCGGCCACTGCGTTGACGCTGACATTCGGAACGAAGCTGTACCCGAGGCGCGCCCCGTCGAACGTGTAGAGCACGCCATCGCCGCTCGGTGTCTGCCGGCCGATGCGCGTCGACAGGCCGGTCGGCAGCGACCTGTAGTCGACGTACGCAGCGATGAGCCGGTTCGGCACACGTGTCGTGGTGGTGGGCTTGTCGAGAAAATCCTTGCTGTAGGTATCGCGAAACACGGCGCGCAGGTCACTGCCTGCATCACGGTGGCGATAACTCAGATCGAGGTTCGTTTGCAGCAGGCGTTGGGTCTCGCTGGAGATCGAACCCGTATTCGGCGGCGGCGTGCCGGGCAGCGGCGTTCCTTCGAGCAGGCTCGAGAAGAGCGAGTTGCCGCCGTAGTAGTACTGGGAGAAGGAGCCGACGAATGACGTTATCGGTGTGATCGGACGTGTACGCCGCCCCGTCGTCGCCGGCGCGGCTGCCAGCCGGTCGAGCGCGGCACGGACACGGTCCGCACCCGGGCCGGTCGGATAGAGCTTCAGGTACAGCTCGAACTCCACGCGCGCGCGCGTTGCATCGCCGAGCCTGGCGCGCGCGAGGCCGATCAGCTCCTGTCCATCCTGCGACGCGACGTTCGGTGGCAGGTTGAGCAGCTGATTGAAGAGCCCGACCGCCTGGTCGAAATCGCCCTTGTCCATTGCTGCTTGGCCCTGCGCGAGCAGCACGCGGCCGCGCTGGTCGATCTCCGCAGGCGCCGATGGCGGCGGCGCGGGAGGAACGACCGTCGTCGCCGGCGGTGTTGCGGCCGGCGGCCGTGCCTCGCCCAGTGGCGGTGTCGCAGGCGGTTGCCGTGGCGCAGCCGGCGGAGCTTCCTGCGGCTTGACCGGCGCGGGTGGTGTTGCCGGTGGCGAAGGCTGGGTGGGCGCGGGCGATGGGTGCACTGGCGTGACGGGCACCGGCGGTGGTGCCGGCACCGGCACCGGCACGCCCTCCGGTGTCGCTTGCGGAGCAGGTGGTTGCGCAGGTGCGCGCGCCGCCGCGGGGGGTGCGGCGGCAGCTGGAGCAGGCGCGGCCGCCGGCGTTGGCTCACGGACCGCAGCAATCGCAGGCGGAGGAGCCTGCGGACTTACCTCGAGGACCGTCGCTTGCGGAAAGCGCCGTACAAGGACCTTCTGCGCTCGCTCGGCCTCGGCTCGCGTTGCGAAATAGCCGAGGTCGATTTCATACGCCGTCCGCCCGTCGACGACGCGCCGTGCCGTGAAGAGCTGATATTCATCCAGCCCGCTCGGAACCGGCACGTCCATGCGCAGGTTGGGGTCGGTCGACTGCTGCAACGTGACCACGAACTGAGCTGCGGGCGCAGCCGGCGGCGGCGCAGCGCTGCGCTTCTCCGCGGCGGCGCCAGCGCCTTCGACGATGACATCGATGCAGCAGTTACCACGACCTGCAGCCACGCGCATCTTGACGGGGCGCTCGAAGTGAATCACGACCTTGCGACTGTAGGTGCTGCTCACCGCCTCGTCGGAGATGGAGACCCCGGGCAACCCGTCACTGCCCGGCAGGCGTCGATCCGCAACCACGAACCTGGGAGTCTCTCCGGACAGACGAACCTCGTAAAACGCTTGGGCCAGATCGCCGGACGAGGAGATGACCGCACGCAGGAATTGGATCGGCGTGGCGAAGCTGATCGCCAGGACTGCGTCGTTCCCCTGCCTGCGCCAGCCGACCTCGTCGATCACCTGTGCGTGGAGGTCAAGTGACGCGAGGAGCAACAGTGCGATCGCGACCAGCGACCCGAAACGAACCTTCATGGTGGTGTCTGATTGCGAGAAGACAATTGGCCGGCTGCAGGGTGGCGAACGAGTGCCCTGCGGGGAGACAGTTCTGACCTGAAGCCCTAGGTACCGCGCGCCGGGCTGCGACGCGCCATCAGTCCCATGCTCTATAGGTCGAGCCCGTGTTGCCGAGCGGTCGGTGGCAGCCCGACTGCGAGCAATCCGTCGGCGCCGGCGTCCTGTTGCGGTGATTGAGCGTCATCTTTTTCATGTTGCCGAGATAGGTGGTTCCAGTCTGGTGGCAGGCCTTGCACCAGCCGGAGCCGTTGCCCTGACTGCCGTTGTGATTCATCGTCTCCGCGGTCCAGCTCGAGGTGTTCGTATGGCAGGCGTTGCAGTCCAGAGCCGCGCCATTGAGCAGCTGCACCTCCGGAACGTGGTTCGCTGGCTTCGCGAGGGCCCCCGTCGTTCCTTCGCTGGTGTAGCTGCCGTTGTGGCAGACCTTGCACTGCGTCGCCGTCACGACCGTGTGGTTCATCGTTGCGGTACTGAACGTCGTCGTGTTGTGACACGCGTCGCACGATGCCGTGGTCGGAATGTGCTGCGCCGCCTTGCCGGTCGCTTGCGTGCCGTTGTGGCACGTCGCACACGTGCCCGCCGTGACGCCCTGATGGTTGAAGCTCGCCGGCGTCCATGTAGTCGTGCGATGGCACACGTCACATGAAGCGGTCGTCGCCAGATGCGATGCCGACTTCACGTCGATATTGGTGAACGTGCCGCCGTGGCACGTTGTGCATGAGCCAGCGGCGACGCCTGTGTGCGCAAACGTCGCCGGCACCGGCAGCCATGTCATGGTCCTGGTATGGCACGCGTCGCACGCCGCGGTGGTCGGAACGTGGCTGCTCGCGGGCTTGCCCGTTGCCGAGGTGCCGTTGTGGCAGGTGGCGCAGCTCCCCGCCGCAATGCCCTGGTGGTTGAAACTCGTCGGCAGCCAGGCCGTGGTGCGATGGCACGTATCGCAGAATGCGGTCGTGACAATGTGGTTCGGTGTCTTGCCGGTGGCCGTGGTTCCGTTGTGACAGGTCGCGCACGTGCCCGCTACTACGTTTGCATGATTGAAGCCCGCGGGCGTCCACGCCGAGGTTCGGTGGCACGTATCGCAGGATGCGGTCGTGGGGACATGGCCGGGCGGCTTGCCGGGGGCGGTCGTGCCGTTGTGGCAAGTCGCACACGTACCCGCCGTCACGCCGGTGTGATCGAACCGTGCACCGAAGAAGGTGCTGGTGTTGTGGCACGTGTCGCAGGAGGCTGTTGTCGGCGCGTGATTGATGTTCCTGACGATGTTGTTGCGCGCGTAGCGCGTACCAGCGGTGTGGCAGGTTGCGCAGTCGCGCGGCGTGCCCATGAATACCCCGGAGATGTGGCACGACTCGCAACGTTGCGCGCTATGCGCGCCAGTGAGCTGGAAGCCCGAGCGCAGGTGATCGAACTCGCGGATGCTGCCGCCTTGCGCGATCCTGGTATCGCCCTGACCGAATGCGACTTCATCGATGCCGCCTGCGAGCAGCAGCGCCAGTGCTCCGACTCCGGCGGCGCGAATTGCCCGAACCAGCCACGATGCTGAACTCATTGCCACCCCGCGCTGTTCGGCAAGGCGCCGCGCGAAATAACTCGATTGGCTTACAACGAAAGCCGGATCGATCTTCTCGTCGCGGTCTTAAGAATCGCTTAAGTGATCCAGACGCGAATGGCCTAGTCCGAGAGGCGAACGGATGTCCTGCCATCTGTTGACGACGTGACAACGTTCGCAAAGCGTGCCGAACGCGCCGTCGTGCGCGTCATCGCCGCGGTGGCACGCGAAACAGGACTTCGAGATCGCCCCGATGTCCTTGCCCGTGGGCGCAGCCGTCGCATGGCATGCGTCGCAAGCGACGCGCCGATGTGCGCCTTCGAGCTTGTAATCGGTGCGTCGGTCGTGATCGAAGTCCCACAACTTCCAGTCGCGTGTGCTGTGGCACTTCTCGCAGCGCCCGCCGAATCTGAGCTTGTGCCCGTCGTCTTTCCGATGGCAGGCGAAACACGCGTGCTGCGCGTCTTTGAAGCGGTTCGTCTCATGGCATTTCTTGCAGTCGACGGTGACGTGGCGACCTGTCAGCGGAAACTCGGTACGCGCGTGATCGAAGGACGTGGTCTTCCAGTCACGGTCGTTGTGGCATTGGTCGCAACGCGTGCCCTGCTGGCCCTGGTGCTTGTCGTCCTTCTTGTGGCACGCATGGCACTCGAGCGCCGTATTGCGGAAACCTTTCAGGTCGCGGTGGCACGAGTCGCATTTCACCGTCGTGGCCGCGTGCCCGCCATGCAGCCGGAACCTGGTCCGCTCGTGGTCGAACTTGCTCGCCTTCCAGTCGCGCTCGGTGTGGCAATCGGCGCACCGGTCGCCGAGCGTCGCCTCGTGCTTGTCGTCCTTCTTGTGGCAGCCGATGCAGGTCGATGGCGCCTCGTTGAACACGGTGCTCTTGTGGCAATCCCTGCACTCGGCCTTCGCGTGCCTGCCGAGCAGCGGGAAACGCGTCTTTTCGTGATCGAAGCTGGCGGGCTCCTTCCAGTCGCGTTCGTTGTGGCACCTGCCGCACTCGGTGCCGAGCGTTCCCTTGTGCTTGTCATCCTTGCGGTGGCAATCGACGCAGGCGGTCGTGAGCTTGTCCTTGTAGAGGCTGCCCTTGTGACAGCTTTCACATTTCGCGACGCGATGTTTCCCGCGCAACACGTACTTCGTGTCGCGGTCATGGTTGAACGTGGGGGTCTTCCAGTCCCGCGTGCCGTGACAGCTCTCGCACTTCTCGGCGAACTGGCCCTTGTGCTTGTCGTCGGCCTTGTGACAGCCGATGCAGGTGCGCGGCATCTCGCGGTAGCGGTTGTCCTTGTGGCAGTCGGCGCACTTGACGTCGGCATGCTTGCCGGTGAGTTCGAAGCGCGTCTTGTTGTGATCGAACTTCGCGACTTCCTTCCACTTGGTCTCTGTGTGGCAATCGGCGCACTTCGTCCCGAGCGAGCCCTTGTGCACGTCGTCCTTGGCGTGGCAGGCGTTGCACTCGGGCGGCGCATCGCGCCAGCGCTTGCCCGGGGCGTGGCACTTCGCGCAGTCGATCTTCACGTGCGCGCCCCGTAGTGGATAGTCGGTGTGGTTGTGGTCGAACGCCGCCTTGTCGAATTCGGCGATGCGTGCGTCGCGCCCGCGATGCTCGGTGTGGCAAGTACGACACGCCTGGGGTTTCATGCGGCCGTGGAAGCCTTGCCGTGCGCCGACGTCCCGCCCGACGTCCTTGTGGCACTCCATGCAGAGCTTGTCCTGGCCCGCCCTCTGCAACGGGACGTGGCAGCTGCGGCAGTCGTTCTCGTACTTCGCGTGGGCCTCGATCACCTTGCCGGGCGAAAGCACGGACTCCAGCGTCTGTGCATGCGCGGCGGTCATCATCCCGGCCGCTACGCAGATCGGAGACGCCCACCGGCGTAGCCAGGGCCAGTTCACGTTGGACTTCCGCGGTCCGCCCCGTCGACATCGTCAGTACACGTGCACCGCGATCACGTGAGCGATCGCGCTGACGACGAGCACGTAGACGAATGGAATGTGCAGCACATGCCAGAGCGCGAACAGGCGGTCATATGCCTGGAACTGCGCGACCCGCACGACCGAGGACAGGTAGCCGTCGAGCAGCGCATGCGCCCGCTTCTTGCGCCGCTCGAGGTCCTTGCGCCGCCAGCCGAGGTGGCGCGCGATGCGCGCGAGCGCGGTGTTGACATCGCGCCGACAGCGGAAATAGACAATCCGCCTGCGAACCGGCAAGACGAACACGCGCCGCAGTTGCGAACCCAGGCTGGCGCCACCCTTCAGGGTCTCTGCTTCGAAGGCAAGCAGGCGCAATTCGACGTCGGGCACGAAGTGAAAGCGCGACTTGACCGCGTCCTGCTCGAACCCGGCTTCCAGTTGCAATTCGCGCAGCGAGCTTCGTTCGCCGAGAAAGCCACGATGGATCTGGCGATACAGGAAGCGACCGACGATGCCACTCAACGCGACGATGATCATGCAGGTCAACGCGATCGCGGCATTCATCGACCCCACCTTGAAGGTGGAGTGCAGCAGGATCAGCATGGGGCCTGCGATGCCGAAAACCATGTGCACCACGAACCAGTACTTGAGCGGCCCGAGGCGTTGCATGAAGCGCAGATGCTTGCGCATCGGATAGGCGAACAACAGCAACATCATCGTGCCGCCGGCGACGCCGAGCCAATAACCGAAGTCGTCCCTGGAAGTGAAATATCCGAGTTCGCTCACCTGCCAGGCGACGAGCACCAGCAGCGCGAGCAGCGCATAGAGACTGACTTCGCCGAACCGAAAGCGGCTCCGGATCGAAGGCGCCCGGGTCGATGCAGCCGCGTTCGCGACCTCGGCCATGGTCGCGGCCGCATTCCTTGCGTCGTTCATTGCCACCAAATCAGGAAATGGAAACTCGATCTTCATGGCGGTGCGGCCACACGCTCTGCCGAAACTAGCCGCTGCTCCATCGTGTGGCTATCGGAAGAATGGTCTAGGCAGAGAGGATGGGTTTCTTCTCCAACGCGAGGTATGACAGCGTGTACTTAAGTGCGGCTTAAGCATGCTTGCGGTATTGCTTAGAGTCACGCGCCTGAAGCACATCGTCATTCAGAAATGCAGTGGTCGTATCTCCTCATCTACGTCGCGCTCGCGGCCGCGGTTGTCGTCGTGCATCTCGCGCGACGCGGTATGAAGGAGCGCGCGCACGCGGCCTCGCTCAAAGAGGCGACCGAGGCCGGCATGATGGAGCCGCCCTCGCTGCATCCGATCATCAATCCCGAACGCTGCATGGGCTCGGCAGCGTGTGTGCAGGCGTGCCCCGAAGAAGCCCTCGGCATCATTCAGGGCAAGGCGGTACTCGTGAACCCGGCCTCGTGCATCGGACATGGCGCCTGTCAGGTGGTTTGCCCGGTCAACGCGATCAGGCTCGTCTTCGGCACCGAGAAGCGCGGCATCGACATCCCCAACGTGCGGCCGAACTTCGAGACCAACATCGCAGGCATCTTCATTGCAGGCGAACTCGGCGGCATGGGCCTGATCCGCAAGGCCGCGGAGCAGGGGCGCCAGGCGCTCGAGACGATTCGCAGTCGCAAGGGCGGTAATCCGGATCTCGATGTCGTGATCGTCGGCGCAGGTCCTGCAGGTATTTCAGCGGGGCTCGGCGCGATCCAGCACAAGCTGCGTTACAAGATTGTCGAGCAGGAGGACTCGCTCGGTGGTGCGATCTATCACTATCCGCGCAACAAGGTCGCGATGACCGCGCCTGTGAAGCTGCCGGTGATCGGCAGCGTGAAGATGGGCGAGATCAGCAAGGAGAAGCTGCTCGAGTTCTGGCACGCAGTCGTGACGAAAACAGGCCTCATGATCGCCTTCAACGAGAAAATGGAGACCATCGAGCGCAAGGAAGATGGCTTCCTCGTCAAGACCAGCAAGGCGTCTTATCAGACTCGCTCAGTCCTGCTGGCGATCGGCCGGCGCGGCTCACCGCGCAAGCTCGGTGTGCCCGGCGAAGAGCAGTCCAAGGTCGTCTATCGTCTGATCGATCCCGAGCAATACCGCGGAATGGCCGTACTCGTCGTCGGCGGCGGCGACAGCGCGCTCGAGGCGGCGATCGCGATTGCGGAGCAACCCGACACCAACGTCGTGCTGTCGTATCGCAGCGCTGCGTTTCAGCGCGTGAAGGAGCGGAACCGCGAGCGCCTCGCGCAACAGGAACAGGCGGGCCGCCTGCGCGTGATCTTCAATTCGAAGGTGAAGAAGATCGAGGCGAACACCGTTTCGCTCGAATTCGACAACGCGACCTGCGAGATGCCGAACGACGGGGTGATCGTCTGTGCGGGTGGCGAACTGCCGATACCGCTGCTGCAAAAGATCGGCATCACGTTCGAGACCAAGCACGGCACCGACTGATCACACTGCGGCGCGCCGGCGTCAGTGCAGCTTGTACTCGATCAGTTCGAACTGTGCCGCTTCCTGCTGCGTGCCGGCCACCTTCGTCGACACGGAGTACTTGACGATGCGCTTGACCTCGGGCGCGTACCAGATGACGTGTTCGACGTTGATCGGCCCGTGTCCGGGACTGCGCCCGCGCGCGTGGCCGCTCAGCACCAGCTTGATCGCGCGGAAACGCCCCGCCTGCACGGTCACGTTCTCTTCTTCGACGACGCTCGACTTCAATGGAACATCGACCTGCTCGATGCGACGCTTCTGATCTGCGATGCGCTGTCCCGGGCGCAGCAGGCCGGTCGCCAGCAAGTATGGCGAGAACTCCGGCGGCGTGAGATCGAGTCCGGGCAGCGGGCGGAACCCCGGCTTGAGCGGTACGAACGTCGATCGCACTTTCGGATCCAGTGTGCTGGTCCAGGTTTCGGCGATGCCGCTGTCGGTGACATCGTCGACCGTCGCCGTGACGAAGAGATCGCCGAGCATGTAGCGATCCTGCACTCGATAGCGCCACGTATCGCCGTTGCGCGGCAGCGGGCTCACGGTCGGCGCCGTCGATGCAGGGTCGACGGCAGCGGGACCGAGTGCCGCGATCCGCGTCTGCGCCAACGCGACGAACCGGCCGCGGGGATACTGGCGCAAATAGGCGCGGAACTCGTCGGCGCGGTTCGATGCCTCGATGCTGTTCCAGAACGCCACTTCTCCTGCCGCTTCGTCCTCGGCGCTCGACTTGCTCGCTTGCGCAACGCCGGGAACGAACGCGAACTCCCCCAGCAGCGACGAGTTTTCCCACGGTACCTGTGCGCCGTTCGTGCCGCGCACCACCGCCTCGCGCACGCGCTTGAAGAGCGTCTCCACCGGCAGACCGGGCGTCAGCAGATTTTTCGCGAGCTGCGCCGTGTACAGGCTGTTCTGGCTGTTGCTGTCGGGACCATCCTCGGACACCTTGCCCGGCGCGGTCGCGTACGCGAGGAACGTGCCGACCGGCGCGTCCATCTGAGCAAGGCCGCGCGCGGGCCGTGTCTTGCCGGCGTAGGGATTGTTGCGACACGCATCGAGGATGACGATGTTGATGCGGCTGCGCGCCGAAGACATGCGCGAGAGAATGAAGCCCACGTCGACACTGGTCATCTCGATCTCGTCCTCGTTGCGTATCTCGGCGTCGACCGGGACGAGGAAGTTGTGATCGCGCAGTTGCAGCGCGTGGCCGGCGTAGTAGAAGACCGCGATGGTGCGATCGGTCAGGCGATCACCGAAGTCGCGCAGCGCCTTGGTGAGACCGTTGCGATCGAGGTTCTCGTAACGAAACACCTTGAAGCCGGCCTTCTCGAGCAAACCGGCGATGAGGCGCGCATCGTTCACCGGGTTATCCAGTGGCGATACGCGATACGCGGCATTGCCGATCACGACCGCGACCCGCTCTTCCGTCACCTCGGTGAGCGCAACGCCGCGGGTAGCCTGTGCGGCCGCGGTCGGTGCGAACAGCAGCGCGCCGATCAGAGCGAGCAGGGCCAACCATCCGACGCGGCATGCGGCGGGCGCGGATCCTTCACGCGGCTTCATGGAGCGAATCGTACTCACAGGCGCTGCGGACACTGGAACTGCTCCAGCGCCGCAAGCCGGGCGGGGTTCGACGGGGTTGGACTCTTCACCTCGAAGCGCGCACGGCGCCCGAGGACGTTGAACGTGACGAGGACGCGATCGGGTGTCGCGCCAGGCTCCGAGCGCAGACGCGCGAACAGTCGCAACAACGCCCACTGTCCTTCAAGCGGCTCGACTTCGCCGCCGCTGCCGGGCGTGCTCGTGAACAGGCGTACCTGCACGTAGCCCGAGTTCCCGCTCGCATTCGGCCCGGGCCAACGCACGCTCTGCGGCTGCTTCGCGTCACGCGTGAACCGCAGCACCTGCCCGTCGACATCCAGCACCAGCGCTCCCACGCCCGCATCCATGTCGAGCAGCCGGAATTCGAGCCGCGTGCCGAGCGTGCGGCCGCCGTCCGTGAACAGCGCCTCGCGAATCGCCTGTGCGCGCTGGAACGCCTGCAGCGATTCGGCCGGTTCGCTGCTGCCATCCGGCTTGTAGAGAGTCCACGTCGCGGCCGAAGTGTCGACGTACGGCGCGAGCTGGCGCTGGAAGAACCCGTCCATCAGGCCGCCGGTTGCAAAGACTCGCGCGAAGTCCTGGCGCGAGATTTCTTCGGTCGCCGTCGGCGCCAGCGGAAAGCGTGCGCCGAGCGAGCGAGTGCACGAGACCGTGATTTCGCTCGCCAGCTGGCGCGAGATTTCTTCGCGCCGCGTTTCGAACACCTGGCCGGCGCTCGTTGTCGCAAGCTGCGCCAGCATGCCGCGCAGCGGCTCCGGCGTACGCGGCGCGAACAGCACGAGCTCGCGTGTGACGTCGCTGCCAGGCGGCGCGGTATGGCGTTTGACGGCATCCTCGACGGCGGCAAGATGTGTCGCGAGCTTCGCCAGCAGCGACACCGCCTCCTGCATCACCGATGGTTGCCCGGTCACGAGATGTGCAAGGCCGTCGAAGCGCTCGGATGCGCTGGCACTGGCATCGACCGAGCGAGTGGCTGTACCGGTCGTTGCCCCCGTGCGCGCGAGCACGCCGACCTCGCGCTCGACACCTGTGAACAACGCCACCAGCGGCGAATCCGGACGGCCCAGCTCCTGCGCCACCTGCGTCGTCCGCGCAAGGTTCTCCAGCTTCACGAGGCGCACGTCGCGCAAATACTCGTCCCACGAGCGCGCGTAGTCGCTGAGATAGAGGCGCTCGATGTCGGCCTGCAACGACGCGGGCACCTTTTCCGACGCAGCTGTTTTCTCGCTCCCCAGCACCCAGCCGCTTTCCTCGCTGAACTGGCGCAGGACGTCCTGGCTGCGCCCGCGCAACGATTGCTCGAGGAACGAGCGCGTGTAGAGCCCCGCGATGCCTTGCGCCAGCGACTGTCCGCTCGTCCGCGTGAAGACCTGTGCGGCATTGGCGCCGGCGGCGGAAGCGATCGAAAAGCCTGGAACGCTCGGTCCGAGGTCGAGGCTCTTCAACCGGTCGTAGACGCGCTGCTGCAGTGGAACGCTCGCCACGAGCGCGCGTGACTTCTCGATCAATTCACGATCTGCACGTGCCGGCGCGCCAACCTCACCGCCGGCGAGCAACTGATCCAGATGGCGCCGCAAGGCCTCGCGCTCGACCGGACCCACCGACTGCGGCAGCGTCGCGTCCCAATCGGCGAAGAGATAGCCGCGCAAGGACGCGGCATCGAAGTTGCGACCGCCATAGAGCATCAGGTAGGCCTTGAGCGCCTCGTAGATGAGGCCGACGTTGTCGGGCCGTCCCGCGCGCAACCGTTCTTCGAGGCGTGCGGCGATGCGTTGCTGGAATCCCTCCTTCAGCACGTGCTGGTACGCATCCGCTGCGGCGACGGTGAGCATTTCGCTTTGATCGAGGCCCATCCCGAACGAGACGCGGCGCGGCTTGGCGCCGCCCTTTTGCGGCTGCCCGCCGGGCTCGCCGATGCTCTCCAGCGAGTCGAGCGCTGGCACGAGCGCGGCTAGATCGGTTGCAGGCGCTGCGCGTGCCTTCGCGACGTCGCCTTTGAGCGCCACGAGGTTCGCGTCGAGCGCGACCACGACTGCGCGATTCGCCACATAGGACCGCCAGGCGAGGCCCACCGCCGCGATGACGACTGCGCACGTAGCGGCGATCGCGCCCCAGTGCAGCAGTGCGCGGCTCTTCCTCAGGCGCAGATTGGTGCCTGCAAGACCGGCTTCGGCGAACACCACCTCGCGCAGCAGGCGCGTCACGAAGAACGTCTTGCCGCTCGGCCGCGCCGGCGCAACGATGCGGCTCTTCAGGCCCAGCGCGCGTCCGAGCTCGCCCAGCGCGCGATCTACAGGCGTGCCTTCCTGGGTTGCGCTGGTGAAGTAGACACCGCGCACCAGCGGCCGCGCTTCGCCGCGCGTTTGCGCGAACGTGCCCTGCAGGAAACCCACCAGCGTTTCGCGCAATACTCGCCATTGCTGCGGGAACGCGTAGATGGCGGCACGCCGTTCGCGATCGTGTTCGCTCTGCAGTCGATCGAGGAGGCACTCGTCGAGGCGCTTTTCGAGCGCGGCGAGTTCGGCGCCGAGGCGCGCCAGCGGATCGACCTCGGCCGCGGCAGGCGCGTAGGGAAACGTCACGCCCCATACCTGCGCGCGTTCATCCTTGTCGAAATCGGCGAAGAACTCCATGAATCCCGCCAGCAGGTCGACCTTGGTCACCATGACGTAGATCGGAATGCCCGCTCCGAGACGCGTGTGCAGTTCGTCGACGCGCTCGCGCAACTTGCGCGCATGCGCCTTGCGCTCATCCGCGTTGGGAGCGAGCAGATCGGTGACGCTCAGTGTCAGCAGGACCCCATTGATCGGCCGGCGCGGCCGATAGCGAACGAGCAGATCGAGAAAGCCGAACCACGTCGCGCGGTCCGCATCGCGATCGCTGTCCTGCGTCGTGAAGCGGCCAGCGGTATCGATCAGCACCGCATCGCTCGCAAACCACCAGTCGCAGTTGCGCGTGCCGCCGACACCGCGCACAGGCGCCTTGCCGAGCTTTGCGGCGAGTGGAAACTCGAGCCCCGAGTTGACGAGTGCGGTGGTCTTGCCGGCGCCCGGCGCTCCGATGATGACGTACCACGGGAGCTGGTACATGAACGGGCGGCCGGACAAAGCGCCGAGCAACGCACGCTTGCCGCCAAGGTGGGTGCGCTTGAGCAGCGTGATCGCTTCTTCGAAGCGCTGCCCGATCTGCGCGAGGTCGTGCGCACCCGGTGCTGCACGCGGGCGCGCGCCGCCGACCAGCCCTTCCATCAACTTGCGGTTGCGACGCGCAGAGCGCGCCGCACGCATCAACGCATAAGCGAGCGCGCCCGCGACGAGCACCGCGATGGCCATCCAGCGCGGGGGCTCGCTCGTCAACGGATGCGTATCGCCGAACGACAGCAGCGGACCGACGAACCAGATCAGTATCGCGGCGGCCGCGACGCCGATGGCGACGAACAGCGGGCGGTTGAGGAAAGCGAGCAGGATGCGTTTCATTGCTGCGCATCCGGTCGCGGCAGTTGCAGAAGGATCTCGACGCGCCTGTTGCGCGCGCGCTCGGCAGCCGTCGTGTTGGGTGCGCGCGGGTCGGCGTCTGCAAGGCCTTCGGAGCGGACGCGTTCGGCACGCAGGCCGCGTTGTGTCAGCGCCGCGGCGACCGCACGTGCGCGCTCGCGTGTGAGGTGCCAGCTCGACGGAAACTGCAGCGAACTCACGGGCACGTTGTCGGTATGCCCGCTCACCACCACCTGGCCCGGCTGCGAGGCGAGCGCCTGCGCGATCCGCCCGAGCAAAGCGTCGTTGCGCGGCTCGATCTGCGCAGTGCCAGCCACGAACAGCGTGTCGGCCGACAGGACGACAACGGAGCGGAGCGCTTCATCGCGGACCTCGATTGCATTCGCTGAGACGTCCGCGGCGAGTGGCGTGCCCAAGCGCGCCGTTGCCGCGGTTGCGGCTGGGGTTCCCGACTCGGCGCGCAGAGCCGACGGCACTGCCGCGATCTGGCGAAACGCCGGCCGCGACAGGTTGTTCAAGCGCGCGTTCAAGAACAGGAACGTCGCAAGCACGATCGCGCCGCCCACCGCAACCACGACCCAGATCGGCAGCACCGAAAGCGTGCGGCTGCGCTGCATCGGCACTCCGGTCCAGCGCAGCGAAAGGGTACGGGCTGTTTGCCTGCTTCCCGGGGGGCTCAAAACCTCGAGCAGCCGGGCGGAGATCGCATCGAGCTGCGCGCGCCCGTTCGGCTTGCCGCGATAGCGCCCTTCGAATCCCAACGCGATGCAGACGTAGAACAGTTCGAGCACGTCGAGATTTGCGGCGACGTCCTGGCCGAGCCGCTCGAGCAGCTTGAACGACTTTTCGCCGCCGTCACGCTCGGAGTGGAATTCCTGCAGCAGGTTGTGCTCTGCCCATACGCCGCTGCCGCCCCATGGGGTCGCCGCCGCCACTTCGTCGATGAACGTGCAGAGCACGTAGCGCGCGGCCACGACCTTCGTCGGCGGCACGCCGCTGCCCTGCGCGGCAAGTTCGAATTCAGTCACGCGCGTCAGCAACTGGCCGTGCAGGCGCGCTGGATCCGGATGCGAAGTGGTTGCGCGCAGTTGCGGGATCAGCGCAAGCAGGACGTTCGCCGCGCCGAGCAACGGATTGATTCCAACGACACGCCGCTGCAGTTCGACGCTCGCGCCCTGGCGCGCCACCAGTGTCGCTTCGGGATCCGCGCCCGCTGCTGGCTTCTCGGCGCCTTTGCCGGAACCCGGTCGCAGCGCGTCGCGGACCAGAGCGCGGTAATCCTGACTCATCGAAACAACACGGGGTTCGCGCTCGTTCGTTGCACCTTTGCTGCGGACCTGCCACGCTGACCCGATCCAGGCGCCGCCCCCACGGCCGGGATCTTCGGGCCGAGGATGCTACAAGCGGCCGGACATCCCCGCCTCGCGCAGGAAACGTTCGCGCTGCGCTTCGGTGTCGAGACTTTGGGCTATGCGGGCGAAGAAATCGCGCCGGCTGACATTCGGGCCGGCGGCTCGTTTTGCAACTACCTTGGCAATCGGCCCGATGAAGGTGGTAAGGATGCGCGTCGCCCGCTCGAGGTCCTGCTCGGACATCGCCGGGCCGGTCATGATCGTCTCGCCCACCGAGCTGTCGGTGCCCTCGGCCGGGACGAGCGCAGGGACCGCCTGCAGTCCCCTCCCGGTCACAGCGCGCGCAAACGCATCGCGATCCTTGGACGCGTCGATCGACGGGGCAAGTGCAGCGACCAAAGCCGGCACGGTCTTGTGCTGGCGCGCCGCGCGCCGTACCAGCACCTTGGAAACCGGGCCCACATAGCGAGCCAGCTCCACCTCGATGCTTGCCAGCACCGGCAGTTCCCATCCCGGTGGCGGCGTGGTGCCGCCGGTCGAGATCGACGGAGTCTTTTGCGTCTGGGGGGCGCTGCTGCCTTCAACGGTCGCTGGCCGAACGGGGTGGCGGATGATGGTCGACTCGGAGATCGACTCGCTCACCGGCCGTGCGTATTCGGCAAGGATCGCCGCGCGAAAATCGCCCGCGGAGGGGAAGCGATTGTCGGGAGCCTTGGCGATCGAGCGCGCCACGATGGGGTCGTACTTCGGCCAGCGGCGCGCGGTGTCCGATTCCGAAGGCGGCGCCGGATCGTGATAGCACACGTCGTGCATGATCGCCTCGGGCCTGCCGCGGAACGGCGCCTGGCCCGCGAGCAGCACGTAGAACAGCACTCCGGCGGAAAAGATGTCGATCCGGTG
>Ga0335082_10002634_pt1 | contig 19383 bp, 11 predicted proteins | sample Lox_Sample_41_FD_206718 | JGI IMG/M metagenome (GOLD analysis project Ga0335082, IMG submission 206718) | Soil microbial communities from Loxahatchee National Wildlife Refuge, Florida, United States - Lox_Sample_4.1 | ecosystem: Environmental > Terrestrial > Soil > Wetlands | place: USA...
CTTTGCGCCGTTTTCGGCAGCGGCGGTTATCGCGTCAGCATAGTGTTTGTTCCAGAATTCGCGGAGCTCCGTGAACGTGTCATACGTGTGATGGTCGGCGGTCAACAGGACGATATTTGAGATTTGAGGATGGCCTCTCAACCTTTCGCGAAACACGAAATGGGCATCGTAAGCCTTGAGATTGAGGTTCTCGAAGAAGTGAAGCCGGCTGAGCGACCAGGAGCCAAGTGTGCTGCCGAGGACAATCAGCGCGCAAAAAAGCCCGAACCTCAGCTTTTTGTTCATGTTTAACTGCATCTTACTACGCCGGGTCGTATGGCCGTCGGAGCCCGAGACCGCTTCGGCACGACTGTGAGATGCTTGGGATAAGCTATGCTTTTGATTCAGCGGGTTCTTCTACTGCTGCTACTTTGGGCTGTTAGCGCTGCTGCTCAGACCACCCAAGGCCTGATCTCGGGCCGCCTTGTCGATTCGGTTACTGGGAGATCGATCACTGACGCGACGGTCTCTTTTTGGAGCGCCATCAGCAACCTGGCAGGCGCCGCGGCCAGCGATCCCTCGGGATATTACTATCTGCCACTGCTGTCGCCGGGGTTATACCGCATTCGCGTGACTGCGTCCTCCTATCAGTCCCAAGAAGTTCAGGAGCTCGAATTGACTGTGGCCGCGCGGGTCGAGCTGGACTTCCGCATGCGGCCGCTGAGCGACGTCTGGGAAGCTGGCGAATACAAGAGTGTGTTCCTGCCCGGTCAAAAGACCATCGTGACCTTTTATGGTCCCGACGTGGACCCTAGCAAGTCGGGGTCCTTTGAGGCGCAGAAAGGGCGAAGCGGAGCGCTCGAATCAACCATCTCGGAAGTGATCGATTCCGCGGAAATCAACAATCTGCCATTGCAGGGGCGCGACGTCTACACCATGCTTGTGACGCAGCCGGGAGTGACTTCTGATGCCGCCACCGGGCGAGGTTTGGGGCTCGCGATCAATGGACAACGGCCCACCGCGTCGAATTACCTGCTGGATGGGGTGGAGAACAACAATTACCTGACCACTGGTCCACTGACGGTGACCGCGCCGGAGGCCATTCAGGAGTATCGAATATCGACGAATAACTTCTCGGCCGAGTATGGACGGACTTCGGGCTTCGTGGCGAATGCTATTACTCGCTCGGGCGGCGATCAGTTCCACGGGGTCGGTTATTTTTACATCAAGAATGCTGCGCTGAATGGCAACGGCTTTCAAGATAACCTCGCAGGCGCCCCGAGGCCGCCGGACAATGAGACTCAGCCCGGATTTGTGGTCGGCGGGCCAGTTCTCAAGGACAAGCTTTTCTTCTCGAGTTCGTACGAATACTTCCGCAGCCGGAGCCAGCAGTCGCCGTATACCTTCTTGTTTCCGACACAGTACCTGATCAACAATCTCACCACGTCGACCTCGCTGGCGAGGATGTTGATGACACAGTTTCCGGCGCCCGTTACTTCGTCCGGAAACGCGCTAACGGTTCAGGAGACGCTGGCGCCGCCGGTTTCGATCAATCGCACTCTAGCGATCGAGCGTATGGACTATAACCGGCCTGATGGCAAGGACCACTTGATGGGCCGAGTGCTTATCAACCGGCTGGAGCGCCCGGATTTCATCTGGTCGCCGTACAAGGATTTTATTTCGAAGCTGCATCAGGACACGACGGCGGTCGGACTTAGTTACGTTCACTCGTTCCGGGCCAGCCTGACGAACGAGGCGCGCGCGAGTTACAGCAACGACGATCTCAACTGGAATCGCCCGCATCCGGAAATTCCGACGCTGGTTACTTCCGATGTTTATCTAACTGCAACCGGGGATTTTCTCTCCGGCGCCTCGCTTCCCGGCAGTCCCGCGTTTTACGCGTACAAGAACGACAACCGCAGTTGGGAATTCCTGGACAATGTGATCTGGACCCGAGGCAGCCATCTAATCACGGCAGGCGCAGGCGTGCTGCTTCGAACGTCTGAAGGCTTTTTGACCGCGGGGCGGGATGCAGAATACCAGTTCGCTAACATAGTTGCCTTTGCAGCGGACTCGCCGAACAGTTTCCGCGCTGCGATCGAGCGGACTGCGCTCCAGACGACGTCCAATGGGTTCGCAGTCCCGTCGAGTTTGCAAGTTCCGGATTCGAACCGGACGTTCCGCTATAACCAGTTCTTCTTGTTTGCACAGGACACCTACAAGATTACGCCCCGGCTCACCGCGAACTATGGCGTGCGCTACGAGTTTTACGGAGGCCCGCAAAATACAGGCACGACGAAGGATGCTCTGGTTCGATTGGGCTCCGGCTCGACCCCGGCGCAGCAGGTCGCCACTTCGACCCTGACGAAGCCGTCCGGATCCGGCGATCAGGAGTTGTTTGGCTCCGACAGCGGCGATTTTGCGGTACGCGTGGGCGCGTCGTACGATCTGTTTGGTACGGGCCGCACCTTGTTGCGTGGAGCCTACGGCCTCTTTTACGATCGGCCTTATGACAACCTTTGGGAGAACATTCGGAGTAACGATCTGGTTGTTCCACCGTCCCTGAACCTGACACTCACGGCAGGGCGCTTCAACTATCTGGCTCCCGTGCCAACGGTTCTGGCAGGGCTTCGTCCGCAAGTCATCAACACGGACTTCCCGGAATTGACTCTGGTCGACCCCGGTCTTCTCAACGGACGCGCGCAGAGTTACTTCGCCGGTGTACAGCACAGGGTCGCGGAGAACTTCACGCTCGAAGTCAACGAAATCGGTACATACGGACGGCGCCTGATTACGAACGATGTCATCAATCGGGCGTTCTCCACCGCCACCGGCGACCGTTACAATCCAAACCTCACTGACATCGCTTATCGCAGCGGGCAAGGCTATTCGAACTACAATGCGCTGGCCGTAGTGGCGCGCTATCGACCGGCACGGGGCATGGTGCAACTCTCGTACACCTGGAGCCACACCATTGATAATCAGAGCGACGCGCTGCGGGGAGATTTCTTCGATCTGAGCTTTACCAACATCCAGGCTTATGGGCCGAACGGGCGCGCGACGTTTTCGCAACAGTTCAATACGCAGTCCGATCGCGGGAGCTCCGACTTCGATCAACGGCACAATCTGGTGGTCTTCTCGTATTGGAATTTGCCGGAACCTTTTGGCCGGTCGAAATTCGGTTTCTTGACTCGCGGTTGGACCCTGGCTGAGCTGGCAGCGTTCCGTTCCGGGTTTCCCTACGCCATAAATGGCCCGACGGCGCAGTTGAATGGTCAGAGCTACGCCTTTAACAATCGCGCCAATATCATCGACCCGAATCAGGTGTTTATTCCGGCACAGCCTGTTCCTGGCGGCGAGCGGCTGTTGAACTTCGCGGATTTCACGGCGGCTGCTCCCGGGGCGATCGGCAATGGCGGACGCAATGCGTTCGGCGGTCCGTGGTTCTACAATGTGGATCTCTCGATCGCGAAATCTTTCGGCCTGAGATGGCTCGGGGAGGGTGGCCGGATGACGTTCCGCGCCGATGCGTTCAATGTGCTAAACCACGCGAATCTCGGCAATCCGTATGCGCAGTTCGATCCATTCCAGGATCCCGCTACCACACCATTTGGGATCGCTACATTCGGTCGCCAAGGGGCCCAGACGGGGTTCCCGGCGGTGAGTCCGCTCAATGAGACACCGCGAGAGATTCAACTGAGTGTCAGAGTGATTTTCTAATCAGGCCGATGCGTGGCGTCCGTGAAGCTGCATTGCCGCGACGCGCCCGGAGCCCAGCAGAGCGGTCTTGTCGTTGGTGATGACGCAGACGCGGGTATTGGCGAGCAGAGAACCTACCCGGCCCTTCTCACTGAAGGCTTTCATAAACGCTGGACCTTTCAGCTTTTCGACAATCTTCGGTGCTATGCCGCCGCCAATGAATACGCCGCCAGTTGCGACGACTTTGAGCGCCAGATTGCCGGCTTCAGCGCCGTAGATCGACACGAACATATCGAGCGCCTTAACGGCGATCTCGGCTTTGCCCTCGAGCGCGGACTTCGCGACGGCGGCGGATGGATCACCGTGTGCTATTTGATCAGCCAGCCAAGCCGGTTCCTCAGCCCGTTTCGTATCGCGCAGGAATTGGTATATGTTGAACAAGCCAGGCCCGGACAGCACACGTTCGAAGCTCACGTGTTCGAAGCGGCCCATCAAATGGCGAAGAAGTTCGATCTCGAGTTCATTGCGCGGCGCGAAATCCGCGTGGCCGCCTTCCGAGGGGAACGGCCGGTATCCGCCTTCTTCCGCCAACAGACCTGCCTCGCCCAAACCAGTGCCGGCTGATATCAAGGCTCGGTTTCCAGTCGGGCTAGGCTTTCCATGGTTGAGTTCGACGAAATCGGAATCCTGCAGCAGAGCGATGCCATGTGCATTCGCAAAGAGGTCGTTGATGAGTTCGACACGTTCGAGCCCCAAGTCGCTCGCCAGTTCGTGCGAATTCACGATCCACGGCAGATTGGGGGTTTGTACCTTACCATCCACCACCGCTCCAGGAAGCCCAAAGCAGGCAGCGTCGACCTTGTGATTATGCGTGGAAAGAAATTTCTTGATGATCTCCCCAGGCCCCTTGTATTGGGGACTGGGGAAGACCTCAATCGAAAGTGGTTTTAGATGGTCCGGCGTTCCCTCAAAAAACGAGAGCCGCGTGTTGGTACCACCGATGTCGCCGGCGAGTATCATTCAGACGTGCACCAGTGCCGATGATCCTTGGTGAGCATTTCGTCCGCTTCCGGCGGACCCCAGGTACCGGCCGCGTAATTGGGGAAGCGGCGAGGCGGCAGCGCCTCCCAAACGTCCAGGATGGGCGCCACGACTTGCCAGGCGGCCTCCACCATGTCGGATCGCTGGAACAACGTCGCGTCGCCGAGCATGCAATCGTACAACAAACGCTCGTATCCCGTTTGGGGCGTGGCGTTGAAGTAGTCGGTGTAGTTGAAGTTCATGTTGACGCCGCCGATCTGGACCACGGGCCCAGGAATCTTGGCGCCAAAGCTGAGCGATATGCCTTCATCGGGCTGGAGATGAAGCACCAATCGATTAGGCTCAAGCTTATCGACCGCCGTTTTCCGGAACAGCATGAACGGCGCGCGCTTGAACTGAATGGCGATTTCCGTGGCGCGCTTGGGCAAGGCTTTGCCCGTACGCAGATAGAAAGGCACATCGGCCCAGCGCCAGTTATCGATGAACAGTTTCATGGCCACGAAGGTCTCGGTCCGCGAGTCGGGCGCAACCATGGGTTCGTTGCGATAGGCGTTTAGTCTGTGGCCCTTGACACTTCCTTCGCCGTATTGGCCGCGAACCGTGCGGGTGAGCACCTCTTCGTCGCTCATCGGAGTGAGCGCTTTTAGAATCTTGGCTTGTTCGTCGCGAACGACGTCCGCGTCGAACGAAACCGGGGTTTCCATGGCGGTCAGCGAGATGAGCTGAAAGATGTGATTCGGAACCATGTCGCGTAGAGTGCCGGCGGTATCGTAATACATACCACGCTGCTCCACGCCCACCGTCTCGGATACGGTGATCTGAACATGGTCGATATAACGGCGGTTCCAAATGGGTTCGAAGATGCCGTTGGCGAAACGGAAGACCATGATGTTCTGCACGGTCTCCTTGCCGAGGTAGTGGTCGATGCGGTAAACCTGCTTTTCGGGGAGAACCTTGCCGATCTCCTTGTTCAGCGCCCTCGCGGAATCCAGGTCGCGGCCGAAGGGCTTCTCGATGATCACCCGGCGCCAGCCCTGTTCTTCGTTCACCAATCCAGCAGCCCCGAGGCGCTTGACGATCACTCCAAAGAACGTAGGGGATGTCGCCAAGTAATAGAAGTAGTTGCTCTTCGTACCTAACTGCTTGTCAAGAGACTTGAGAAGATTATCCAAGGTCTCGTAGATATTCGGATCGTCGAAGTCACCGGACACGTAGTGAATCCGGTGCGAGAGCCATTCCCATTGCTGCGGATCCAGTTTGGTGGTGGCGAAATCGCCGATTTCCTTGTTGATCATGTCCCGGAACTGCTCGGTATTCATATCGTTCCGGGCCACGCCGACCAAGGCAAAATCCTTGGAGAGAAGATTGTCTTTCGCCAGGTTGTAAAGCGCTGGGATCAGTTTACGCTTGGTTAGGTCGCCGGAAGCTCCGAAGATCACCATCACGCATGAATCGGCGGAGCGTCCCGCACTGGCCTTGGTCAAAATGGGTTCTTCTGCTAGTTGCATGTTTCGCCTTTCTGGATGTGAGAGGTTTTCATGCGGCACGCACGAATGCGTTCGCGAGTATCAGCCGCCGCTGGCCCGCTCCACGTGGCCGCCGAACTTGTTGCGCATACCGGACAGCATCTTTTCCGCGAAGGTGTGATGCGAACGGGACCGGAAGCGAGTATAGAGAGAAGCGGAGGGGACATCGCACGGCACGGCCTCTTCAATGGCGGCCATGATAGTCCAACGGCCCTCGCCCGAATTCTGCACCGTACCGGTGAAGCGGTTGAGATTGGGATCTTCCACGAGAGCCATTGCCGTGAGGTCAAGCAGTCAGGAACCGACGACGCTACCGCGGCGCCATATGCGTCATCCCGCAGGCGGAGGATCGCTAAGAGAACGATCCGTTCGAATTCGCCGAGGTGGTCGCGTGAGGGCATATCTTTTCTGCTGAGTATAGCTAATGAGCCAAACTTCGCGTTCTACTGAAAAATCCAGCTTTACCGGGTCCTGGCGGAAGTAAATCTACATTCTCGGCATGTTCCGCAGACGAGGTTGAGGCTTGTTCTTCTTCAATCCTGGTACTGCCGAGTGGGAGCGGGCTACCCTCGGCCTGTACCCCAATCCCGGGTCTTTTTCCGAAATTGGTGTGGGTGCCCGCTCGGCTCGCATTACCATTGTCGGTCGAGACGTTAGCTCTCAGCCAACATCACGCCCCGTGCGAAGCCTCCTTTTCCAGGTGCCCGCCGAACTGGAAGCGCATTGCGGATAGGAGCTTGTCCGCAAAGTCAGCCTCGCCGCGGGAGGAGAAGCGTTCGTACAGAGAGGTGGTCAGTACGTGAGCTGGGACAGCTTCGTCGATCGCGGCTTTAATGGTCCAGCGGCCTTCGCCGGAATCGGAAACGCGCCCGGCGAATTTTGCGAGATTCTGATCGTCAAGCAGCGCTGCCGCCGTGAGATCGAGTAGCCAGGAGGCGATTACGCTGCCACGCCGCCAGACTTCGGAGATGTCGCGAAGATTCATGTCGTATTGGTAGTGCTCGGGATCGCGAAGCGGAGTGGTTTCGGCATCCGCCTCCTGGTGACCTTTCTTGCCTACGTTGGCGTTCTTAATGATGGCCAAGCCTTCGGCGTACGCGGCCATGATTCCGTATTCGATGCCGTTGTGCACCATCTTGACGAAGTGGCCAGCGCCATTTCCACCGCAGTGCAGGTATCCGTCTTCAGCGGTGCCACCAATGCTGTCGGTCCGTCCGGGTGTGCGGGAGATGTCGCCTTTTCCGGGCGCGAGAGTGGCGAATATTGGATCCAGATGTTTGACGACCGAGTTGTCACCGCCGATCATCATGCAATAGCCGCGCTCCAGACCCCAGACGCCTCCGCTGGTACCTACGTCGGCATAGTGAATCTTGCGGGGAGCAAGTTCCTTGGCGCGGCGGATGTCATCGATGTAATAAGAGTTGCCGCCGTCGATCAAGATGTCGCCCGCAGCGAGGTGGGGCAGAAGTTCGGCGATGGTCTTGTCGACGACCCCGGCCGGAACCATCAACCAGATCGCCCGGGGCGCATCGAGTTTCTTGACGAAGTCTGCAAGCGACGTAGAGCCGGTGGCCTTTTCCTTAACAAGGTCGGCCACTGCCGCCTGCGACATGTCAAATACCACGCAGTTGTGTCCATTTCTCAGCAAACGGCGCACCATGTTGGCGCCCATTCGTCCCAGTCCGATCATTCCAAGTTGCATTGATCTCTCCCTTTTTTGAATTCAATCCGCATCCCCGGCGGCGGGGACGCAACACGCATGAGGCGTGGTTCTAACCCAACACATACCCAACTACGATAACGCCTTCTGGACCGCAGCGCTCAAGGCGGTCAAGCCGCTTTCAACATCCTGCAAATGGACACGAAGCGCTCGGCGGTTCCGCTCGGCCAAAACAGTGAAATCGCCACGAGCCTGCGCCGCTTTTACCACTCCAAAAGTATACTTCTGGCCAGGCACCGGCAGGTCGGCTTTATCGTTGCATGTGATCTGCAGGAACACGCCGCTGTTCGGCCCACCTTTATAGGCTTGGCCAGTGGAGTGCAGGAAGCGTGGTCCGAATCCGAGACAAGTCGCCACATGCTTTTTGTCGCGAACCACAGTACGAATACCCTGCAACGTCTTTTCGTGCGGCTCGTTCATCTGCACGTAGCCGAGCACCGCGAAGTAATCATTCGTCTGAAGGCGGTCGAGGTGCGCTTTCAAATAACCCACGAGCGTCTTGTCGCTGCCGACCGCCGTGTGGAGCGCCGTTGCATTTTTCTCGTCGGTGAATAGCTGTACGCCGCCCTCGGAAAAGATCGGCGATTCCGGGGGAAGCGATCCGGTCTTTTCGTATTCGGCGGTGAGCTTGCGAGTAGCGATCTTACTGGCTTCGACGTCCGGCTGATTGAACGCATTGATTCCGATCACCGATCCGGCGACTGCGATCGCGATCTCCCAGCGGAACATTTCCTGACCGAGATTGTACATATCGCTGAGCGAGATGCGCACCACCGGATGACCGGCTTTGGCCAGCGCATCCACCGCCGCGTCCTGTGCGGGATCGGCGCCGTTTTCCAGTCGAGTGTAAGCGAACACGCGATCGTTGCCGTAAGCTGACGGCGGACCCAACGGCTCGCGATCGACCGGGATGATACCCTTACCCTCTTTACCGCTTGATTCGGCCAGCAGTTGCTCCAGCCAAGCTCCGAGATCGGAGATGCCGGGCGAGCAGATGAGCGTGACCTTGTCGCGGCCGGCCCGCGCGCACACGCCGAGGATCAAGCCGAGCTGCGCGCCGGGGTTCTTATCCACCGGCAAGCAGGACGAACAGGCGATGGCCATGACATCGGCGCGATCCAGGAACTTTGCAGCGTTGATGCCCATGACGGCTGCAGGGACCATGCCGAAATCGGAAAGCGCGGAGTAGCGTCCGCCGATGCTGGCAACGCCATGGAAGATGTGGCGGAATCCGTCGGCTTCGGCGACTTGCTGGAACTTCGAGCCGGGATCGGTCACCGCAATGAAGCGGCTTCCCGCCTTGTCCGCGCCCACGGCCTGCTTGGCCTTCTCAAAGAAATACTGTTTGAAGATGTTCGGTTCGAGTGTCGAACCCGATTTGCTGGACACGATGAACACCGTGTTCTTCAGGTCGACCTTGTTCTCAAACTCCTTCACCTGCGCCGGATCGGTGGAATCCAGGACGTGCAATTCCGGGAAGCCCGCGATCTTGCCGAAGGTCATCCTGAGCACTTCGGGACACAAGCTGGATCCGCCCATTCCCAACAGCAATGCGTGCTTGTAGCCCGCCGCTTTCACTTCCGCCGCGAGATCTTCGAGATGCTGTTTGTGCGCCAGCTGGTCCTCGGTGATGCCCAGCCAGCCGAGCCAGTTGCCTTCATCGGAACCGGTCCAGAGGCTAGCGTCGCGAGCCCAAAGGCGCCGTATTTTGCCGGTCATCTTCCAATCGTCGACCGCGTCCTGGAATTGCGCGCCGATATCGGCGGGCAACATGTACGTCTGCGGATCCACCTGCTCCTGCGATACGTACTTGCATTTGGCGTCGACGGTATTCAGCAATTTGTCGAACGGCTCGGCGAAGAGCTTCACCGCCTGGGTAACCAGATCGTCGGTGACTTTCTTCATCGAAATGCCGACGGCTTCGAGCGTGTCCATCACGTCGTGAGCGGCGTCGAGATCGGCTTCCAAACTCGCCTTCGGAGTGCCATGATCGCGGAAGGCATCGAACGTAGCCGGCGGGATGGTGTTTACTGTTTCCGGTCCGATCAACTCATCGATGTAGATAACGTCGGAATAACTCGGATCCTTGGTGCTGGTGCTCGCCCACAGCACGCGCTGCGTTTGCGCGCCCTTGTTGGCAAGCTCATTCCAAGCGGAGCCGGAGAAGATTTCTTTGTAGCGCTGGTAGGTAAGTTTCGCATTGGCGATCGCGACCTTGCCCATCACGCTGCGGAGAAGCGAGCGTTCCTTGACATCAGTTGCGGTCTTGAGCCTCGCCTTCACAATCGAATCCACCATGCTGTCGATGCGGCTGATGAAGAAGCTGGCAACGCTGGCGACGTGACTGGGATCGCCGCCGCCGGCTACGTACTTCTGCAGGCCGGAGATGTAGCCTAGCGCGACCTTCTCATACATCTCCTGCGCAAACAGCAATGTCACGTTGATGTTGATGCCCTCGGAGATGCACTGCTCGATCGCGGGAATGCCTTCCAGGGTCGCCGGCACCTTCACCAGGAGGTTCGGACGATTCACTGCCTTCCAAAGGCGTCGCGCATCCTTGATAGTGCCTTGCGTATCCTTCGCCAGGAACGGGGAAACTTCCAGGCTCACATAGCCGTCGCGCTTGTTCGTGCGGTCGTACACGGGACGCAACGTGTCGGCGGCATCCTGAATATCTTTGATCGCCAGGACTTCGTAGACGCCCATGGCGTCCAGGTCTTGTCGCTTCTGCAACTGAACCAGGGCTTCCGAGTAGTCGTTGCTGCCCGTTATCGCTTTCTCGAAGATTGCCGGATTCGAAGTCACTCCACCGAGATTGTCCTCCTCGATCAGGCGTTTGAGTTCACCGCTCGCAAGCAGATTTCGGCGGATATAGTCCAACCAAACGGATTGGCCATACCTGGCGAGCTCCTTCAAGGGATTTGTAGTTTTCGCCGGAGATGCTGTCGGAGTACTCATTGTTTATTTCCTCTCGTAACATCGCTCGCTTAAGCTTTTGGGCGTTAACCCGCGCCGCCGCCGATCCGAGGCGGCGGCCCGGGAAACGCTATCTCAGGCACGCGCTTCAAGCGCTTTGACTTTGTTCAATCGGCGGACGTGACGCTCTTCCTTAGTGAATCTAGCGCCTGCGTACGCTCTGACCAATTCTTCTGCCATGGCGATCCCGATCACGCGCGCTCCTAACACCAGGACGTTCATGTCGTCATGCTCTACGCCCTGGTGCGCTGAATACGTATCGTGACAAAGACCGGCGCGAATGCCATGCATCTTGTTAGCGGCAACGGATGCGCCGATGCCGCTTCCACATATCAGGACGCCGCGCTCCGCCCGCCCGTCCAGGATGGCTTTACCGACTGCCTCCGCGAAATCCGGATAATCCACCGGTTCGGGGCCGTGCGTTCCAACGTCCACCACGTCGTCGCCAAGTTCCTTCAGCAACTTGGCCATGGCGGTCTTCAGTTCATATCCGGCGTGATCGGAACCGATTGCAGTTTTCATGTTATTTGTTCTTTGCGATCTCTTCCTTTGCGGCGGAAATCACCGCGTCTGGGGTAAACCCAAACTTCTTTTGCAATTCTTTCAGCGGGGCGGACGCGCCGAACGTGGTCATACCGATGTTGCGGTTGGCGTACCGGCTCCAGCCGAATGTGGAGGCCTGCTCCACCGAAACGCGCGCTTTGACAGTCGGGGGAAGCACGCTGTCGCGATATTCCTGACTTTGGTGATCGAACAGCTCCCATGAGGGCATGCTGACAACGCGGGCTTTTATTCCCTCGCTGGTCAGTTTTTCGAAGGCCTCGACGCAGAGGCCGACTTCGCTCCCCGTGCCGATCAGAATGACATCGGGATGGCCATCCCTGGCGTCGGCCAGGATATATGCACCCTTGGCGACACCCGATGCAGGAGCATAACGGGTGCGATCCAAAGTCGGCATGTTTTGGCGCGACAGAATGAGGCACACCGGTTCATGACTGAACTGCATGACGGTACGCCATGCCTCGGCAACCTCGTTCGCATCGCCGGGGCGCAGCACTACGAGTCCCGGAATGGCTCGCAGCGAGATGAGATGTTCCACCGGTTGGTGCGTCGGACCGTCTTCGCCGACGCCGATGGAGTCGTGCGTGAAGATGTAAATCACCGGGATCTCCATGATCGCGCTCAAGCGAATGGAGGCCCGCATATAATCGCTGAAGATCAAGAACCCCGATCCGAAAGGCCGGATCTTCGAGAGCGACATGCCGTTCAGGATCGACCCCATCGAGTGTTCACGGATACCGAAGTGGAAATTCCGTCCGGTATAACTGTTGGGCAGGAAGTCGCCCGCGCCCTCGAACGTGAGACGCGTTTTCGTGGATGGAGCCAGGTCGGCAGAACCGCCGATCAGCCAGGGCAAGTGCTTGCCGATGGCATTCTCAACCTTTGCGGAGGAATCGCGGCCGCCCATTCCTTTCGGATCTGCGGGAAAGTTCGGAATCTCGGCGTCCCACCCTTGGGGCAGTTCGCGCCGTTGCATCTTCAAGAGCTGGTCGGCCAGCTCCGGGAACTCCCTGCTGTACTCGCCGAACTTCGACATCCAGACGTCGCGCAGGCCGTGGCCGCGCGCGCCCATCAGTTCCTGAAACCGGTCGTACACCTCGCCCGGAACGTAAAACTTCGCGTCCTCTGGCCAGCCATAGTTCCGCTTCGTCCCGCGGATCTCTTCTTCACCAAGCGGTTCGCCGTGCGCGGCGCTGGTATCCTGTTTGCTCGGTGCGCCATAGGCAATGTGGCTGTCCACGATGATCAGCGTCGGCCGGTCCGTGGTGGCCTTGAATACTTTGAAGGCGCGGGCAAGCATATCCTGGTCGTTGGCATCCCCGACGCGAGTCACGTTCCAGCCGTAAGCGATGAATCGCGTGGCCACGTCTTCACTGAACGACAACGCCGTGTTGCCCTCGATGCTGATGTGGTTGTTGTCATAAATCCAGCAGAGGTTGGAGAGCTTCAGGTGTCCGGCGAGCGAGGCCGCTTCGCCGCTGATGCCTTCCATCATGCAGCCATCGCCGCCCATCGCATAAACATCGAAATCAACCATTTCAAAGCCTGGCCGGTTGAAGTGTTGCGACATCCAGCGGCTGGAGATGGCCATGCCTACACTGGTGGCTACGCCTTGGCCCAGCGGACCGGTGGTGGTTTCGATACCCGAAGTCCAGCGGTACTCCGGATGGCCAGGGCACTTGCTGTCGAGCTGGCGGAAGTTCTTGATGTCTTCGAGCGTCACGCTCGGCTTGCCCAGCGTTTCATACGCGGGGTTCACGGCCTGCACTTTCGTCAGGTGCAGCATCGAATACAGCAGTGTCGACGCGTGCCCCATGGAAAGCACGAACCGATCGCGGTTCGGCCAAATCGGGTCGGTCGGATCGAATCGGAGAAAATGCTGCCAGAGATTGTAAACCACCGGGGCCATGGCCATCGGCGTTCCTGGATGGCCGGAATTGGCCTGTTGGACGGCATCCATGGCCAAGGTTCGGATGGCGTTGATGCAAAGCTGGTCAATACCGGTTGGCGAAGTCTGTTGGGGCTGGGCGGAAGTGGACATATTCCTTATGATCAACCTTTCCAGGGAGTGTGGGGGATAGCAATCCCTGACGACGGATTGTATCCCATCTGATTGGCGCTGCGCCAATAAATTTTCAATGTCACCGTTGGTGAGATTTTCTGAGTGGGGCCTGTGGCGTCGTTTCACCCACTTGAATCAATGGGTTCCACGAGTACTATTCGTTATTTCTTCTATTGCCTCGCCAGAGCGTTCAGCAGGATACTAGTAGAACGTAGTTATAATTGTGCATCGCCGCGTCCAGATCTTTGAGTTGCTGTTGATGGCAGGGCTTGCTCCGCTCTCTGCACAAACTCCTGTCGGCCTCTACGGAGATGCGCCGTTCAACCACCAGGATTATCAACGTCCCGAGAAGTGTTTGCCTTGTCATCAAAGGCAGTATGATGAACTGCGCAGCGCAGTGAAGTCGGGTTACCGCAACGTTAGCCCTCTATTTAACGGCCTGGAGCTTTCGGCGAATTTCCTAAACGGCGGGCTATTGCGCCCGGTGTATTCCGACAGTACGAAGTTGGCCCCGGATGGAACAGCTCTGACGAGCAACATGTACACAACGCCCGCGTTTACGCAAATGCGGCAGGTACAGGCGGGCTTCTGCTTCACTTGTCACAATCCGCACGTCGAGCGGATGGGCAACGATCCGAACAAGCGCGAAGTTCCGGAACTCCCGGACGTGTTGGGCGATTTTCGTCCCGACTTGATCCGTCCGTTGCGCGACTATCATCTGGTCGACGCGCAGGGCAATCAAATCTTGCCTGACTCTATCGGTGGTGCGGCGCCGGCCGGGGCTTTGCCATCACTCGGCGCTGCGGGGATCAGTTGCGATCTGTGCCACAACGTCGGCGGAATCGATCTCGATCGCAGTTTCCAGCACGATGGCTTCGCAAATACGAGCTTGCTCTTCAACCACTCGGTCGAAAAGGTCGGGCCGTTTTCGTTCCCCGTTGCGGTAAAGGGCAATTTCCACGTTGCGAGTAACGACGCCACCAAGATCTCACTGCTGCGGAGCAGCGCCTTTTGCAATTCCTGCCACGATGTTCGTGTGCCGCTTGGCGGGGAAGGTCCTGGCAACCTGCAGCACTACGAGAACGACGTAAATCAAGGCGGTACCGGCTTAACGTACTTCCGTCTCGAAAATCTCAGCTCGGAGTGGCAGACCGGGGCGTACAACAGCGCCAGCAACCCGTTCGGACAGGTGGTTCGCTGCCAGGATTGCCACATGTCGCAGTTCCCCATCGCCGGTAATGCCACTTATCAGGTTGGAGACATGAAGGTGACCAGCCCGAAGCCCGGGATCTTCGCGCAGGACTATGCGGCTGTTCCCGGTGTTGCCACGGATCAGAATTATCCCCTGATGAAGCGCAACGTCGTGAACCACTACTTCACGGGAGTCGACGTACCCATTCTCAGCGCGGATGAGTTGGCCGCGCGCCTGGGCGCTGGTTATCCCGATCCATATGTTGCGGGCGACGATGCTCACGGTTTTCCCAAGTCGATTGCAGCGCGGCGCGAGGCTTTGCTTAACGCGGCGGTGCGGATCAATCTCGACAAAACGGATTCCACGGCGCAGCCTGGCCAAGACTTCACCGTTAGAGTCCAGTGCGTCGCGTTAACCGGCCATCGATTCCCGGCGGGTTTCTCGCAGGAGCGCACCACTTATATTCAACTCTCGGTGACCGACGACAATGGCTTCCTGATCTATCAGTCCGGCTATCAGGTGGACAAGCCTCATCCGGATACCGGTGAGGCGCAAGCAGACGGCAACCTGGATGATGAGGATCTGGAACACGTCCATGCCGTTGTCGATCCAGGCCGTCACACCGACAAGTACTCCCCTGGAGCGGCGAACAACGGACATACGAATCAAATTTTCGAGCTCGGGCCGGACGATGGACCCGAGGCTCGTGTCTATGCGGGGACGGATGAAGGACTGGTACTCTTCCGCAACGAACTGACGCGTGTGTTCCTGCCGGGGCAGAACCTGGGTCGAACGGACGCAGCCGGGAATCCGGTGATTGCCCGTACGCCGCATTATGAAGAGACCTTCAGCGCGGCATTCGCTAATACGGTCGATAATTTCCGCTCCTTGCGGCCGCTGGTTCCGCGCACATTCCGGTACACGATCCATCTTCCGACGCAAGATGAGTTGAAAGAACTGGGGATCGATTCGATCCAAGGGCCGCTTCATGTTCACGCCCAGGTCAACTACGAACATTTTCCGCCGCTATTCTTGCGGTTCCTCGCGCGAACTACAGGTCCCAACGGTCCCGCTGGCCACGATCTGCAGTTGTTGACCGAACAATCGATCGACACTTATCTCAAGAACATCAAGGGCGTCGCCACGGCTGACCTTGCCGTGATTTTAGGAGCGCAGTAGTTATGCGATCCGTGCGAGCCTTTCTACTCACAGCCGCTCTGCTGAGTCCTGCCCGGACATTTGCTCAGGATCAGAAGTACACTCCCGGAGTAACCTATCAAGGTACGAATCCGAATTATCCGGTCCGCAATCCGTTCCACTTCGAGGGGCGCATCGATTGGGATCTGTTGAAAATCGACCAGCCGTCGAATGCCTGGGAGTTCGCGCAACGCGGCATTCATAAGCAGGACGATCTGGAAGACTTCGTGGGCGCACTCGCTGACTATCGCAAGGCGATCTCCATGAACAGCCTCGCCGAGGGCAGTTGCCAGATCATAACTTCCGCGCCCGTTGGTTTCGGACAGAACACGAATCCGCCGCCGTGCATGTTCACCGTCCGGCTCCGATTGGGCAACCTACTCAAGCATGACAGCCCGCAGGACGCGATTGCATTGTTCCAGGAGGTACTGAAAATCGATCCGCTCCGGCTGGGCGTGAACGCGTTTATCGGTGAGGCATACACGAACCTCGCTGCGAGTGCCGACGACGACGGTAGGGCGCAGCTTTTGCAGAGCGCCGTTGCAGCTTATCAGGCGGAGCTGGCGATGTCTCCGGTGACAGCTCAGTCGGTGAAGCTCACCGGAGACGAGGCCAACAACGCGCATGTTCATTGGGCGCTCGCCGCGCTCTACCAAAAGCTGGCACAGTTCTCCGACGCCGCCTCGGAACTCGACTTATACCTTAAAGCGACCAAGTGGCACAGCGACACTTATCCCTGGCGCATCGACCTCGCGCAGAAGCGCATCTTGAAGCTCCAACAGCAGGCGGCTCCAGCGCAGTAGAGTTGTAAGTTGAAATCACCGTAAGTCATCAATGCATCCTGGTGAGAAAAATCCCTCGTTTACGTCGAGTGCTCGGGGCACCCTGTAGGACATGCCTCCGGCTTGTCTTACGTGGCAGCCAGTCACTTTTGCTACGTTGTGTGGCGGTCCCCCTGGACCGCGGCCGACGGCCTCCCCGGCCTCTGCCGGTCACATGGAAAAGCCGGACCAGGGGGTCCGGCGCGGACGAGGGCGTCCGCCCCACGCGACTCTTGTTGCGATGTGCTTGATCTTCGGATTCCTGTCGGGGACTTTGTCAGCTCAGGAATCCGAGCCGAAGGCCACAATTCAAGATGCCTGGGATGCGGTGCTTCCAGCGGCAGCGCCGCAGTCTGTCGTACCGGCTCGGCGCGTAACCGGCGACCTCGCAAGCCATTTTTTCTTCGAGAGCCGTAGCGAATATTGGCGCACCAGCACAGGCTTCACAGGCCTGCCTACCGTGACTGGCGTAATCAATGCACCGTTCACCGGCATTTTCAATCCGAACGGCATCCCGTATCCACCGGTGTTTCAACCGGACGCGAATCGTGTTTACAGCTTTCTCGACTTTGGTACGCGAGGCTGGCTCTCGGATCGCGTCAATACGCATTTCTCCGTGAGCTACCAGCAAGACGTCACCGCCGTACAGCCTGGGGCGCCGGCTCAGATGGTGATCGAGACATTTGGCTCGAATCGCACACTCGCATTGCTGAACGTTTCAGTTGAGATCAACAGCAAGCCGACGGACGGCGTCTGGGCGGGAACGTCTCTCGAATTGGGACGGCAATACGTCTATGGTGCGGAGACCGCTGCCATCGATGGCGCTTCCTTTTCTCTCGACCGGCGGCGTTTCTCATTTACCGTCTTTGGCGGCCGGCGTTTTTCCATCTTTTCCGATCCGGACCAGCGAGCGCTCGGCGGCGCGAATCTGATATTTCGCTTGGGAACTAATGCCAGTCTGGAATACGAAACCCTGTGGTACATCCGTGGAACCAATGCCTTGATCTACCGGCGCCGTTTGGGTCCGCACTGGCTGCTGAACACTAATTTCCGGGCTTTCGGTGGCGCGGCAGTCGACTTCAATACACAAGCGGCATTCTTCTCCGGCGACGGACGCACCACCTTACGCCTGCGATTTTTTCAGAAGCTCAGCAATAAAGATTATTCGTACGACTACACCATCGCCGCTCGCGATCTCGATCCGCATAATGCACTCACGGGTCTCTATCTAGGGCCCATTTCGAAATACAGCGAATTTGCGATCGATGGCCGGCGATCGATGACGCGCACGATTCGCCTCGGCGGCGCCGTTTGGATCCGGCGGTTGAACGACCCGAAGGACCAAGGCCCCTACGATACTTCGTTTCAAGACTATCGTGCGGACGCGCAGATTTTCCCGACACGCAAACTGGAGACCTTCTTCGCATATCATGAGCACGACTCCGACCGCCTGAGCCCACTCAATCCGGCGACGTTCGACGATATCAGCAAGGCCGGCGAAACGAGCGTAAAGGATCTATCCGGTGAAATCCGCCGCACATTCGGCGAAGGCAAGTTCGGCTTGAACGGCGGCGCGTATTATCGACGCGTCAGTCTGCAAGATCAGTTCTACGTCATCAACGGCCTGCACCAGAGCGGCTGGCTCGCGGGCGGGTGGTGGCGTATCGATCCGCGTACGCGCGCCTACGTCGATTACAACCTCGACAACGACTTCTTCCTGTTCCGTCCGGATCTGAAGAACTCCCGCACGCTGCGCGTCGGCTTGAATTGGAAGTATTAGATGACGGCGCGTGGGATCTTTCAAATCGCCTTGCTGAGCGCGTTCGCCGTGTGCGCGACAAAGGCCGATGAGTTTTCGATCCATGCTTTCCACAAGAAGGCGCTTGGATCGTTAGTATGCAGTCTCTGCCACATTCCCGAAAGTCGCGAATCAGCAGAATTGAAGAGGCCTGGCCACGATCAATGCAGAGTATGCCACCAGGCCGATTTCGATAAACCGTCGAGGCCGACGTTCTGTGCGGTGTGCCATCAGGGATCGGGCTCGGCTTCAGACTTACGACCGCCCTCGGCCCTTTCTCACGCCGTTCTTAGCGATTTCTCCCACGCGAAGCACACGGATGCCAAGGAGCGCATCGAACCAGCGACCGGCTTTCGCGCCGACTGTTCGTTTTGCCACAAGTTTGAAGGCCACGGAGTGCGAGCGAAAATTCCCACTCACACCGAGTGCGCGACGTGCCATTCGCGCCCCGGAATCCGGCCTCATTTGAGCGGTTCTATAACAGCGAGCCAATGCCGGGGGTGCCACGCGCCGGAGGAAATCGAAGTACCGATCACGCGCACATACGGGAACATCAAGTTCTCGCACGCGGCGCATTTCAAAGTGAAGGACTCTTATGGACTCGATTGCACCACGTGTCACTCGGCAGTCCAAACCAGCAGCCGTCTCGCCGATCTCAGTCTGCCGCCGATGGTGGATTGCATTGCCTGTCACAATACTTCACGAAAGATTGCCGCGGAGTTTCGCATTTCGAACTGCGGGACTTGCCATGTGGATGCGGTTGCCGGCGCTTCGCCAGAAAGTCACATGCTTGGCGTAAAGCCCGCATCGC
>Ga0335082_10002635_pt1 | contig 19377 bp, 19 predicted proteins | sample Lox_Sample_41_FD_206718 | JGI IMG/M metagenome (GOLD analysis project Ga0335082, IMG submission 206718) | Soil microbial communities from Loxahatchee National Wildlife Refuge, Florida, United States - Lox_Sample_4.1 | ecosystem: Environmental > Terrestrial > Soil > Wetlands | place: USA...
TTGAACAATTAAGAGCGCAGTTGGCTCAGGCTGAAGCCGAAGCCGCGCAAGAGCAGGCCTCGAAACTGGTAGTGTCCGGGAAGAGGATGCTCACTTGGGAGGAGGTTCTTGCGCGCGGAGGAACCACAGAGGAATGGATGGAGCAGTGGGATGCCGCGCTTCCAGAGTATATCGCCAGTCATAAGCGATGCACGTACTGCTTACGCCACAACGACGCGGAAAGGACCGAGTGTCAGCTCTGTCATCGTACAGAGTTCGAGGGTGTCACCGATTATCCTGCGTCCTATCACACGTCCGACGGCAAGCGTCTCATGGAGGCCTTGGCGCACAGCTCCCCTGAGCTTGCTTATTTTCATCTCTGGTGGCGCAAGCCCTTGTTTCAGGTCAACGCAGCCTGCTTTATTGTCGGAGAGTTTGTACACAGCGAGGAAATCCGAGCCCACTGCAAACTGCTCCTCGGCCTCATGGGCTACAAGAAACCATCGCCCGCAGAGATAACCGAAGAGGTGAGGCTCGCTGGCATGAGGTACGAAGAGGCAAACAGATATTACGCAGGGATGTCAGGCTCCTGACAAACGGCGTGATCCGAACGAAGGTTCTTGGGCACTAAGGTGTCCACGGTTGCAAGTTGCCGGCTGACCACCGGAGAAATGAGGTTCTGTGCAGCATGACAATCCGAACAAATACGCAACAGCGACCGGGGCCCCACTCGCCGATGGCCTGCTTGACCGTCTACGAACGTATGACCGCGCTTTGACTGCGGCCGACTTGGCCGAACTGCTGAGCGTCTCCAAGCCCACAATTCACCGGATGTGCGAACGGAAGGCCATTCCTCATTTCAAAGTGGGCAAGCTAACTCGCTTCCTTCCGTCGCTGCTCGCGCAATGGGTGCTTGACCGACAACAGCTTTCATCCATCCATGAACTCTTGAGGATGGAGCAGATGGAAGAGACCGGACAAGGCAGTAGGCGGGCAGCGGCGTAATATGAGCCTTGCAGGTTCCATAAGAATGAAGACTAGATCCCTCAGCACGATCACCGCTTGTGTCCATGAGTGCAAACGCCTGTGGCTGTTGAAAAACTCGCTCCCGCGAAATTCGCCAAAATAAGATCGCGTCAGGAAGCTCTACAAACGACTTTCTTGATCTTCTAGGCATTTTGTATCCCCCGAATTCTGGCGGTTTGGGAGGAAACCGGACTTTTTCAACACCAACGCCTGGTTACGACAGTTACGAACTTACGCTCCCGCAATAGCGACAGTTGGATGGGGCCGAGACAGAGATTCCACCACTTGATGCGGTCTGATTCTCAACGCCGCGGGACCCAACACGACGCATCTCGCCAACCTGACGCAAGTCGTCCTTATCACTGAATGAAGTCATCCTTCAGGTATACAAATCTATTAGAAAGGGGGCGCAGGTTATGAATTCCCTAGGCAAGACTTTATCCACACCCTGTGTCGTCGCGCTTGTGGGATGGGTGTTTGTCACTGGGAATGCCATTGCGTTCGCCATTTGGCACCCACTCGGACAGTTCGAGAGCATTCTGATTAGCCTCGGGGTGATCCTCCTGATGACCATAGCGGTTATCCACTGCCGCAGAATCGATGACAGAGAAATGATGCGGCGTGAGGACAACGCGATGAAAGTCTTTCGCTTGTAGGCCGTATTCCAGAAAGCGCTTTGCGCACGCGCGTACCGCAGGCACATGGGGCGATTGTGGACAGTCAAGACAGCGCAAATTCCCGCGAACCCCATGTAGACGCGTTATCTCGCACCAGAATCGCGATTACACGCAATATAAAAAGGCGCCCACTTTTGGGGTAGGTTGAGATTGTTCGGATCGCCAACCTAGCGAAAGGAGCGCCTTATGAGTCAAGAGAAGTATATCGGCATGGACGTTCATTCAGCCACCATCTCGGTTGCGGTGGTGGATGCTCAGGGCAAACTGCTCATGGAATGTGTGCTGGAGACCAAAGCGAGCACGATTGTAGAGTTTATCCAAGGATTGCAGGGAACTCTGTCGCTGACCTTCGAGGAAGGGACCTGGGCTGCTTGGTTACACGACCTGCTGCAGCCCCACGTCAGCCGGCTGGTGGTCTGCGATCCGCGCAAGGCGGCTCTGTTGAAAGAGGGCAACAAGAGCGACCGGATCGATGCGCGCAAATTGGCGGAGATGTTACGCACCAACCAACTCCACCCGGTCTACCACGGCGAGCATGGCATCCGCACCTTGAAAGAACTGGCGCGCAGTTATCTCACCCTCAGCCAAGATGTCACTCGCACGATGAATCGGATCAAATCACTGTACCGCAGCTGGGCGATTCCATGCAGCGGCAGCACGGTCTACGCTCCGCGACATCGCGCCGAGTGGCTGGCCAAGATCGTGGAACCAGGAGTGCGGCTGCGAGCCGAGCATCTGTACCAGCAACTGGACAGTCTGCAACCTCTGCGTCTGGAAGCTCGAGGCGGGCTACTCCGGGAGAGCCACAAGCATGCGGCAGTGAAGCGACTTCGTCAGATTCCTTCGATTGGACCGATTCGAGCAGCCTTGCTGGTGGCATTACTGCAGACCCCACACCGTTTTCGCACCAAGCGCCAGCTCTGGGCCTACAGTGGTTTCGCCGTCGAAACCCACGATAGCGGCGAGTACCGCTGGGTGCGCGGGAAACTGCAACGCAACCGCGAGCATATCACCGTGCGCGGTCTGAATGACAACCACAATCACGACCTAAAGAATCTGTTCAAAGCAGCGGCCATCTCCGCCAGTACACGTCCCGGCCCTCTGCAGGATTTTTATCTTGCACGAGTTGCGAAGGGGATGCGGCCGACCATGGCCCGTCTTACTCTGGCGCGGAAAATGGCTGCCATCACCTTAACCCTGTGGAAGAAAGGAGCCAGCTTCGACCCCCAACAGTTGAGTCGGCAAACAGTTTGAGCATCGCTGAGCAAGAGACCTTTCCATCTGTCGGATTGTGAAACGCGCCTTGAAGTTTCGTCTTCATGGGCGGCCTGGCAATGGGTGTGTGGCAAGTACCGCACGCCTCCTGTGGCGCGGTGGCGGCGTGCTCGGGTCGACTGTCATGATGGCATCTTTCACAGCCAATTTTGCGGTCTTTACTGTGCTTCTTGTGCTCGAAGCGAACCGACCCGAGGGAGGCTTTCAGGATCACGACGTCTTTTAGTGCAGTTTTCGCATTCTGTGATCCGGGGATCGGGTTTGCTGCGGGAGAATGTGGCTGCCCTTCTTGGGGGGACGATGGGATGGCGAAATCCGGGGTTCGGCCCGGGCAGTTGGCGAGTGCTAACACCTCTCTTAAGTGCGGTTCGGAACAGAGATGCCGTTTTCTGAGGAAGGCTCCTCGGTCTTGGGAGAAGCTCTGAGGAAGAATCGGGCGGGTTAGTCGAAAACTGCGTTGATTTTGTCCTGGGCTTCCTTGCCTTCCGCTGGTCTTAGGTAGCGAAGGCTCGACGCCATATCTGTGTGTCCGAGCCAGGTTCTCATCGTTTCCAAGTCGGTTTTTCGTAGGCTTCGCGTTGCGAAGGTCGCGCGGAACTTGTGCAGGAACCAACGCTCACAGTTCGGGACCTCCTGACGACACCCGTCGCACTTTCCGCAGAAAAGTTTGGCGCGTTTGGCAACCCGCTTTAGGCAGTCCAGGAAGTCTAGTTTGCGGTTGCAACCGCTTGTGGGGAACACGAGGTCACAGGCGCTGTCGCTTTTCTTCTGCCATTCCTTCAAAAGGCCATAGAGCTTGTTGGATATCGGAATCTGACGAGTCTTGTTCTTCTTCGGGCGCCAGTTGAATCGCTTGTTGGGCTGTACCGTGATCGTGCGGTTCTCCAAGTCGATCCATGACCACTGGCAGTGAATCACTTCACCTTCACGCATTCCAGTGTGCTCGAAGAAGCGGAACCAGACTGTCTCTTCCGGAGTGCACTTGGCGAAGAAGCTGTCTATTTCTTCAGCCGTATAAATCTCGGGTGTCTCTTCGTCGTAGTCCGGCCGATCCTCTTTGCGCAGTCCCAAGTCCTTCGCTGCAAGGCCACAGTACTTAAGGAAGCCCATGACGTTCTCGAACTTGTTACAGACGCTACGGGCACTTTGCTCCTTCTCGTTCTCAAGGAACTTGGTGAACCGCATCAGATCCTTGCGGTCCAGTTGGTCGATGAAGGTTTTGGTGCAGGACTCTTGGAAGTATTCAAGAGTCTTGGAGTACGCCAGGTAGGTCTTGTGGGACTTGTGGTCTTTGACTTCCTGCAGGTAGTCATTGACGGCTTCGCCCAACGTGGGGCGGGCGGTTTCAGATCCGGCTGCCCCGTTGACATCCAGCCCTGCGGCGAGAGCCTGTAGCTCCAGTTCTTTACGTCCCTTGGCTACCAGAGCCTGGGCCATGTCTGAGCCCACGGCCTCCCGCCGGCGCTTCCCGGCGACGTACCAGTCTAGGTAGAACACACCATCCGCAGGCACTGCTTTTTTGTCGATGATGCGACCCTTCCTGTCCAGGGGGATGGCGCAGAACTTCTGCTTGCCAGCTGCGAAAATCCGCTTGGTCAGGTTCACTTTAGCCATAGATACTGTCCTCCCCAGTTCAGTATCTACGGTAGTATCTGGATTTTATGTGGTCAAGTAAAACCGCAACAGTTGACAAAATCTTTAGTAATGGCGGAGAGGGAGGGATTCGAACCCTCGATACAGGTTTTGGCCCGTATAACGGTTTAGCAAACCGCCGCCTTCAGCCTCTCGGCCACCTCTCCGGCGCGGGTTTGCTTACAGTCTAACACGCCTGCCTTGCTGGTCTCGCTCCAACGAAAAACACAAAAAAACTCCGGCCGAAGCCGGAGTTCGGTGAGCCACACTCAGCCCTAACCCTTAATCGCCCGAAGGCTGCAAAACATCCTCGTGGGTGGTGTCGATCGACACCAGCGAAGGACACTCCCCAAGGATCGGCTGGCAAGCCGCATCGGGGCCGCTCTTAGGCCGCACCTGCGCCTTCAATTCGGCAAACTGCTCGGCTTCGGTCGAACCCGCCAGCGCCGTCACCGACGAGGTGCCGCCCGAAATCACCTGGGTGACCGCGTCGAAGTAACCGGTTCCCACGAAGCGCTGATGTTTCACCGCCTCATAGCCGTACTGCGTCTCGCGGGCAAATTCCTTCTCCTGCAAGCGGCAGTATGCCGTCATGCCAGAATGCTTGTAGCCACGCGCCAGCTCGAACATGCTGAGATTGAGAGCATGAAAGCCCGCCAGGGTAATGAACTGGAACTTATACCCCATGGCTCCGAGTTCGCGCTGGAACTTCGCAATCGTCGCATCGTCCAAATTCTTTCTCCAGTTGAACGATGGCGAGCAGTTATAGGCCAGCATCTTGCCCGGGTACTTCGCATGCACTGCCGCGGCGAATTCACGCGCTTCGTCAAGATCCGGATGCGAGGTTTCGCACCAGATCAGGTCGGCATAGGGCGCGTAGGCGATCGCCCGGGCAATGGCGGACTTGATCCCTCCGCGGATGCAGAAGAATCCTTCCGGCGTTCTCTCTCCGGTGAGAAACTCGCGGTCGCGTGGGTCGACATCGCTGGTCAGCAGGTGAGCGCTGTCGGCATCGGTGCGCGCCATGATCAGGGTGGGCACGCCCATCACGTCGGCCGCCAGCCGTGCAGCCACCAGCTTCTGGATGGCTTCCACGGTCGGCACCAGAACCTTGCCGCCCAGGTGTCCGCACTTCTTCGCCGAGGAAAGCTGGTCTTCAAAGTGGACGCAGGCGGCGCCCGCCTCGATCATGGCTTTCATTAACTCAAATGCGTTCAGGTTTCCGCCGAAACCGGCTTCGGCATCCGCCACCAGCGGCGCAAACCAATGCATGCCGTTCTTGCCTTCGGAGTGGTGGACCTGGTCGGCGCGGGTCAGCGCCTGATTGATGCGGCGGCAGAGATTCGGCACGCTGTCCGCGGGATACAAACTTTGGTCGGGATACATCTGGCCGGCGTCGTTGGCATCGGCCGCCACCTGCCAGCCGCTCACGTAGATGGCCTGCAATCCGGCTTTGACCTGCTGAACGGCCTGGTTGCCGGTCATGGCGCCAAGGGCGTTGACGTACGACTCGCGCTGCAGCAGTTCCCACAGGCGTTCTGCGCCCAGCCGGGCCAAGGTGTGCTCAATGTGGACCGATCCCCGGAGCCGTTCCACATCTTGGGGGGTATAGGGCCGGGTGATTCCCGCCCAACGTGGATTGGACTGCCAATCCTTATGCAGGTCCAATTTGCCGTTACTCGCCATATCCATTCCCTCTTTTCTGCGGTTGCTGGGATGATGCAGACCAGCGAAACGTGACTCTTGATCGGGATGCCAGCCAACTTCTACAGCCATCCCTGTAGGTCGAACCGGGCCTAACGCTCCCCCCACATCTGCGCCGATTCTGGGGCAGGGTCGGCGGCCAGTCAAACGGAACGTTTCTATCATGCTGATAAGTAGTTGTTATCAGCATGCGATTTTGTGATAATGAAGCGTTGTTAGGCGCTGGACCCGGAGCCGAAAGACCCATGGAAATCGACCAGGTGGAGACCTTCCTTGCCGTGGCTACCTTTGGCGGATTCCACCGTGCCGCCGACGCCCTGCGCATCAGCCAGCCGGCGGTCAGCGCGCGTATCAAAGCTTTGGAAGACTCACTCGGAGTGCGGCTGTTCTCCCGCTCTCGCGGTGGACTTGTGGTCTCGGATGCGGGTCGCATCTTCCGCCCGCACGCCGAGCAGCTGTTGCGCACCGCTGCCCTGGCCCGGCAGGCGGTCCATGAGGCGCAGCCGGCCAGCGGGATTCCCCTGAAGATCGCCGCCGCCCTGTCCATTTCGGTGTACTTCCTGCCGGATGTCCTGAAACGCTTTCAGCAGTCGCACCCCGATGTCATCATCAGTATTCGCCCCGGACACTCCAAAGAAGTCTTGGAGATGGTGCTCAACGAGGAAGCCGAAATCGGGCTGGCACGTTCGCTGCAACACCCCGAGGTCGAAACCATCAGCCTGCGGGAAGACCCGCTCTTGCTGGTGGCCCATTCCCGGCGCGGGCCGGAGCACACGCGTCGCGCACACTTGGAGAAAGTTGCGAGCTGGCCGCTGATCTTCTACGACCACGGCTCGAGTGACTGGACCCTAACCCACAGCCTTTTTCGCCGCGCCGGCCTAGTACCCAACGTGGCGCTGGAAGTCGACTCCATTGAAACTGCCAAGCGCATGGTAGAGCGCGGCCTTGGGTTGGCCTTCCTTCCACAGCTCTCGGTCGGACGGGAACTCCGCTCGCGAAAGCTGACCACCGTGACCTTGCTGGATGCCGAACCATTGCAGCGGAGTTTGGACGTGATCCATCCCCGGCGGCGTCCGCTGCGGCCGGAGGCCCGCGCCTTCCTGCAGATGGTGAAGGACGCAGCCGCCGAAGGGATGAGTGTCGGCAGCAACGCGAGAAAGAACTCGAAGTGACAGTTTCCTCGCAGCGCAACGGATCGCCGCCTCGCTCACCTGCGCTGAGCTTGAATCGCTCTTAATGAGGATCTCCTAAGCTATCCCGCTCACGGCTTCAATTTCCTCGGGCTGGTTCCCCATCGGTTGTCCATCTCAAGGCGAAACAACAGGTTCGCCTCCATACCTTCGATTCTCCCGTCGGCACGCCGCTTGCTTTTCATTTCTCGACTGAAATCAGAGGACTTCAGTATGGCCGCGACAGCCTTGCCAAGAGCGGAAGGTGAAGCTGCGATTCACCCACAAGCGTGGGAGCAGGCACTGGGCTTGCCCTGTCGGCTGACCCTCGACATGCCCCTGCCCGGCTTCCGGGTGGAGGACCTGTTACGGCTCCGGCCCCGGACGGTCATTAATTCGCACTACCGGCTTGGAGCGGATGTGCCCCTGCGGGTCAACGGCAAGTTGATCGCATGCGGAGAGTTTGAAGTGGTTGGAGAACATCTGGCGGTGCGTCTGACGGAACTGGTGGGAGAGAAAACTGCGCCATGAAAAAAAGTTGGGCAATGCAAGCGATCAAGCCAGTTTCCCTGACGGGACTGGCCCGCCGGTTGGCGGCGAGAGCGCGAGTGTGGCGTGCTCGCCCGCCAAAGCAATTGCGTGTCCTGGAGAACCTGCCGCTGGGAGAGAGACGCTTCTTGAGCGTGGTCGAATGCGGATGCCAGAGGTATCTGGTGGGTGGGACGGGCAACTCGCTGGCCATGCTGGCTGCGATTCCCAGCCCGGCGGAGGGCCCCCTCCGCCGCGAGGACGGCGAACCTCCCACCTGGGCGCTGCGGAACGGCCGCCTCACGCGCGAGGACGGCGGCCGATGAGCGGCGGAGCCGCAACCTTGATTAGGTGGGCCGCTGGCGGTGGACTGATCACTCTTTCCTGGGTCAGTGCCTCGGCTCTGCAACCGCGCACCTCTGCGGGTCTGCCGTGGACCGGGCCTGCCGGCGCAAGCGGATCGGTGCCGTGGAACATCGTGGTGCTGCTCACGCTGCTGACCCTGCTGCCGGCGTTGTTGCTGGCCATGACTCCATTTGCGCGGCTGCTGGTGGTGTTTCACTTCCTGCGCCAGGCGCTGGGCACGCAAAGCACACCCAGCAACCAGACGCTGATCGGATTGGCGCTCATTCTGACCTTTTTCTTGATGCAGCCGCTGATGGCTTCCATTCACCAGGCGGCGGTGGCGCCGTTTGAAGCGGGAAAAGTGGACGCTATCGGAGCCGTCGAACTGGGGGTTCCGCCTCTGCGTCAGTTCATGCTGAGGTACGCGCGGGAGAAAGACCTGTCGCTTTTCCTGGAACTGGCCAAAGAACCGCGCCCCGCCCGGCCAGAGGACGTCGCCATGCGAGTGGTGGTTCCGGCTTACATCCTGTCGGAGTTGCGGGCCGGATTCCAGATTGGGGCGGCCCTCTATCTCCCTTTCCTGGTGGTGGACATGGTGGTGGCCGCCGTGACCACCTCGGTGGGCATGCTGCAGCTGCCGCCGGTGGTGATATCGACCCCGCTGAAGATCCTGCTGTTCGTGATGGTCGACGGCTGGAACCTGCTGGTGGGCTCGCTGCTGAAAAGTTTTGCCTGAGGAGAGGAAATGGCGACACAACAGACCGTGGAACTGGCGCGCCGCACGCTCGAAACCGCGCTGTGGATCGCGGCCCCGCTGCTGCTGATTGCAACCGTGGTGAGCCTGATCATCAACATCGCGCAGGTACTGACCTCTTTGCAGGAGCAGACGCTCTCGACCGTGCCCCGGCTGGCGGCGGTGGCAGGGGCGGTCTTCCTGCTGCTGCCCTGGATGGTGCGGCGGCTGGCGGTTTTTACGCTGGCTCTGTTCTCTGATTTTCGGCCGTTCTTGCGTTAGGGCAGACATGGGAGCGATCAACCTGGAATCGGTGCTGTCGGCGGCCGTGCTTCTCGGCGCGCGGGTGAGCGGCCTGCTGCTGTTCGCGCCGTTTCTGAGCAGCCAGGCGTTTCCTGGGCCGCTCAAGGCCGCACTCACGCTGGCGGTCACGGTGTTGCTTTTCCCGCTTTATCATCCGGCGCTGCCGGCTGCTGGGTTTGCCTGGCTTGCCTTTGTCGCCGGGGAACTCGTGGTCGGGGTCCTGCTTGGCCTGGCAGTGCAGTTTGTGGTCGAGGCCGTACAGCTGGCCGGTCACATTCTGGGAGTGCAGGCCGGGTATTCGCTGGTCACGCTGCTCGACCCCCAGACCCAGGCGGACACGCCGGTCCTCGCCACCTTCAACCAGCTGATCGCGCTGCTGATCTTTCTGCAACTCAACGTGCACCACTGGTTGCTGCGAGGTCTAGCGGCAAGCTTCGCTTACCTTCCCCCCGGCAGCTCGCTCTCGCGACTCAAGGGGACGACAGGTCTGCTGCGCGCCGCAGGCGGCATTTGGCTGACCGGCCTGCAGATCGCCGCGCCGGTGGTGGTCGCGACCCTGCTGGTCGACGTCACGCTCGGGTTTCTGGCGAAGGCTTCCCCGCAGATGCCGGTGCTTTTCGTCGGCCTCTCGATCAAGACCGTGCTTTCGCTGGTGGTGTTTGCCGGAACGTTGGTGCTGTGGCCTGGCCTGCTGGAGGAGAAGTTCGGCGCGGGGGTGGCTCTGGGCGAGCGGTTGCTGCACTTGGCCCGGTGAGAGCCTATGGCGAATCACGACAAGACCGAACAGGTAACTCCGCGGAAAAAGCAAAAGGCGCGGGAGCAGGGACAGATCGCGCGCAGCCGCGACTTGATTTCGAGCCTCGGGGTCGGGGCTGCGGTCTTGCTGCTGGCGGCACAACTTTCCGGGTTTGCGCAGCAATGGCGCGGCTTGCTGCGCCGCACCCTCGACGCCGCCGCGGTCGGCAATCTATCCGATCCGATGGCATGGCTGCTGTGGGCCGGCAGTGCCATGCGGGGCACCCTCGGGATCGTCCTCGGCCTGAGTTGGCTGGCTGCCGCCGTAGGCGCAGTGGCGCAAGGCGGGCTGGTCTTTGCCCCGTCTGCCCTGCAACCCAATTTCGCCCGGCTGAGTCCGGGGACCCGCCTGGAGCAGTTGTTCTCCCTGCCTTCGCTTGGCCGCTTGTTGAAGTCGCTGTTGCCCGGAGCGGCAATCGTCTACCTGGCGTTTGCGCTGCTGACCCGCGACTGGGGCCACCTGTTGCATCTCGCCCATCACAGCGCCGCCGGGCTCGCCGTTTTCGGATTGGGCCGGATGTTCGAGATCGCCTGGAAGTGCGCGCTGGTGCTTCTGGTCTGGTCCGGGGCCGACTACCTCATCGAGCGCCGAAAGCTGGCCAGCGATCTGCGCATGAGCCGGCAGGACCTGATGGATGAGTACAAGGAGACCGAAGGACACCCCACGGTCAAAGCGCGGATTCGCCGCCTGCGCCGGCAGGTGCAGCGGCGGCGCATGCTGGCCGACGTCAAGCGGGCGGCAGTAGTAATCACCAACCCCAGCGAGTTTGCCGTGGCTCTCGAGTACGGCCCGCAAGTGGCGGCGCCAACCGTGGTCGCCAAGGGGCGCAATCTGCTGGCGCAGCAGATTAAGCAGAAGGCCCGCTGGCACGGCATTCCCCTGGTCGAGAACCCGCCGCTGGCCCACGCCCTGTATCGCGCCGTGGAAATCGGGCAATCGATTCCCCCCAAACTTTATGCCGTGGTGGCGGCGGTGCTGGCGGCCATCTACCGCGCGCAACAGCGTGCCCAGGCCACGGAAAGGGAAGCGAAGTGACGGCGGAAAACCCCAACTCCGCGCCTCTGTCCCGCAACCCCATGGTGGAGTGGGCGGTCCCGGTCGGTGCGGTGGCGCTCGTCTTCGTGATGCTGGTCCCGCTGCCGTCTTTTCTGCTCGATCTGCTGCTGGCCACCAGCCTGACCGCATCGGTGCTGGTGCTGCTCTCGGCCATGCACATTCTCCGTCCAGCGCAGTTCTCGGTTTTTCCCAGCTTGCTGTTATTGCTCACTCTGTTCCGGCTCTCCCTGAACCTCGCCTCCAGCCGCCGCATCCTGCTGCACGGCAACGAAGGCGCCTCGGCCGCCGGCCGGGTCATTGAGGCCTTCGGCCAATTTGTGGTGGGCGGCAATTACGTCGTCGGCTTCGTCCTGTTCCTCGCCCTGATCGCGATCCAGTACATCGTGGTGAGCCACGGCGCAGTGCGCACCGCCGAGGTCACGGCGCGCTTCACCCTCGATGCCTTACCCGGCAAGCAGATGGCCATCGACGCCGACCTGAACGCCGGGCTGATCGATGAAGCCGGAGCGCGGGCCCGCCGCGAACAGATCGCCCACGAGGCCGAATTCTATGGCGCGATGGATGGGGCCGCTCGCTTCAACCAGCGCGACGCCCTGGCCACGGTACTGATCACTGCCGTCAACATCGTCGCCGGATTTCTGATTGGCGTATTTCAGCTGGATATCCCCTTCCGCGAAGCGCTCAAGACCTACACCGTGCTGACCGTGGGCGATGGCCTGGTGACCATGATTCCGTCGCTGCTGGTCTCGATGGCAGGCGGCATGGTCGTGACTCGCGCCTCTTCCGGGGCCACGCTGGCCAGCGATCTCGGCCAGCAGGTGCTCTCCGGGCGCCGTCCGCTGTTCATCGCCGCCGGGGTCATGCTGGTGCTGGCCGGCATTCCCGGCCTGCCTAAGGTGTCTTTCTTTCTGCTGGCAGGCGCGGTCGCTGTTCTGGCCTGGCGGGCGCCTAAGGCCGCCGTGGAGAAACCTCCGGGCGAGGCCGGCGCCAAAGAGAAGAAGCCGGCGGCCGACTCTATCGAAGACCTGTTAAAGCTCGACGAACTGAGCCTGGAAGTGGGCTACGCGCTGGTCCCGCTGGTCGACAGCCTGCACGGCGGGCAACTGCTGGCGCGGGTGCGGGCGTTGCGCAGCAATCTGGCGCTGCAGCTGGGATTCATCGTGCCGGCGGTGCACATCACCGACAATGCCCGGCTCAAACCGCACGAGTATGTGATTTCACTGCGCGGAGTCGAGATCGCGCGCTGGGAGATGAGCAGCGAGCAGCTGCTGGCCATCAGCTCCGACACGGCCCCGCCGCCGCTCGACGGGACCCCCACACGCGAACCTGCTTTTGGAGTCTCCGCCTTGTGGATTGCTCCCGGCCGGCAAAGCGAAGCGCTGGCCAAAGGCTACGCCGTGGTGGATCAGACGTCGGTCCTGGCCACGCACCTGGCCGAGGTCATCAAGCAGCACTCCGCAGAACTGCTCACCCGGCAGGAGGCCAAGCGGCTGCTCGACTGTCTGGCGGAGAGCTATCCCAAGCTGGTCGAGGAACTGGTTCCCAAGCTTCTGGCCTTGGGAGAGGTCCATAAGGTCCTGCAGCAGCTTTTGCGGGAGCAGGTCTCGATCCGTGACCTCTCCACCATTCTCGAGACCCTGATCGATACCGCGGCCGTAAGCAAGCACCCGGTCTTGCTGGTGGAGGCCGCGCGCCAGGCCTTGGGGCGAGCCCTGGTGCGGCCCTTGCTCGAAGACAACAACCTGCGGGTGGTCACGCTCGATCAGGAGATCGAAGACGAGCTTGGCCGGGCCTTCGCGCCCTCGTCTTCGGCCAGCGCTGCCGCGGGCCTGCAGCCGTCGCTGGTGCGCCGCATTCTCGAAGGCATGCGCCGTCTGGCGGGCGAGCAGGTCAACCTGGCCAGCCCGGTGGTCTTGTGCTCTACACCGGCGCGGTTTCATCTCAAGCGGCTGCTGGAGCCGTTCATTCCCAAGCTGGTGGTGCTCTCCCCGGGCGAAATTCCTCCTGTGGTCTCGGTGCAATCGGTAGGGGTGGTGCGATGACCCGAATCGTGGCGCAAGGGAGGACACCATGAAAGAAGCGGCCCAGCCGGCCCAGAACCTCTGGCAGAGTGAGCAGGAGCGGGAACGGCAGCTGCTGGAGCAACTGCCCCAGGTGCGCTACATCGCGCGACGCATTCATGAACGCCTGCCACGCCACGTGCCCTTTGAGGACCTGGTGCATGCCGGCGTGATCGGGCTGATCGACGCTCTGCATAAGTTTGACCGCGGCAAGCATGTGCAGTTTGGCTCGTATGCCAAGTTCCGCATCCGCGGGGCCATCCTCGACAGCCTGCGGGAGATGGACTGGAGTCCGCGCGACCTGCGGCGCAAGGCGCGGCAGATCGAGGAGGCGCATCACCGGCTGCGCGTCCAGCTTGGCCGCAGCCCCAGTGAACAGGAGCTGGCCGCGGCGCTGGGCATCGAGTTGCGCGAACTGCAGCAACTGCTGGGTGAGATCGATGGCCTCGAGGTGGGCAGCTTGCGCGTGCAGTCGATGCGGGATGGCAGCGAGGAAGATCTCTGCGAATATCTGCCCAATGCCCCCGACGACACTCCCTTGCTGCTCTGCCTGCGCACCGAGATGAAAACCCTTCTGGCCCGCGCCATCGAAGAGCTGCCTCCCAAGGAGCGGCAGGTGCTGGCGCTTTACTACTTCGAAGAACTGACCATGAAAGAGGTGGGCGCGGTGCTGGGAGTGGGCGAGTCGCGGGTTTCGCAAATCCATTCCATGGCGGTGGTGCGGCTGCGCGCCCGCCTGGCGGAACTTACCGCCGCGGGATCGAAGCCGGAGTGTGCCGCGGGCGCTGCTGGCGGAGGCTAGGAAGATATGGAAAAAGTACTCAACCAGGAAGAAATTGATGCCATGGTGCGCGCCGCCCGTGGCGGCGGAGGCGATGCCGGGACACACCAGGCAGTGGTGGTGCCCTGGGACGTGCGCCGCGCCGGGCAGATCGGGCGCGAGCAGCTGCAGGCCATCAGCACCCTGCATGAGACCTTTGCCCGCAATCTGACGCACTCGGTGGGCGCGTATCTGCGGGTGGCCTTCACCGCGGCGCTGGTCTCGGCCGAGCATCTGACGTACAGCGAATTTCTGCAGCGCGTGCCGGAGGTGACCTATCTGGCGACCTGCAAGTTGTCGCCGGTGGGGGCGGCCGCCCTGATCCAGTTGGAGATGGGAGCTGCTTTCCCGCTGATCGAAGTGTTGCTCGGAGGCAAGGGAAGCGGCGCCCCGCCGGAGCGCCAAGTCGCCCCTATCGAAGAACAGATCTTGGAGAGCGTGATGCGCATCCTCTGCCGCGAGCTGCAGCACACCTGGACGATGCTCGCTTTAGGGTTCGAATTTGAACAACGCCGCCAGCCGGCAGAGATACGCCACCTGATGTTGCCCGAGGAGAAGACCCTTTCCCTGAGCTTCGAGCTTACCCTGGCGGAGAACCGGGGCACGCTGAACCTGGTCTTTCCCGCGGTCGTCTCCAACGCCCTGCTGCGTAAGATGGCGGCGGAGTGGGTGCACGCCAAGCGCCGCAACTTGCCGGATTCCGGCCAGCGCCTGCGCGCTCCTTTGCTGGAGTGTCCCTTCCGTATGGAGCTGGCGCTACGGGTTCCGCGCGTGCGGGCGTTCGATCTGGTCCGGTTGGCTCCCGGCGATCTCCTGACCCTGCAGCAGCCGGCTGGGCAGCCGGCCACGCTGCGCGTCGGCCACTGCGAGATGTTCACTGGTAGCGTGGCCCGCCGGGGCGCCTTCCGGGCGGCGCAAGTGCTGGAGCGCTGTGCCGTGGCTTCGGAAAGGAAATCCAGCCTATGAGCGAAGAGTCCCCAAGTCCCCCGTCTGCTACACCCAATCCGGCATTGGACGAGAAAGCGCGCGGCTTTTTGCAAACCTGGGCAGAGAGCATAGCTCAGGTGTTGGGACAGATTGCCGGAGCGCCGCTGCCGGTCGAGTGTGGGTTCGCCGCGCCTCCCGCCGCTCCGCCGCACGAAGAGGCCGATCTGCATTTCATGGTTTCATCGTCCGGTTCGCTGCGCGGGGAGATGAGCCTGCGCCTGCCCAAGACGGCCGTGCTGGGGCTGGCGCAGTTGTTTCTGGGAGAGCCGCAGGATGCGACGGCAGAGCTAAAGCCCGATCATCAGGAGGCCATCGCCGAACTCCTGCGCCAGATTGCCGGCCACGCCGCCACCGCTTTGAAACCTGCCTGGGGCGAGGTCCAGCTGCGAGTAGAGCCGGGCGCGCCTCCGACCTGGTCAGCGGCCGCGACTGGCTGGTGTACTTCCGCGGGAGAGACTCCGCGGGTTCAGTTGGAGTGGCAGTTGAGCCCCGCGCTGCATGCCGTCCTGCTGGCCTCGCCGACCACTGAGGTTACGGCGGCCGACCGTCCGGAACCCCGCGGTCCGGTCAACGAAGTCAACCAGGATGCTCTCCCGGAACATTTTGAGTTGCTGCGGGACGTCGAACTGGAAGTTACCCTGCGGTTTGGGGAACGCACCTTGCTGTTGCGCGAGGTTCTGGAACTGGGGCCGGGATCGGTGGTGGAGCTCGATCGCAAGATCGAGGAACCGGTGGACCTGCTTCTCGATGGCCGGCTCATGGCCCGTGGCGAAGTCGTGATCGTGGATGGGAACTACGGGCTGCGCGTGCTGGAAGTATTGACTCCCGCGACGGGCTAGCAAAAGAGATCAGAAGGAAGCGACAGGATGCGTCTTCAACTGGCTGGCGTCGGCAGCGACAAGCAACCGGGTATGGCCCATTGCGGCGAGCCGGGCTGCACGCTGGCCCGGAGACTGTGGCGCCGTGTCTGCTGGTGGAACGGCGCGATCGGTTTGCATGGGCTGCGTTATTGCGCCCCGCAGTGCTTCGAACAGGCGTTGCGCAAGAGCTTCATCCGCGCAGAACACGCAGGGGCAGCTGCCCGGCCGGTTCAGCACCGCATTCCCCTGGGCCTGCTGATGCTCTCCCGCGGCCAATTGACCAACCGGCAACTGCGTTCGGCGCTGGATGCGCAGCGCGAAAGCGGACGTTATCGTCTGGGAGAGTGGCTGGAAACGCTGGGATTCGCCACCGAGCAGCAGGTGACCGCCGCACTGGGCGCGCAGTGGTCTTGCCCCGTAGTCGTAACGCGAATCCGGCCCGATCCCGCCTGCATCCCTCTCCTCCCCTATCGTTTGCTGGAGCACTACCGCATGTTGCCCCTCCAGTTCGTGCCGCGCACCCGCACCTTGTATCTCGCCTTTAGTCACGGCATTAATTATCGCGTGCTGCATGCAATCGAACAGATTCTTGAGTGCCGCGCCAACCCATGCCTGGTGGCCCCGAGCGCCTGGGATGAAGCCATGCAGCAGATCACCCGCGATCGCGGCCTGGGAGACTTCCTGTTCGAAGGATGGCGGGACGTTCCCGAAATGGCCCGGATCACCTGCAGCTACGTGTTGAAGCTGGGCGCCGACGACGTCCGCGTGGCCGGCGTCGAGGGCCATATCTGGGCGCGCCTGGCCGCGGGAAGAGAGTTCATCCACCTGCTTTTCCGCTGTTGCTTGGCGGACGAGAGCCTCCCCTCCGCCGAATCAGGGCCGATGCGCCTCCGGGTGGTTGGCTAAAGTCCCGTAGAAACCCGCCGATATAACCAATACAGCGGCCCAAACCTTGGCGTGGCTTGGCTTCGCCAAACTGGCCCGGCCGGCGCTGTGTTCGTTGCCGGCGGCCAGCGGGCACGTGGCGGCGGAGATCATGGACAACGTACGTGCGCTTATCGTCGACGATTCCTCAGTCATGCGCAAGATCGTGGAACGCTCAATCCGTCAGGCCGGCATCAACTTGGCAGAGGTCAAGGAAGCAGCCAACGGGGCGGAAGGATTGGGTGTTTTGAAAGATGGAGCGGTCGACCTCATTCTCTGTGACATCAATATGCCGGTCATGGACGGCATTGAATTCCTGCGGCAACTGCAGAGTGTAGACAGCGCCAAGGGCGTGCCCGTGGTGATGATCACGACGGAGGGCAGCGAGTCCCATGTGGTGCAGGCCCTTTCCATGGGGGCACGAGGCTATATTCGCAAGCCCTTCACTCCTGAGCAAGTCAAAGAGCACGTGGTTCCCCTGCTGGAAGGGAAGAAATGAAAACCGCGAACGAATTCGCCTTACCTAACGCGACCCCCGAGGGCTGGCTACCGTTACTGGAACTGGCCGTGCGCGAGGTCTTCGAGATCATGCTGGGATGCAAACTGGAGCTGCAGAGCGAGCCCACCCTGAACTCCGGGGAAATCACTGCCATGGTAGGTTTGGCCGGCCAGCTCTGCGGGCTGCTTACCTTGCGCTGCGGAACCCAGTCCGCCGCCCTCATGGCCGGCAAGATGCTCGGCATGGATGTCAAGCAGGCTGATGGCCAGATGTGGGATGCCTTGGGGGAAATCGCCAACATGGTGGCCGGCAACTTCAAAAACAAGCTTACCGGCATGGGTGACAAATGCATGTTGTCGGTGCCCACTGTGATCACTGGCTCCGACTACAACTGCCGCTCCATGGCGGATACGGGGCCGCTGGAGTTGACGTTCGTGTTCGAAGGCGCGCCTCTGGTCGTGGCCGTGGAAATTCATTCCTGATCCTCCTGTTGCGACTTCCGTTCGAGATGGGAAAATCCTGCCTGCTTGCCCAGAGCTTCCGGCAAGATGCGCCGGTGGATTCCTTCTACCCGAATGCCTGCTCGTCCCTTCACAACTTGAATTCGCTGCCATGAGACTAACTTAGCGACCCGATTCGGACTGCTGCTCAATTGGCCGCCGGCATGCTCCGCACTCGGCAGAGAAGCGAACATGAACAGTGGCTACTACGCAGCGTGTGCAGGACTACGGGCTCAGACGCAAGCTCTCGAATTGATTGCCAACAACGTTGCCAACATCAACACGGTCGGATACCGCGGCCAGCAGCCGATGTTCCGTTCCTGGCTGGGCGCCTTCTCCGGTGAATTGGCAAATCCTCTGAACTACGCCATCAATAACTTCAATGTCTTAGGCGGCAGCCGCACCGACCTCAGTGCAGGCAATTTGGAGCGGACCGGTAATGCGCTCGACGTCGCCATCGAGGGCAGCGGGTTTTTCGCAGTTCAAACTTCCTCAGGAACGCTCTACACGCGAAATGGCAACTTCCAAGCGTCTCCGCGCGGACAGTTGACGACTGCATCCGGAGAAACGGTTCTCGGAGAGCAGGGCCCCGTCACGCTGCCCAGTGGTGAAGTCTCGATCAGCACGGATGGCACTCTGTCGGTCAATGGAGCCGTAGCGGGCAAATTGCGCGTGGTCGAATTCAAGGCTGGCAGCACAGTCACGCCCGTTGGCGGATCCTACTATTCTGCCGATGTCGCGGCCGTGCAGCCCGCGGCGCTCTCCTATGTCCGGCAGGGGATGCTGGAATCTTCCAACATTAATTCGGTCTCTGCGGTGGTGGACCTGATCACCGTGCAACGCCGGGCGGAGATGCTGGAACGGGCCATGGCGGCCTTCCACTCCAATTTCGATCATATTGCGGCCAGTGAACTGGGCCGGGTGTAGGAGAGAAAATCATGTTGCGGGCTTTATATACAGCGGCCAGCGGGATGACGGCGCAACAGATGAACCTGGACAACGTGGCCAACAACCTGGCCAACTCCAGCACCGCCGGTTTTCGCCGGCGCCGTCTGCAATTCCAAGACCTGCTCTATCAGAATCTGGTGATGCCGGGAGCTGCCGCGACCCAACAGACCACACTGGTCGCGGGCCTGCAGATCGGTCTGGGGACGCGGGCGGCGGCGTCTGAAGTGGTGCAGGTGCAGGGAGACTTCAACACCACTGGCAATCCGCTCGATCTCACCATCCAGGGGAACGGATTTTTCCAAGTCACGCTCCCCACCGGAGAGACCGGCTACACCAGAAGTGGCGCCTTCCACCTCGATTCGCAGGGCAACGTCGTTACCGCGGAGGGTGATCCGCTCACGCCGGCCATCACGATTCCTCCGGGCGTCACTTCGATCACGGTCGGCTCCGATGGCACCGTCAGCGTCACGCAGCCTGGACAGCAAGCCGCTCAACAAGTCGGAAGCCTTCAGTTGGCGCTGTTTCCCAACCCCGGAGGCTTGAACAGTATTGGCAA
>Ga0335082_10002636_pt1 | contig 19375 bp, 13 predicted proteins | sample Lox_Sample_41_FD_206718 | JGI IMG/M metagenome (GOLD analysis project Ga0335082, IMG submission 206718) | Soil microbial communities from Loxahatchee National Wildlife Refuge, Florida, United States - Lox_Sample_4.1 | ecosystem: Environmental > Terrestrial > Soil > Wetlands | place: USA...
TCGCTTCTGTCTTGGCGTGATAGCTGGCAAAGCCATAGTCGGCGTCGATCGCAGGCGGCAGATCATCCACTACGTAGCCGGAAGGGATAGTGATGTCGAAGGTGTCGGTATCGCGCGACGGCCCTTCAAATTCGACGGGGAAGTTACGCGGCTCCTTCGTCTCGAGAAAGCCGCTGGCTTTCACGCCCAACACGCGCGGCCGCACCAGCAGCAGGCCTCCAGCGTTCTTGGCATAGGCTTGTGCTTCGAAGGTGTAATGAAAGCCGAAAGGCTGGTCGGCCTGGTTGAGGTTCAGGACAGTCGCCTGCGTGATCTTGAACAGCGACAAGGACGCAGCGAGCAGGTCTTCGATTGGCTTGATTCGGTCGGCGTCTTTGGTGACGGCCCGCAAGCGGATGCGCTCATGCCATGCGCTGTCGCCGAGTCGGTTTTCCGTCACTTCTCCCTTTAATGTCCCTTGAGGATCCAGCGTCAATGACCCTGTCCGTTGGATGATGTTTGTCGACGGCTGCTGTTTGGGCAGTCCGACGAGTTCTCCCCCGTCAGGCGTGACCAATAATCCGTAGTTGTCCTGCAGATAGCCGCCAATCTCGCCGAACGGGGTTATCTCATTGGTCGGATCGAAGAAGAGAAGCTTCCCGAGCTTCGGGTGCAGGACGGTCGAGATCAGTGTTGGGCTTGAGACATCGTCGGGGATGTTGATGGCCAGAATGACATGGTCAAATCCGTCGTGAGCCGGCATGTCCGGACGGACCGCATCTCTTTCGTGATTGATGACCACGTAATACGAACGGATTCCGACCTGCTGGAGCATCGAGGACATCAGTGTGGCCTTGTCTTTACAGTCGCCGTAACGATGAGCGAAGACTTCTGAAGCCGGGTGCGGCTGGAAGCCGCCAATGCCAAGATAGATCGCAACGTATCGGATGTCTTTCTGCATGAAGTGGGCGATCGCCTGCATCTTCTCGAGCGGACCAGGAGCGGACGAGGTGAGCGCGCCTACTTCCTTAACAATCTCAGGCGAGGCTTGGCGGCGACCATTGGTCAAGGCTGAATACCATCGGCCCATCTCGTTCCAGTCCGCGAAAGCATGGGGGGCTGAACCGGTGGGCGGGAACAGGTACACGATCATTTCCCCCCTCACGCCTTCCATCGGGGGCATCGCCGATTCGTGGCGAATAGCCTTGACATCGCTGACGGTCCATTCCGACCGGTTCGCCGCGCCTTGCGTCGGCTTCACTTCTGGATAATTCAGCCAGGCGGCTTTGAATTCCCAGCCCTGCGGAAGCTGCAGGGAGTAGTGGCTATCCCTTGCTGGAAAGGGACCTTGGACGATCCATTCGTCTTGCAGGAAGGGTGGGCGCTCCTCCTTTTCGTATTCGAATCCGATCACGTTGCCAGGATCGGCGGCCGGAATTCGCAACACCTTGTCCTTAACGTCGGAGTAGAGCTCGCCACCCTGAACCTGCAGGAGCGATGTCTCGACAGCGTCTTTTTCCTTGACCTCGTAGTCCTTCCCTTGAGCCGGAATGCACCAGCCTTTCAGGCTGTTGATTTTCTCGTTGGGACCGAAGGAGACAGTCACAATGCCGAGGTCGCGGCCGCCTGGTCGCAGGATCTTATATACCTCCCGCATCTGCCGCTTGATCTTGTCGGCGGAAACAACGGTTACGTTCTCTTCGGAGTACAGCAGCACGGCATCGGTTTTTTCGTCGTGCGCGGGAAGGGGAGCGGAGACTACGGCATGCATCCAAGCCGGGGCGTCGGCTCCCAGAGCTGGATGCACGAAGAAGGCGATGCCGAGCAGAGCAAGAGGAAGACGCAGCCGCCGCATCTCAGTTTCCTCCCGCCACGGCGTTGCCTGGCATGAGCGTGGCTTGTTGTTCATCCGCCGTTCTGACGAGCTGAAAGATCTTGCGCAGAGTTGGGTAGTTTTGCACGGGGAGCATCACGATTTCGACTTTCAGATCCCGTGTGACATGCAGAGCCCCGTTTTCATTCTTGGCCACCGAGTCGAAGACGATCGCCTTCGCGTCGACTTTCTGCGGGGCAGGCACCGCGGAAATCTGCCAGCCTAGCGGCACATCGATCGTAATGTCGTCGGACCGCTCGAAGGGAAACTCGAAGTAGATGGGATGTTCGCGATCGGTGTGATCGAACAGCCGCTTCTCGGTGGCGCCGAACAGGCCCACGGGAAAGAGTGCGCGACGCCCGGCGGCGGAAATCCAGCCGGTTACCTTGAAATCAAACTCGGCAACGAGAGGAACCGCAGAATTCTTCCAATCCGGCTGATTGGTGAGTTCCACGTCACAAGCGATCGGAAGCGCTTCCTTGACCTCGTCCTCAAGAACTCTTTTGCGTTCCACGTCGTCGGCGAAGCGCTCATCTACACGGCGTTGGGAGGCTTCCAGCCCGGAGTAAGTCACCACTAGTTTGCCTTCGAGTACGCCGGACTCGTCAAGCTTCAGATCAGCCTTGCGGCGGGTGGCCGAGTCGGTGCTGGCGGGAAGGGCGGTGTCCACCCACGAGCCTCCGTCTTTGTCGAGCCTGAGACCTTTTACCCCGGTTTCAAACCATGGCAACATGCCGAATGGCGTGAAGGCGGCTCCCGGAGCGAAGAACGCATCTTTCCCATTCAGTTTTACGATCACGAGATTAGTGTCGAGCCGCCGGCTGTCCATCGAGATTGGGTCAAAGAAGTAGTTCTGCCGGTCCGCGAGCACCATGCCAGAAGCTTCAAAACCCGCGGCACGTGCGAGCGCGAGAAAGAGCCAGGTCAGTTCCACTCCGCCTGCATACTGTTTCTTCCAGACTTCCTCGACGTTGTCAGGGTCCTTTTCCTTGCTGCGCTTTTGTTCCTGCTCGGTTTTCTCCTGCCCGAAGGTGGTGTTGCGGATCTGCTGAACGCGGGCATAGATCTTCTGGAGTTTGACTTCCGGAGAATCGCCCGGGGCTACGATTCCCGCCAGGGCTTCTTCCATCGCCTTGCGTTTTCCGACAAAGCTCTCCAGGTGGTCGTTGAGTTTCTTTCCCACTTTCCGCCAGTACTTATCGACGTCTTGCTCGAAACGTTCCTCGCTGTAGATGAAATCCACGCGCGACTTCAACTCATTCTCGGGGGGCATATAGTCTTCGGTCTGGAATGCCTTGAGATCGGTTGCGTTCAGGCTGATTTCCTGGTTGGCGGCCTGGGTAGGTTGAGCGGTCCCTGGCGGTAAACGATTCCAGGTCCAGCGAAGACTAAAGTGCCCGTCCGAGTACGGCCTTAGGGTGAACCTCGCGCTCTTAGTGTAGAGTTCCTGGCTCAAGATCCAGCGCGAGCCAATGAGGATGTATTCGGGCAGGTCGTTGGTGTAGTAGTACTCGAGGATACTGCCTGGCTGCACATCGGGCATGGTGAATGTCTTGGCCAGGTACTTCAAACCGCGCGCCTTGACGATCATTTTGTCGAACGCCTTGCCGCTGAAATTGACGATACGGCCGTCCGGTTCGATCGTGCGGGCGTGCAGGTTGACGATGCTGCCCTCGTCTTTGAAAAAGGGGATTTCGATATCACCGTACTTGCGGCCTTCCTCGGTGAAGATCTTGATGCGGAAGTAGATGTCTTCATGTGCGGTCAAGCCGCGGTCGTCCCGGTCCACTTCGCGGAACAGGATGATGGCCGGAGCTCCGGGAGCTTTCGGTTCGCTCGTCATCTTCAGTTCGTCCGGAGACGCGGGTTGGAAGCTGACGGACCACGCAGGGGTTGAAAAAGTGGCGATCACCAGGGACATTAGGAATACAAGAATCCGACGACGGTTCGGCATGTCGCGTTTCACCTGTTGGAGACCTTCGACCGCAGAATTCGCCAGCCTGAGGGGGAAAACGAAGGCCGGACGGGCGCTGCGCCGCCTGGGACACGGATTTCCGAGCACGCTACTGATGGGTCGAGACGATACAGTTACCCTCTGATTGTGTCAAGAAAATCACAATCCGGATAAGAACATAGAAGCCGGCGCATGTCTATGCGGAGTATCACACTTAGAAGCATCGTGGTTGCTGCTGGAACTAGACACCGTTGGCCGGACCTTGTGCCCGTTGATTCCTCTGTGGGAAGCCACGTTTCGGGCATGCTAGACTAAGCTCAAATCCCGGCACATTGAGGAATCGATGAAATTTGGCGTGATCATTTTCCCCGGTTCGAACTGCGATCACGATGCGTACTGGACCATTGAACACGTTGCCAAGCAGCCTGTCACCTTCCTTTGGCACGAATCGCACGACCTGGAGAACTGTGACGCCGTCATTGTGCCCGGCGGCTTTGCCTTTGGCGACTATCTCCGAACCGGCGCCATCGCGAGATTTTCGCCTGTCATGGAATCAGTGCGTAAGTTCGCGGCCGGTGGCGGACTGGTGCTGGGAATCTGCAACGGCTTCCAGATCCTTTGCGAATCGGAGCTCCTGCCCGGCGCCTTGATGCGGAACGTCGGCTTGAAGTATGTCTGCAAGCCAGTCCAGGTGCGCGTGGAAACCACCGATACTCCGTTTACTAACACCTGCGCCAACGGGGAAGTGCTGACCATTCCCATTGGTCACATGGAAGGCAATTACTTCTGCGATCCTGCGACGCTCGAGGAGCTTCAGCGGGACAATCGCATTGTGTTTCGTTACTGCCTGCCTTCGGGTGAGGTCGCCGCAGCGGCGAATCCTAACGGTTCACTCGACAACATTGCCGGCATTTGCAGTCCCGGCCGCAATGTTGTGGGGATGATGCCCCATCCGGAGCGCTCGGCCGAACCAGAACTGGGTTGTACGGACGGCGTGAAAGTATTCCGGTCCTTAGTCGACGCATTAGTGTCCAGATAAGTCAGAAATCCACACAAAATATTTATTGGCGATTGACAGGAATTCGTTATATCGTCATGCCTTCTTCCCCTCGGGTTCCTACAACCTTCTGTTCTAAACGCACACGCAGGGAGGCGTGTCTCTGATGACCCCTAAGCAGATACTGGATTCCTTCTCGGAAACGCTCATGCGCGATGAGCGCATCCTCAGCCCGCAGGAACAAGCCCTAGTCACGACGCTGCTGCAGCATGCCAAGGCAGCGACCGGGACCAACCCAGAACTCCAGGCAGCGGTCCGTGCGGTGATCGCGTCAGCAGTCGGCGAAACCGTCGCACAGCGTGCGTTTGGTGTACTCGGCAGCAGCATCGTCGAGCGCATTCTAGAGAACGCGACTCCGCAGGCGGAGAATGGCGCCTTCCGGACCACGGAGGTGGTGGCCGAACCGCGGCTGCCGGGACAGTACATGAATGCGCCCGCGCCGCCGCCCTCGCCTTCGCCGGGACAGCCCGAGTCGCCGGGAGTGAAATTTCCAAGTAAAGGGCCACAGCCGCCGTCGCATCAACCCCAGCCCCCCGGTCATAAGGCGCCGGCAACACAGCCACAACATCCGGGAACACCAATGAAGACGCCGGGCGCGCCCAAGGGGCAGCCGGAATCACCGGGCGGTGCGACCACCACAACCAAGGTCGTGGCTCATACCGGTGTCGCGACCGCAGAGCGGCCTGAGAGTCTGCCCGCACGTTGCCTGGTGCTGGACGAATTTCTTTCGCCGCAGGAAGTTGCTGAACTGACCCGCTTCACGCTCGAGCACGAGGCTGACTTCGAACTGAGCGAAGTCGTCTCCCCGGTCGCGGAAAACGGCGTAGTCAATCACGATCACAGGCGCTCGCGCGTCCTGATGGATCTGGGTCAGCAGGAAGAGATCATGCTGGCGCGGATCAAAGCCGTATTGCCGCAGGTGCTGAATCAGCTGGGCCTGGCAGAGTTCGAGATCGCCGAAGTTGAGGCGCAAGTCACCGCCAGCAACGACGGCGACTACTTCCACTTCCACAACGACAATGGCAGCGATCGCGTGGCTTCACGCCACTTGACGTTCGTCTACTTCTTCCACCGCGAGCCGCGGCAGTTTGAAGGCGGAGAACTGCGCATTCACGATTCCCGGCTCGAGGCAGACAACTACGTCAGCGAAGGCACCTATCAGACGATTGTTCCGCGCCAGAACCAGATCGTCTTTTTTCCGTGCGAACTGATGCATGAAATCACCCCGGTGAAGTGTCCGTCGCAGGCCTTCGCCGATAGCCGCTTTACCCTAAACGGATGGCTGCGTCAGTAGGCAATTCGGCGTGGTCGGAGTGGATGAATCGGCTCATGGGAGGAGTGTCGCGGCAGGCGCATGCCGCGACATTCCGTCCCGACCGCTTTTATTGCCTGCTGGATGAACTACCGGTGCACTTGATCCCGCGACCGGCGTTTCGGGCGCTGCAGGCGGAGCGCGAAGAGCCGGTGTACCTCAACCCGGAGTGCCAGCTTCGTCCGGCCCAGGATCCGCCGGAGCAGTTTGTTGACGGCAGGGACTTGCTCTCTGGGTTCGACCTGCAGGGAACGATTGCGTGGGTCCGCGATGTTGCCAGCGAAGCGTTGTTGCCATTCTGGCTGGGGCCGGAGATAGAAGCCGTAGTTCGCAGCCTGTGTGCCGGAGAGCCGGTTTCACTGTCCATTCCGGAGCGAACTCGATCGGTGCTGACTGCGGCGGGCATTCTGATTCCTGAAGGTGGGGAAGCAAAGTGTAAGTTACAGCGCACGGCGGCGATCGAACGTGCGGGCGTGATGTTCCGGGAGAAGGGTTACGCACCCCTTCGTGATTTGATCCATCCCTTTCACGTGGCGGCGCTGCGCCGCTACTACCGTCACCAGATTCGTAGTGGTGCGATTCCGCTTGGGGACGGGCAGAGTCCGCTGCGTTATGTCGGCTACAACGAGCCGGTGGCGCGCTTCTTTCACCGGCAAGTCGCTCCGACGTTGAGCGCGATTGCCGGTGAGCCGCTGAAGCCGTCGTATGTCTACATGGCGTCGTACTTGAGCGGGGCCGAACTGAGGAAGCACGTAGATCGCGAGCAGTGTGAATACAGCGTCACTCTGTGTCTGGATTTTTCTCCGGAGCCAGAGTTGGCGACTCCGTGGCCGATTCGCCTGGATACGCGCGCGGGAACGTCGACGGTTTATCAGGCGCTAGGGGATGGTCTCGCCTATCGCGGAACGCAGTTGCCGCACTATCGCGAGAAGCTGGGACACGGGCAGACCTCTACGTCGATCTTCTTCCATTACGTTGCGGCGGGTTTCCAGGGATCTCTCGACTAACCGGTGTGACTTAGTGCAGCCCTGAGATTAGATAGAGCGACGACAGAGTCTCATTGTAGCTATAGGCGAATCTTGTCGCGTCGTGATTCACCACCACGGGCGCAACGTCGGCAATACCCGCCGGAGCAGCAGGTTTCAGTTGCCAGACGGTAGTCTCTTTGCCGGCTGCGATGTCAAAACGGTAGATATTGGCGGGAAGTTCCCCTCGATGGTAGCCATACAGCGAAGAGCCGTCGTCGGACCATTGCAGTGCGACGAAGTTGCTTTCGAGACGTGGAATCGGCTGTGGACTGGCTCCGTCCAGAGAATAGACTGCAAAGGTCTGATCGGAGGCAGCTCCGATCAAACGGCGTCCGTCGGGCGAAGACGGACCACACAATACACCTTCAGGAGTGGCTGCCTTCGCCCTTCCATCTGAAAGATCGATCACGTAACAACGAGCCGCATGTCCGGAGGAGTCGCCGTTAACCTCGAGGCGCTGTCCATCGGGCATGAAGCGGGCCCATCCGTTATGAACGTGATCCAGCCCGTTGACTGCAACGGACCGCGGCTGACCCGGCCCAATCGGCAGCAAGGTGATGGCAGGCGAGACACTGGTCGACACTGAGATGGCCCATTTTCCGTCGGGGGAAATGCCTCCCGCACTGCCTTCACCAAGCCGGATCGGCAGCGTTCCGTCCACCTTCCGAATCATCACGGTGTAAGCCGGACCTGCAGGCTCGCTCGCGTCTTCAAACAGCACGTACTGGCCGTCGCGCGAGATGTCACGGGCTGAATTCCAATCGTGCAAGGATAGGTCCACGTCCTCTTGACTTCCCCGACGCGCATACGCCAATCCGACGCGCTTGGAGTTCAAAGTCACCAGAACACGACCGTCGGATGCAACGTCCTGCAACGTCATCGAGACCGGCGAGTCCAGCAGAACGTGAACTTTGCCGGAGAGGTCGATCGCCAGGACGTTCAGATTGTTCCCCTTCTCAGCAGCGGTAAACCAAATTTCTTTCCCGTCCGGCCGCCACGCGAGTCCATCGACGGATTCCCATTCGGAGGAAAGATCGCGGACGTGTCCAGCAAGATCAACGACCCGAATTGTTCCGCGGTTGTCCCATAGGGCCGGATGATCCATAAACGCGATGCGATCTGACTGGGGTGAAAAGCGAATGTTGCTGATCCATCCGGCACTCTGGTAAAGCACCTTGCCCACTGGATATTCGAGGCGGCAATGGCCCGCCCGGTAGTGAACCACGGCCAGCTTACCTTGGCCATCCCAGTCCGCCCATCGAACATCAGAAAGCAGTTCGTGCGGAGATCCGCCAGCTAGAGGGGCATCTGCCAGCATGCCGTTGACGGTTTCCAACAGTCCAGTCCGGCTGCCACCTGTTACCAGAGCCAGTTCGTTAGTCCGTGAGACCGCGAGCAAACCGGCGTCGTTGAAGTTCAAGGGCTGTGAGAGAAGGGAGTTGCCCACCGTCGAGAAAAGCTGGACGGGTTTGTTGTTCCACGCAGCCGCATAGACGATTGCCTGACCATCGGGCGCGAATCGCGCCAAATAGACGATTCCGGCATCGAACGTCAGTCGCTTGTAAGTCGGCGTCGGAGTCTGAGCCGAGCGCGTGACAACAAGCAGCGTGGTCGCTACTGCTAACACCGCGGCCAGAGCCCAGGGGATGGTGGCGATGCGTCGCCGCTTTGCGGTGAACGATTGCGCCCTCACTGGCCCCGAGCCGGAAAGCGTTTGCAGAGCGAACGCCAGGTCTTTGGCCGACTGGAATCGATTCTCCGGTTCCTTCTCGAGACAGTGACGGACGATGTCCCGATAGGCGTCGGGAATGGAGGCTTGTTCCAGATTAGCGGCCGAGGGTTCTTCGCGCAGAACCGCCGTCATCGTGTCGACTTCTGTTTCCCCGCGGAAGGCCCGGCAGCCCGCCAGCATTTCATAAAGTATTGCGCCGACACTGAAGATGTCGCTGCGATGGTCGACGTTCTTGCCGCGGAGTTGCTCCGGCGACATATACGCCACGGTGCCGACCACGGTGCCGTGTTTGGTCACGGTCGGCATGTTTTGGATTTCAACGTTCTCTTCGGGAGCTGCCTGCAGTTTGGCGACGCCGAAGTCGAGAATCTTGACCCGGCCCTCGTTGGTCAGAAACAGGTTCTCTGGCTTGAGGTCCCGGTGAACAATGTGCCGCTCGTGCGCCGCAGTCAGGCCATCGACAATCTGCAGGGCACAGGCAGTTGCCTCGCGCACCGGTATCGGCGACGCAATGAGCCGCTGGCGCAGCGTTTTGCCTTGGAGCAGCTCGGAAACGATGTAGGGAGTCTTGCCGTAGACTCCGACATCGTAAATGGCCAGGATATTAGGATGGTTGAGCGACGCGGCTGCGCGGGCTTCCTGCTCGAAGCGCCGTATGTGGTCGGGATTGTCGCTGTACGCCGGGCGGATGAGTTTCAGCGCTACATCGCGTCCAAGCCGTTCATCGCGCGCGCGGAAAACCTCCCCCATCGCTCCCGCGCCGATTTTTTCGAGAACGCGATAGTGGCCCACCAACTTGCCGATCATAAGGGTGCCCGAGCCCCGTGCATGGGCATGTTAGGGGTCGTCGAGGAGGACAGTCAATAGCACAGAGTGGGACGTTTGGTGCCACCAACGGGGGACGCTGGGAACCGCTGTGCGCCTCGATGCAACGCCGAATGTACGAGGGGTCCCGAAAGCCCCATGTTATAATTTGAGTTCGCCTGCATTGATATCGAGGCTATCCTGTGATCTCCTCTAAGGGCGATTCCTGCGACATCCGGAGTTCTTTAAAGACTGATCTATAACTACGAGGTCGAACCATGTCCGGCCATTCCAAATGGGCCACAATTAAGCACAAGAAGGGCGCGCTCGACGCCAAGCGCGGCAAGATTTTCACGCGCCTCATTAAAGAAATTTCGATCGCAGCCAAGAACGGCGGCGGCGATCCCGACTCCAACCCTCGCCTGCGCACCGCGATCCTGGCAGCCAAGTCAGAGAACATGCCGGCGGACAACATCAAGCGGGCCATCCAGCGGGGTACCGGCGAGTTGCCCGGCGCGGTGTATGAGGAATTCATGCTGGAAGGCTACGGCCCCGGCGGTGTCGCGGTCATGCTCGACATCAACACCGACAACCGCAACCGCACCGTGAGTGAAATCCGCCACGTCTTTGGCAAGAACGGCGGCAATATGGCGTCAGCCGGCGCCGTCGCCTATTTGTTCCACAAGAAGGGCGATATCGTTATACCCAAGTCTGCCGCCAAAGAAGACGACCTGATGAACATCGTGCTCGAATCGGGCGGCGAAGACTTGAACGATGACGGCGAAAACTGGGAAATCCTCACGGAGCCTTCGGCGTACGAAGCCGTACTTGAAGCGGTGAAGAAGGCTGGCATTACGCCGGCTTCCTCCAGTGTCGCGTTCATTCCGCAGAACTACATCAAGCTCGAAGGGCAGGCTGCCAATACCATGATCCGCTTGATGGAAGCGCTCGAAGAGCATGACGATGTGCAGAACGTTCACGCGAACTTCGACATCGATCAGAAACTGCTCGAAGAAGTTGCGGGATAAGTCTCGCGCTCTTGTGTCGAGTTGAAGCCGTCCATTTCATGGGCGGCTTTTGTTTTGGACGAGGCATTTCGGGGACCGAAGTTTTCAACATGTTCGTGGAAAATTCTGTGTAAAACAGGCAAAGTACCGTCGTAAGTGATTCAGCGAGTGATGCTTTAACATTTTGCACCGGACTGAGTGCTGGCACTTTCGTGGTGCAATCAATCATCGGAGTCCAATGAAAGCCCGACTCGACAAACTCCTGGTCGACCGCGGACTAGCGGGGTCGCGCGAGCGCGCGCAGGCCCTGATCCTCGCTGGAAAAGTGCTCGTCGACGAACAGAAGATCGACAAAGCTGGAGCGCAGGTCGCCCCGGAGTCGGTTCTCCGCTTGCTCGCGGAAGATTTGAAATACGTGAGCCGCGGCGGACTGAAGCTGGAGCGGGCTCTCGATTACTGGAACATTGCCGTGGCAGGGAAGGTCTGTCTTGATGTGGGAGCGTCGACCGGCGGATTCACGGACTGTCTGCTGCAACGTGGCGCCGCGCGCGTGATCGCCGTGGACACCGGCTACGGACAACTGGATTTCAGGCTTCGGCAGGATGCCCGGGTGCGGTTGTTGGAGAAGACGAATGCTCGCTATCTCACACACGAAACGCTCGGCGAGATGGCGGACTTCATCGCCATGGACGTGTCCTTCATCTCCGCGACGCTTGTGCTGCCTGCGGTGGTCGCTTCGGCTTTTCCGGCATCGTGCGAGGAACGCTCAGGCCGTCAGATTGTTGTGCTGGTGAAACCGCAGTTTGAAGCCGGCAGGGAATACGTGGGGAAGGGCGGTATCGTGCGCGATGAAGGCGCTCAGCAAGCCGCCGTAGAAAAGGTCCAGACCATGCTCGTGCAATTTGGAGTAGCCACGACCGATGTGATCGACTCGCCCATTCCAGGTGCCGAGGGCAATCGGGAATTCCTGCTGTACGGGATTTATTAGAAACCGCGCTCCGCGCCCGGCTCTGTGGTGAAATGGCTGACTTTCGGTACAATCACAGTTCATCGCAATGCCGAAACCGCACGCAAGTTCCCAGAAGACGGCAGCAATCCTTTCGCGCCCCGATCGCGAGGAAGTCGCGCAGATCGTTCCGGCGTTGCTCAAGTGGCTTGGAGAGCACGGCTACAAGGTTCTGGTCGATCTGGAAACGGCAAGATTCGCGAGCGGTCACGAAGCTGTGTCGCGGTCGCAGATGGGATCCCGTCCGCTCGATCTGGTGATTGTGCTAGGGGGAGACGGCACGCTGCTCTCGGCCGCACGGGCAACGGCGGCAATCGATGTGCCGCTCCTAGGTGTGAACCTGGGGTCGCTTGGATTCCTCACGGAGGTTCCACCGCATTCTCTTTACTCCATGCTCGATGCCATCGCCGAAGGCCGTGCTGCGGTGGAGCATCGGTCCCTGATGCAGTGCGAATTGCTGCGAGGCGACGAGGTCCGCGGAAGCTATCTCGTATTCAACGACGCCGTCGTCAACAAGACAACCCTGGCTCGGCTGAATACATACGATCTCTACATCGACAAGGTATTCGTGTCGAGTTATCGCGCCGACGGCATGATCGTGGCGACACCAACGGGATCGACGGCTTATTCGCTGTCCGCAGGCGGCCCTGTGCTCATGCCAACTGTCAGCGCACTGGTGGTCACGCCGGTGGCGCCGCATTCCCTTACGCATCGGCCGCTGGTGGTTCCGGATTCGTCCGTTATCGAGATTCTGCTGCGCAGTGAAGAAGAAGTTGCGTATCTCAGTCTCGATGGGCAGCCCGGGCTTGACCTGACCGATGGCGACCGCGTACGCTGCCGGCGCTCCGAGCATCAGGTCGATCTGTTCCGCACGGGATCGGACTTTTTTCAGGTGCTCCGCAGCAAGTTGAAATGGGGCGAGCGGCAGGAATGATCCGGCACCGCTAAAGCTCGGCGCGCAGAAGATCGGAAATCTTCTCTCGTCTACGGATGACCTTCACCAATTTTCCCGACACTAGTATCTCAGCGGCGCGCGGGCGCGTGTTGTAGTTCGATGCCAGCACCATGCCGTAGGCCCCGGCATCTAGAATCGCCAGGACGTCGCCTTCTTCGACCGAAGGCAGTTCGCGGTCGCGCGCGAAGAAGTCGCCGGTCTCGCATACGGGCCCCACGATGTCCGTCGTCTCGGTTGCCCGGTTGTGGGGAATCCTGACCGGAACGATTTCGTGATGCGCGCCGTAGAGCGCCGGGCGGATGAGATCGTTCATGGCGGCATCGACCACCAGGAATCGTTTGCCGTCGTTGGCTTTCTTGTAGACAACCTTCGTCAATAGAGCACCCGCAGGACCGATGATCGACCGCCCTGGCTCCAGCAGCAAATGCACTTTCAGTTTGCGCAGAGGGTTGGTCAGTTTTCCGGCATAGGCAGCGGCCTGAGCGGAAAAATCCTGTGCGCCGCTCTTGTGGTACGAAATGCCGAGGCCACCTCCGGCGTCGACATATTCGATGGTGTGTCCATCGTTCCGGAGCTCACGTACGAAATCGGCGACGCGCTCCATGGCCTCACCGAAGGGGGAAGCGTCGGTGATCTGCGAACCAATGTGCACGCTCACTCCACGGACAGTCAGGTACTTCGAACGTGCGGCTTGGGCGTAGAGCTGGCGAGCCTTGTCGATGGGCACGCCGAACTTGTGCTGGTGCAAGCCAGTCGAGATGTAGGGATGCGTTTCGGCAGCAACGTCGGGATTGACGCGGAGTGCGATCGGAGCCGTCTTCTTCAGCTTTGCGGAGCACTCGGCAAGGGCTGACAATTCCGACTCGCTCTCAACGTTGAAAAGCAGAATCCCGGCTTTCAGCGCGGTCGTGAGTTCCTCCCGCGTTTTTCCCACACCTGAGAAGACGACCTTCTTCGCTGCCTTGCGATCGGCCGCCAGCACACGCTCGAGTTCTCCGCCCGAGACCACATCGAATCCGCAGCCCTTCCTGGCGAGCAGTCGCAGGATGCTGAGATTCGAATTGGCCTTTACCGAATAGCAAATCGTGTGCGAGATGTCGCGAAAGGCTCCCTCGAACGTTCTATAGCGCTGATCGATCGTTGCGGCAGAGTAGACATACAACGGCGTGTCGAACTTCTCGGCCAGTCTCTGAAGCGAAATGCCTTCGCAACGAAGGTCCGCACCATGCTTTGTTTCGCGGTACACGAATCCGGGCGGACGTCCGAAAGCCATGTGATGTCTCTGGATCATTTCTTTTTAGCCGAGGAGTGCGCGCTGCCGGGAACGCGGATGGCGACCACGGTCTGATCATCGAACGTCTCGACACCGGCGGAGTGTTCCGCGACCGCCTTGAACAAGGAATCGACCACGCACGCGGCAGAGTCCCCGCTACATTCCGCGATGATCTTTTCCACGCGGCCGCGACCGAAAAGCTCTCCTTTTCGGTTACGGGCGTCGAGAATCCCGTCGCTGAAGAAGACGAACATGTCTCCGGGTTTCATCTTGAACTGGAACTCGTCATAGTCGGCTTCGTCGAACAGACCCAGGGGCAGGCCGGTCGCCTCAATGACTTCATTCTTTCCGCCGTGCACGTAGATGGGGCGGGGAAGTCCTGAGTTGGCGACCGTCAGCGTGCGATGGGCATCATCCCAGACGGCGTAGATAATCGATACAAATTGCGCCTCAATGCGGCGCTCCGCCAGAGAGAGGTTTACGGCGGAAAGCATCTCTGCCGGTGCGGGCTCGATGGGTGCATGCGAGCGCATGATCCCGCTGACCAGCGCGGCGTAGATTGCAGCCGGGGCTCCCTTGCCGCTCACGTCGCCGATGGCAATTCCAAGGCGCGATAGCGAATAAGGAATGAAGTCGTAAAGATCGCCGCCTATGGTGCGGGCGGGAACGAACTTCGCCGCTACGTCTAGGTGCGCGAGCTTGGGATTGGTCTGCGGCAGCAGGCGTCCCTGCAGTTCGCGCGCGAGGGAGAGATCACGCTCCAGACGGCGCTCCTGCCGCTCGATTTCCTCGTAGAGGCGGGCGTTTTCCAGCGCGATCGCGATCTGCGCCGCCAGCGTCGTCATGGTCCGCTGGTGTTCTTCCGTAAAGAATCCGCGGCGCGTGTGCTCGAGGTCGAGCACGCCCACAACCTTGCTTTTGTAGATCAGCGGGACGGCCAACTCCGAGTGCGTTTCGGGATTCGCCTGCACGTAGCGCGGATCTTTGGAGACATCGGGAACGAGCACCGCCTGTTTCAGTTCCGCCGCCGCGCCAACCAGGCCGCGTCCAAGCGGGATCTCGTGCTTCAAATGAATATTCTCATTGAAGCGCAGGGAAAACCGGTGTTGCAGCTTCTCACCCGTCGAATCGAGCAGAAGAATACTGAACATCTGGTAGTCGATCAGGCGCCGCACCAGTTCTGCGATCCGTCCGAGCAGTTCGTCGAGGTTCAGAATCGATGTAAGCTCGCGCGCAATTTCGTTGAGCAGCAGCAGGATCCGCGCCTGCTTGGTGGTGCGCGTATAGAGTTGCGCATTTTCAATCCCGGCGGCCATCCGCGAGGCCACCAGGGTCAGGATGCGGAGATGCTCTTCGGTGAACGCTCGCGGCTCGCGCGCTTCAATGTCGATGACGCCGATGACGCGGTTCTTCGTGATCAGTGGGATCGCCAGCTCCGAGCACACATTCGGGACCGCCTCGATGTACCGGGGATCCTCGCGCACATCATCGATCAGAACCGCCTGGCGCGTTTGGGCCGCGAGCCCGGTCACACCCTGGCCAACTTTGATTCGACCACGTTCGGCAAACTCGGGCGGGTAGCCGATCTGAAAGCGGAACCGCAGTTCCTGCGTCTTCTCGTTCAGCAAAAGGATGGCGAAGATTTCGTAATCGATGACCTTGCGCACGACTTCGGCCACCCGGCGCAGGGTGGTGTCCATGTCGAGAGAGGTTGCAAGAACGTCGGCGACGTCGAGTAGCAGCGACTCGGCCGGAAGTCGATCCGGTTTTGAAATTACAGCACCCATTGTTCTTATGATAGCAGCCGCTTTGTCTGGTCCGGATTAGCGCAAAGATGTTGTGCATCCGGATCTGCCGCGGGCTGTCGTGGATCCCTGCACCATTCTATGTTCGCGGAACGATACAAATATCCGCAAGATTGCGGTACTTCTCGGCATAATCGAGCCCGTAGCCCACGACGAACTCGTCGGGAATCTTGAAGCCGACGTAGTCGCCCTCGAGCGGCAGCTTGCGGCGCGAAGGCTTGTCGAGCAGCGCCGCAACTTTCAATGCCTTCGGTTGGCGTGCCATCAGCAGGCGCTTGAGGTATGTCATCGTCAGGCCGGTATCGAGGATGTCTTCGACGAGAATGATGTTTTTGTCCTTGATGGTCTGATCGACGTCCTTGGTCAGCTTCACTTCTCCCGTGGAATCCCATCCGTTCTTGAGTTCCTGGCTTGGGCTGGGACGGTTACCGTAGCTCGAGACTCCGATGAAATCGAACGTCGCATCGAGATCGATTTGCCGCGCCAGGTCCGAAAGAAAGATCGCCGCACCCTTGAGGACTCCCACAAGATTAATCGACTCACCGGCGAATTCTTTTGTGATCTGTGCACCCAGTTCACTGACACGCCTTGCGATGTCCTGCCTCGAAATCAGCACCTTCAGTTCTGACATGGCGTTTCATATTAAACTAAAAACCGCTGCCAGCACTCGGCATTCAACGCTCCGGAGCAACGAATCTTCAACCATCGATATGGGATGAGAATCTCCGTTCAAATAGGTAGAAGCTAGGAGCTATTTATGAACCTTAAAGGCATCAAACTCACGTGGCTGGGCCACGCAACATTCCGCATTGAGACCTCGGGAGGTAAGACGGTCATCATCGATCCGTGGATCATGGGAAATCCCATGTGCCCGGAAGCAGAGAAGTCTGTGAAGAAGGTAGATATTCTTCTTTGCACTCACGGTCACGGCGACCACATCGGCGACGCGGTTGAGATCTGCAAGAAGCACCATCCGCAGGTAGTCGGGATTCCTGAGCTAGTCCGGTGGCTGGGAAAGAAGGGCGTGAAGAATCTCGCCGAAATGAACAAGGGCGGCACGCAGACTGTGGGCGACATCAAAGTCACGATGGTGCATGCAGATCACTCCTGCGGCATACAGGACGGCGACGAGATGGTCTACGGGGGCGAGGCCTGCGGGTACGTTGTCGAGTTTTCGAGCGGCCTGAAGATCTATCACGCGGGCGACACGAATGTGTTCGGCGATATGGCGATCATCCGCGAGCTGTATGCGCCCGAGGTTGTCATGTTGCCGATTGGGGATCATTACACGATGGGGCCCCGCGAGGCCGCCTACGCGTGCAATCTGCTCAAACCGAAAGCGGTGATCCCGATGCACTTTGGAACGTTTCCAGTCCTGACGGGACGGCCCGGTGTGCTGCAAAAACTCGTGCCCGGTGTCGAAGTCGTTGAGATGAAGCCGGGTCAGACCATCGGAGCGTGAGAGCGCAGAGCGGAGTTATTCCACGCCTGAGGTTCAACAGTCGAAAGGGAAGCCTGTGACGCAAAGCAAGAAGGAATCCAGTCCCGCTAGTTGGCGCCATTACAACTTCACCACCGCCGGTCCCGTCGACGACTACATGTACTCCATGCTCCCGAAGCGCGACGACGTGCTCGCTGAGATGGAGGACTACGCTACCGAGCACGACATTCCGATCGTCGGCCCGGCGGTTGCGCGGGTGCTGCAACAACTGGCACTAATGATCAATGCGCGCACCGTGTTTGAACTGGGCTCGGCGATCGGATACTCGACGATCTGGTGGGCGCAGGCGGTCGGAGACAAAGGCCGCGTCATCTATACCGACGGCGACTCGAAGAATGCGGAGCGCGCCCGCGGATATTTTCAGCGCGCCGGAGTGGCCAGCCGCATCACGCTGCATACCGGAGACGCGCTGGAATTCCTCTCCGAGCAGAAAGAAGAGTTCGACATCATCTTCAACGATGTCGACAAGGACGACTATCCCCGCGTCCTGCGCCTGGTGGCGCCGCGACTGCGCAAGGGTGGTCTGTTCATCACCGACAACGTGCTGTGGAGCGGTCGCGTGGCAGAAAAGAATCCGACGGACTCGCACACCAAGGCGATTCTTGAATTCAACCGCAAGCTTTCTGACTCGAAGGATTTCTATACCACGATCCTTCCGATTCGCGACGGTCTGGCGGTGGCGCTGAAGAAGTAGCTATTTCGGCAGCAAGCCGTAAACATCCACTTCGTTCCGAGTGCTCACGTAGGCCTTACCGTTCGCGATTGTCGGCGGAACGAACTTCACAGCGTTACCGGCCTGGTCGCGGTTATTCGAAGCCTGCGAGCTGTTCCAAAGCTCGGAGGCGAGGTTCGTCGCGTCATACGCGTGTAGCACCGCTGGACCGGTGCAAGCCGCGGGCGGCGGATCGACATAGCAGTTCACACCTCCGGCCCCGTTCGGACTGGCATAGCCGTACAGGCTGGCGTCGATGGCCCATGCGATGCCATTCGAAGCCCCCTGAGAGGAAATCGAAGGCGTGGCCGTCGGGAAGGGGAAGATATTGTTGGACTGCGATGCCGGCGTCGTAGTGAACTTGCCGGTCGAGGGATCGAACGAAAATACCTTCAGGCCATCCCACGCGCCAGCGAAGTAGAGCCCGTTGTTCCAAAATGCCGGAGTGCCCCAAAGGCCGCAGCAGGTGGCCGGAAAGCTCTGCACAATCTGGCTGTCGCTCACTGTGTTGAACTGCCCCATGTTGTCACGGTCAATCAGAAACACGATCGCCTGGTTGACTGGATCGGGCTGCCCCTTTCCGATTTGCGCCAGCAGGTGTGTCGGGCCACTTGTTTGATCCGGCAGCAGGACAACAGCACCCGATCCCACATCGGCATCAACGTCCGTGATCGCTTGCTGGTTCCACGGAGTAAACCATCCAGCCAAATTGAGATTGACCCCATTCAAAGTATTTCCACTGAACGGATGCAGTCGCAGAATGCTGTCGCCATAGTCATTGAACGGCACGCTCGTGGAGTTGGCGTCGAAGATGCCGTTTCCTGTGGTGAGATAGATGTCGCCCGTGGCGTCGACGGCTGGAGCGCCGCCTCCCGCCCAGATCCCACCGAGGCCGCCGTCGGGCGTGGTGTTGAATACGCTTGGCGGCTGCGTCAGGTCAGACGCGTCGTATCCAAACAGCCAGCCATGATACGGAGTCGCGTCCTCGTGTGCCGACCAGGCGATATAGACCGTTCCGCTCGCCAGCGCGAGCCCAGAGCGCTGATGGTGTTTTTGCGGATCGAAGTTTACCGTCGATCCTCCGTCGCCGATGCCCGGCACTGACGCCGTGATCGACACTGGTCCGCTGTACTTCTCCGTTCCCGTAGCAAGATCGAGGGCATGCAGCCTTCGAAAGAAGTTCCCGGGATTGTAGGAGCAGTTATGCCCGGCGCTTCCTTTCTCCGACGAACTCACCACGTAGATCGTATTGCTCGCAGGATCGATCACCGGAGTTCCCGTGATGCCGACTTCCGGATAGACATCGCCGAAGCAATTGCCCACGTCGTTCCACATGATCGAAGTTTCATTCGCGGTGCCGCCGTGATTCGTGTCGAT
>Ga0335082_10002637_pt1 | contig 19374 bp, 16 predicted proteins | sample Lox_Sample_41_FD_206718 | JGI IMG/M metagenome (GOLD analysis project Ga0335082, IMG submission 206718) | Soil microbial communities from Loxahatchee National Wildlife Refuge, Florida, United States - Lox_Sample_4.1 | ecosystem: Environmental > Terrestrial > Soil > Wetlands | place: USA...
TGGGGAACCGGCTCACGGGCAAGGTTGCGCTGATCACCGGCGCGGGCATGGGCATGGGGCGCGAGGCGGCCGTCCTCTTCGCGGAAGAGGGCGCGCGCATCGTCGTGTGCGACATCAACAAGCAGGCGGCCGACGAGACGGTAGCCCTGGTCGAGAAGGTCGGGGGCCAGGCGGTGGCCTCGGTGGGCGACGTCGGAGTCGAGGACGACGTGAGGCGGATGGTGGACGACGGCGTCCGCCGCTTCGGGGCGCTCCACGTCCTCTACAACAATGCCGGCGTGCTGTGGAAGGACAAGGACCGCTCGGTGCTCGAGACGGACGGCGCCCAGTGGGACCGCGTGATGGCCATCAACCTCAAGAGCGTCTTCTGGGTCACCAAGCACGGCATCCCGCATCTGCAGAAGGCGGGCGGTGGTTCCGTCATCCTGGTCGGCTCCGTGTCCGCCCTCGCGGGGTTCACCCGCGCGCAGGACGCGTACACGGCGGCCAAGGGCGCCCTGATCTCGCTCAACAAGTCGCTGGCCATCCAGTTCGCGAAGGACCGCGTGCGCTCCAACATCATCCATCCGGGGATCGTCGAGACCCCGCTGCAGGCTCCCTATCTCACGCCCGAGCTCAGAGCCGAGTTCAAGACGGGCATTCCGCTGGGACGCATCGGCCAGCCCCGGGACATCGCCTACGCGGCGCTCTTCCTCGCGTCGGACGAGTCCTCCTTCATGACGGGCGCCGAGATGATCGTCGACGGCGGCTTCATGGCCCAATAACCCGTTCCGCACTCTGGAGGTATTCATGCTGACACGGATGCTCCGCACGGCAGGCCTGGCGCTGGGGGCGGTGGCGCTCCTCGCCGCGCCCGCCCTCGCTCAGAAGCAGACGATCGTCGTGTACACGGCGATCGAGAACGAGCAGATCGCCGACTACATGAAGTCGCTCAACAAGACGCTGCCCAACCTCGAGGTGAAGATGCTCCGGCTGTCCACGGGCGACATCTCCGCGCGCTTCATGGCGGAGAAGGACAACATGCAGGCGGACGCCATCTGGGGCGTGGGCGCCACCAACATCCTCATCTTCAAGAACGCGGGCCTCCTCGAGCCGTACGCCCCCAAGGGGCTCGACAAGATCCAGGGGCTGTTCCGCGACAAGGCCAGCCCGCCGTCCTGGGTCGGGATGGACATCTACATGTCGGCCTTCTGCGTGAACACCGAGGTGGCGAAGAAGCACAACCTGCCCATGCCGGCCTCGTGGGCGGATCTGACCAAGCCCGTCTACAAGGGGCAGATCGTGATGCCGAACCCCGCGTCGTCCGGCACGGGCTATCTCTCCGTGGCCTCCATCCTCCAGCGCATGGGCGAGGCAGAGGGCTGGAAGTACCTGGACGCGCTCGACAAGAACATCGCGGAGTACACGAAGTCCGGCTCCAAGCCCTGCAAGGACGCGGCGGCGGGCGAGCGGGGCATCGGCGTGTCGTTCGAGTACGTGGCGCTCGAGATGAAGAAGAAGGGGAGCCCCGTGGAGATGGTGCTGCCCAAGGAGGGCTCCGGGTACGAGATGGAGGCCAACGCGCTGACCAAGAAGGGCGCCAAGAATCCCGCGGCCAAGGAGTTCCTCGACTGGGCGGCGAGCACCGAAGCCATGGCCCTCTACGCGAAGTACTTCGCCGCGGTGGCCGTGGCCGGCCTGCCCGTGCCGGAAGGGCTGCCCAAGGACATCACCAAGGTCGTGTACCCGAACGACTTCGACTGGTCGGCCAAGAACCGCGATCGCATCCTCGCGGAGTGGCAGAAACGCTACGCGAAGTAAAGTGATCGGAAGCGGCGTGGCCCAGCCGGGCTCCGCGTCGGGGCTCGGCCTCGACGCGGCGATGTCCCGGCTGGGCTACGCCGCGTTTCGCCCGGGCCAGCGCGAGGCCATCGAGACGCTGCTCGCCGCCGGGCGGCTCCTCCTCGTGGCGCCCACGGGCGGAGGCAAGAGCCTCATCTATCAGCTGCCCGCCACCGTTCTCGACGGCACCACGCTCGTCATCTCGCCCCTGATCTCGCTCATGCACGATCAGGTCGATGCCCTGGCCGCGCGAGGCGTGCCCGCCACCTATCTCGCTTCCACCGTCGACGGCGGCGAGATGCGCCGGCGCATGGGCCTGATGGCCCGGGGCGCCTACAAGCTCGTCTACGTCGCGCCGGAGCGGCTCGGGTTCCCCGGGTTCCGCGGCCTCCTCGGCGAGCTTCGCTGTCCGCTGGTGGCCGTCGACGAGGCGCACTGCATCAGCGAGTGGGGGCACGACTTCCGACCGGAGTACCTCGAGATCGGCGCGCTCCTTCGCGAGCTGCCGTCCGCGCGCGTGCTCGCGTGCACGGCGACCGCCACGCCGGTGGTGCGCGACGAGATCCTCGCCCGGCTCGGCCTGTCCGCCGACACGCCCCAGCTCGTGCAGGGCTTCGCACGCCCCAACCTCTCGCTCCGCGTGGCCGATGCCGAGGGCCGGCGCGCGCATGCGGCGCTGGTCGACGGCGCGCTCGCGGAAGCGCTCGGCGCGCCGGGCCGGCGGCGCGGCGCCGCGATCGTGTATGCGCCCACGCGCCGGGCCGCGGAGGAGGAGGGAGAGCGCCTCGCCTCGGCAGGCTGGCGCGTGCGGGTCTATCACGCGGGCCTGGATCCCGGCGCCCGCGCCGACGCCCATCGCGACTTCGCCGACGGCAGCGCGGAGGTCGTCGTGGCGACCAACGCCTTCGGGATGGGCATCGACCGGGCGGACGTGCGCGCCGTCATCCACCTCGGGCCGCCGAGCTCCCTCGAGGCCTACTATCAGGAGGTGGGACGCGCCGGGCGGGACGGCGCCGACGCCCTCGGCCTCCTGCTGATCTCGGCGCGCGATCTTCCCCTGCGCCGCGCGCTCATCGAGCGCGGGGCCGAGGGCGCTGGGCCGGATCCCGCCGTGGTCGAGCACAAGTGGGGGCTCTTCCTCGAGCTGATCCGCTGGGCCGAGGGCGGCACGTGCCGGCACGATGCCATCCTGCGCTACTTCGGCGACGAGGCGGAGACGCTGGACGGCTGCGGGCGCTGCGACGTGTGCCTGGCGCTGGCGGGCGAGGCCTCCGCGGAGGACCCGGAAGCCGTGCGCCTCGTCGCGCGCAAGGCGCTCTCGGGGGTGGCCCGCGTGCACAACCGCTTCGGCCTGCAGACGGTGGTGGCGCTGATCCACGGCGATCCGGACGAGCGGCTGGACCGCGCGGGCCTCTCCGCCACGCCTACCTTCGGCAATCTCCGCGAGCACTCGCGCGAGTGGCTGACGCGTCTCCTGCGCCGCTGCGTCACGGCCGGCTGGGTCACCTTCAAGGGCGGCGATCGGCCCGTGGTGCTCCTCACGGAGGAAGGGCGCGAGGTGATGAAGGGCGAGCGCCCGGCCCGGCTCCTCCTGCCTCCGATCGCTCTCACCCGCGAGGCGGCCGGCTCGCCCCGTCCCGTGAAGCGGCCGGCGACGGCCGACGACCTCGATGCGGCCGGCCGGGCGCTCTTCGAGGCGCTCAGGGCCTGGCGGCTCGGCGTCGCCCGCGAGGCCGCCATGGCGCCGTTCATGGTCGCATCCGACCGCACGCTGCGCGATATCGCGCGCCTCCGGCCGCGGACGCCCGACGAGCTGGCGCAGGCCTACGGCATCGGCCGCCACAAGGCGGATCGCTATGGCGCGGCCGTCCTGCGCGTGGTGGCGGAAGCGGGCCGGCCGTGACCGACATGAGCCGGATGCCCGCGGCCGTCGCGCTCGAAGGCATCGCCAAGAAGTTCAGCGAGTTCGTCGCGCTCCGGGACATCTCGCTGTCCATCGCGCCGGGCGAGTTCATCTGCTTTCTCGGGCCGTCCGGGTGCGGCAAGACCACGCTCCTTCGCATCATCGCCGGGCTGGAGCGGCAGAACGCCGGCACGGTGAGGATGGGTGGCCAGGACGTCTCGGCCCTGCCTCCGGCGCTCCGGAACTACGGCATCGTCTTTCAGTCCTACGCGCTCTTCCCGAACCTGACGGTGGGCCGGAACGTCGCCTACGGCCTCGAGACGCGCCGGATCGACGCGGCGGCCATCGCGCGGCGGGTCGACGAGCTGCTCACGCTGGTGGGGCTCGCGCGCCATCGCGACAAGTACCCGGCGCAGCTCTCGGGCGGAGAGCAGCAGCGCGTGGCGCTGGCGCGCGCGCTCGCCCCCGCGCCCGCGCTGCTCCTCCTCGACGAGCCGCTGTCGGCGCTCGACGCTCGCGTCCGGCAGTCGCTGCGCCACGAGATCCGCGGGCTGCAGCGGCGGCTCGGCGTCACCACCATCATGGTCACGCACGACCAGGAAGAGGCGCTCGCCATGGCCGACCGCATCGTGGTCATGAACGTGGGGCGAGTGGAGCAAGTGGGCCCGCCCGCCGAGGTCTACCGGCGGCCGCGCACGCCGTTCGTGGCGCGCTTCGTCGGGCAGATGAACTTCATCGCCGCCGTCGCGTCCGCGCGAAGCGGCTGGGCCCGGGTGGGCGATGTCGAGCTCGAGTACCAGCCGGGGTTCGAGGCCGCCGCGGGAAGCCCGATGACCCTGGCCATCCGGCCAGAGGAGATTGCCGTGGGGCCGGCCGCGCGAGGAGCCGCCAACGCGCTCGAGGCCCGCATCGACGCCGTCCAGTTCCTGGGTCCGTTCACGCGGCTCGCGCTTTCGCTGGTCGGCGACGGGAAGGCGACGCTCGAGTGCGATGTGGCGGCCACCGCGTTCACCGCGCTCGGCCTCGGCGAGGGTGCCATCGTGACGGTCGCGCTGGCGCCCGCGGCCCTCCGCGCCTTCTCGGCGGCGGACGCCGCGCCGTGAGCGTGCCGGTCCGGACGGCGGCCGACCTTCCCGATCGGGTTGTCCGGCATCGGGTGAGCCGCGAGGACGCGATCCGCTGGGGGCTGATCGCCGTGTTCGCCGGCGTGCTCTGTCTCTTCCTGCTGTACCCGCTCTCGCAGGTGGTGTGGCGGAGCCTCCTCGATCAGCAGGGGCGCTTCATCGGCGGCGCGAACTACGTCCGCTACTTCAGCACGCCGGCCATCGCGGCCTCCATCACCAACAGCCTCTTCGTCTCCGCCGCCTCCATGCTGCTGACGGTGGGGCTGGCCTTCGTGTACGCCTATGCGTTGACGCGCACGCGCATGCCGGCCCGCGGCCTCTTCCGGGTCGCCGCCATGCTGCCGCTGTTCGCGCCGTCCCTCGTCCAGGCCTTCGCGCTCATCTACGTGTTCGGCAACAACGGGATCATCACGCGTACCACGGGGTTCAACGTCGGGATCTACGGGGCCAAGGGCATCATCCTCGCCGAGGTCTTCTACTGCTTTCCCCACGCCCTCCTGATCCTGGCCGCGGCGCTGGCTGCCACCGACGCGCGGCTCTACGACGCTGCCCGCACGCTGGGCGCTGGACCGCTCAAGACGTTCTGCACGGTGACCCTGCCCGGGGTGAAGTACGGGCTGGTGAGCGCGTGCTTCGTGGTCTTCACGCTGGCCCTCACGGACTTCGGCGCGCCCAAGGCCATCGGCGGCAAGTTCTCCGTGATGGCCACGGAGATCTACAACCAGGTGTCGGGCCAGCAGAACTTCAGCATGGGCGCCACCGTGTCCGTGGTGCTGCTGATTCCCGCCGTGCTGGCCTTCTTCGTGGACCGCCTCGTGCAGCGCCGCCAGTATGCCCTGGTGACCTCCTCCTCGAAGCCGCTCGTCCCGGAGCGGCACGCGTGGAAAGACAAGTCGCTGCTCGTCTACTGCGGGCTCATCGCCGGCTTCATCGCCGCCATCTACGCGGTCATCCTCGTCTCGTCGCTCGTGCATCGCTGGCCCTACAATTTCGGCTTCACCCTCAAGCACTACGACTTCGACACCGCGGGCGGTTATCGCTCGCTCTGGAACAGCATCCGGGTGGCGGCCCTCACGGCCGTGCTGGGCACCGCCCTCACCTTCATTGGCGGCTACGTGGTCGAGAAGTGCCGGACGGCGGCGGCCGGCCCCCTCTACCTCCTGTCCGTGCTCCCCGTCTCCGTGCCCGGCATGGTGCTGGGCCTCGCCTACATCTTCGCCTTCAACGCGCCCGGCAGCCCCCTCAACCTGCTCTACGGCACCCTCGCCATCCTGATCGTCTCGAACGTCGTGCACTACTTCACGGTGGGCTTCCTCACGGCGACCACGGCGCTGAAGCAGATGGACGCGGAGTTCGAGAACGTGGGCGCCTCGCTCGGCGTGCCCTTCTATCGCACGTTCTGGCGGGTGACGGTGCCGATCGCCCTGCCGTCCATCATCGCCATCAGCATGTACTTCTTCCTGAACGCCATGGTCACGCTCTCCGCCGTGATCTTCATCGTCGCGCCGGGCACGGAGCTGGCCGCGGTGGCCGTGCTGCTCATGGACGACGCCGGCGACACGGCTCAGGCGGCCGCCATGTCGGTCCTCATCATCGCCACGGGGCTCGTGGTGCGGAGTCTCTACTGGCTCGCCATGCGGGGGGTGACCGCGCGTACCCAGGCGTGGGCGCGCAGCGGCTCCGCGCCCGGAGACGCATCGGCATAGCGGACCGCCCGGAGGCGGGCGGCCAGGAGGCAACCGTGTCTCTCTCTGCGAAGACTGCGCTCGTCACCGGCGCCGCCCGCGGGATCGGGCTCGCCATCGCATCCCGGCTGGCCGCCGACGGCGCGCGCGTCGCCGTGCTCGATGTCGACGGAGACGCGGCGCGCGCGGCCGCGCAGCGGATCGGCGGCGCGGCGCTCGCCCTGAGCGCCGACGTGACGCAGGCCGCCCAGGTCGACGCGGCCGTGCGCGCGGTGACCGATGCCTGGGGCCGCCTCGACATCCTCGTCAACAACGCCGGGATCACCGGACGCTCCTTCCCGATCTGGGAGCTGTCCGACGAGGACTGGCGGCGCGTGATCGAGACCGATCTCACCAGCGTCTTCCTCTGCTGCCGCGTCGCCGTGAAGGTCATGCTGCCGCAGGGGAGCGGGCGCATCGTCAACATCGCCTCCATCGCCGGCAAGGAGGGCAATCCCACGCTCGTGCCGTACTCCGCCGCCAAGGCCGGCGTCATCGGGCTGACCAAGGCGCTGGCGAAGGAGGTCTGCACGCGCGGGATCCTCGTGCACGCGGTCGCGCCGGCCGTGATCGGCACCGAGCTGCTCCAGCAGATGGAGAAGAGCACGGTGGACCTGCTCGTCTCGAAGATCCCCATGGGGCGCGTGGGCCGGCCGGACGAGGTCGCCGCGCTGGTGGCGTGGCTCGCGTCCGACGACTGCTCGTTCTCCACCGGCGCCGTCTACGACCTCTCGGGCGGCCGCGCGACCTATTGAGCCTCGGAGGGGGCTTGCCCCCGGGCTACCGGCGGGGCGGCAGGGAGGGAGACGGAGCGCCGCGCTCGGGAGGTCTCGAGTCCGGGGCCGGCCGCGCGGCCGCCGGCGCGCGGGTGGCGGCATCGGCGAAGTCCTCGGCGATCTGCTCGACGGTGCCCTCGAAGTAGCCCTGATGCGCCCTGGCCACCGTGCGGACGAACCATCGGCCCGCGTCGGACTCGAGGAACTCGGCATAGGCGCGCAGATCCGCGTCCGTCGCTTCGCGATAGGCGTACATCAGGTCGCGCAGCACCTCGTCGGCGATGTCGTCCCGCGCATCCGTCCCGTATTTCCGAAGCGCGTCCGCGAGCTGCCGGACGTCCGGGCGCTCCGCCCCGCTCCCCAGCTGGTCGATGCCCTGGCCCAGGCCGCGCGCCGTGCTCTGGAAGGCGGCGACGGCGCCGGCGGAGGTGTGGGCGCCCTCGTCGACGCTGAAGAGCAGCACGAGGCGGTAGTCGGATGGCTGCCTGTCCTCGAGGCCGGCCAGGTATCGCATCTTCGCCGGGCCCTGACCCGGCTGGAGAGCCGCCTCCTCGAGCCGCGCGATCTTTCGGCCCGCCGGCGACCGGTACCAGGTGCGGGTCCGATCGATCCCGTCGGCGTCGTAGCCGTCGAGCAGCGCCTGCTTGATTGCCCGGAGATACGCCTCCGACGAGTACGCTCGCTTGAGGCCGGCCGCCATCCACTGCCGGATCTCCCCATTCATCCGGTCCGCGTCGAGAGAGTCCAGCAGGCGCGTGCGGAGCGAGGCGAGGTAGGTCTTCAGGTGGGAGAGACGGAGCACGTCGTCGACCTGCGCGCCCCGCTCGTCCGGAGGCCGCACGGGCGCCGGCGTCTGGGCGCCGGCGGTCGCGGCGAGGCTTCCGAGCAGCAGGCACACGAGCGACCAGGACACGACGCGGGCACCCGCCAGCGTCCTTCCGGCGCGTCCCTCGATCGGCGCGGCGGTCAGAGCCGGTGGCCTCGGCGAAGCGCCGCGGCGAGGAGCGCGACCTTCGAGACGGACTCGGTGATGCGGTCGTCGAGGGCCATGGCGATCGCCTCCCGGAAGGGCACGACCCGGCGCTCGAAGAACTCGTCGTCGTCGGCGGCGAGGGGATCGGCGGCCAGCTCCTCGCCGACATAGCAATAGGCCGTCTCGTCGAGGTAGGCGCTCGAGGGCTCGAACCGCGTGAGGAACGTGAGCCGCCCCGCGCGATAGCCGCCTTCCTCGCGGAGCTCCCGCTGCGCCGCGACCTCCGGCGCCTCGCCCGGCTGCGCCCCGCCGCCCGGCAGCTCCCACGAGTCGCCCCGGATCAGGTGACGGAACTGGCGGATCAGGAGCACGTGATCGGCGTCCACGAAGGGGACGACGCCGACCGTGGGGCCCACGTGCAGCACGGGATAGCGGCGATCCTCGCCGGTGGGCAGCCGCCACGCGTCCTCACGCAGCGTGAGCTTGCCGAGCCGCTGGAGCGGGGTCGAGCCCAGAAAGCGCCACGGGTCGGTCATGGGGGGCGATTATAACCGCGCGACGGCGTCCGGCTCGCCGCTCGCGCCGGCCTTCGATAGCTGGTAGACTCCCGGCCACTTCTGGTGGCAGGGACGTGCGGGAGATCATGAGCCGACGGCCACAGACGAGGTGTCCATTGCGACCGAGCCGCTGTCGCGCGACTGCCGCGCCGGCCCGTCGGAGATGGACACGCGGGCTCCGGCTCGGTGTGTGGCTGGGCCTGGTCGCCGTGATGCTGCTGCTCACCCCGCTCGCCTATGCCGATCCCCCGGATCCTACCTGGCAGGTCGGCGTGTTCGACGAGGGCGACTTCGACCAGGTGGTCGGCATGATCATCGCGGCCAGCGCGCTGGCCGATGCCCCGGCGGTGCGCTGCCTGGATCCCGTTGTGGACGGCATCGTTCTTCGCGGGCCGCCGTCCGATCGCCCTGCCGCATCGGTCCCGCTGTCCGCTGCCGATCCCCGCGGTCCTCCCTCGCGCTAGCTTCGCTCCACGGGCCTGACGGTCTTCTACCGGAGACGGCTGCCTCCGTGGCGCCGACGTCTCCCGTGCTGTGACATGTGCGAGCTGGAGGCTATCACCATGGGTTCGATCTCGAGAGGTCAACGAGGAGTCCCCTCGCGTCGAGCGAGCGGCCGGGCGCCGCACGGACGGAGCTCATGAACCGGCGCAGGCTGACCGCGGCGCTGGTGGTCGGGGTCGGCGTGGCCATCGTGGGCGCGTGGCTGCTGGCCGATCCGGAGCTCGCGCTGCCTGCCCTGTGGGCGACCCGCATCCTGGGGCTGCCGCTGCTCGTGGGCGGCGTCGTGTGGATGCTGGCGGAGTACCTTCGCGATCGCCGCAGGCTCCTCCGCAGTCGGTTGAGACAGCTTCGGCGGATCGACTGAAACCACGCCCGCAGGACACCCGGTGCGCGGCGACAGGGCTCGCGTGCGCGAGCCCTGTCAACCGGCCCGATCGGTCACCCCGCGAGCCGCCCTCGCGGGCTCCTGTGCTATCGTACGAGGCATGTCGTCGGATGCGCACGTGGATCGCCTGATGGCCAAGCTCGTTCGCGCGGTGGAGATCTCGCTCAAGGCCACCGAGGCCGCGCGCGACGCCGTCGCGGAGATCCTCCGGCGGGGCGCCGAGACCGGGATCTTCTTCACGCGCGGGCGCGGGGCGCCGCCCAGCACCGGCTTCGAGCTCACGGACCTGGACCGCGATTTCCTGCGCTCGCTCTCGATACGACCCGACCGGGAGTAGGTCGTGCGCCCCCTCCTGCTGATCGCCGCGCTGGTCATCTGCTTCATCGTGCTGTCGCCCATGCTGCGCGGATGGCGGCCGCGCCTGCCCGGCTCGGATCGGCCCGACCAGCTCGTGAAGGATCCTTTCTGCGGCACCTACGTGCTGCGCTCGCGCGCCGTGCGGCGCGAGAGCGGCGGCGAGGCGCTGCACTTCTGCAGTCGCGAGTGCGCCGCGCGGTTCGCCCGCGGCGAGCACCCCGTGTGAGCGCTGCCCGCATCGGGAAGCGCCGGTGAGCTACCGGCTCCTCGTCTGCGACCTCGACGGCACCCTCCTCGACAACCCTCCGGATCTCGATCCGGCGCTGGTCGACGGCCTTCGGCGCGCCATGGAGCGCGGCCTCGTTTTCACCATCGCCACCGGGCGCATGCCGCCGGGGACGGCGCGCTACCGCGACGAGCTCGGCGTCACCGCGCCCGTGGTCTTCTACAACGGCGCGCTCGTGCGGGATCACGAGGCGGGCCGCGACCTCATGACGCTCACGCTGCCCCGCGGCATTCTCTGGCAGGCCCACGACGTCTTCGCGCATGCGCCCGTGGATCCGCTGTTCTACCGCGACGATCAGCTCTACTGCCTCGCCGAGAGCTTCCCCGTGCGCACCTACTCGCAGGATCAGCGGGTGCCGCTCGAGGTCGTCGACGCGCCGAGCGAGTTCCTGCGCATGGGCGGCTTCGTCAAGACGCTCCTCATCGGCCATCCGGCGAGCCTGCCGGCGGTGCGCGCAGAGCTGGGCGCCGTCGTGGGCGATGCGGCACGACTCGTCATGACACGCACCGACTACCTCGAGATCATCCCGACCGCGGCCTCCAAGGGCGCGGCCCTCACATTCCTGGCCGGGCACCTCGGGATCCCGCTCGCCGAGACCATCGCGGTCGGCGACCAGGAGAACGATCTCGAGATGATCCGGGCGGCGGGCCTCGGCATCGCCATGCCCGGCGCCCCCGAGACCGTGCGCGCGGCGGCCGGGCGCGTCGCGCCGCCCGACGAAGAGGGCGGGCTCCTCGAGCTCTTCACCGAGCTCCTGCCAGAATACTTCGCGTGACGCGGCCGCTGGATCCCTACGCGGCGATCGATCGCCAGCGCCAGCCCCACGGCTACGTCGACCACCTGGAGGCACGGAGCCGCACGCCCGCCCAGACGCGCCTGCGCCGGCGCTTCCTCCGCTTCGTGCATCTCCGCCCGGGCCTGCGCGTGCTGGAGATCGGCTCCGGCACGGGCAGCATCAGCCGCGATGCCGCCAGGCTGGTCGGGCCGCGCGGGCAGGTGATCGGCGTCGATCCCAGCCGCGTCATGACGCAGGCCGCGCGCCGACTGGGCCGTGCGGCGGGCTTCGGCCCGTGTCTCGTCCATTCCGTGGGGGACGGCACCCGGTTGCGCTTCGCCGCGGGAAGCTTCGATCGCGTGTTCGCCGTGACGGTGCTCCTGCACGTCGCGCGCTCGGCCGCCATCCTCGACGAGATGGTGCGCGTGGCGCGGCCGGGCGGCCTCGTCGCGGTCCAGGACCAGGACTTCGGCTCCCTCACGCTCGATCATCCGGACCGCGCCCTCACGGAGCGCATCATGGACGGGGTGGTCGGGCGCATGTATCCGGACCCGTTTTCGGGCCGCACGACCTATGGCCGCCTCGTGCGCCTGGGTCTCCGCCGGGTGCGCCTCGCCGTGGACGTATTCCAGGACACCCGACTCGAGCCCTACACTCATGCCATGCTGCGCCGGCGAGCCGAGAACGCGGCCCGCCTCGGCATCGCCGGCCCGCGCGCCGCGGCCCGCTGGCTCGCCGAGATCGAGCGGCTGGCCGCGAAGGGGCAATTCGCCTTCACGCTCAACTACTACGCAGCGCGCGGGGTCAAGCCCTAAGGGCTGCACACACCTGGCGGTCCGCGCGGGACCGTCCCTGTATACTGGGCGTACCCGCAATGAGCGACTCCATGGCGGCGCACGGCCCCGGGTCTTCCGCGGGCCAGGACGCTCTCGAATCCCGGCTGCGCGAGGCGACGAGCCTTCTCGCCGTGGCCCGGGTCGTCGGCTCGGCCACGGATCTGGCCGAGGGTCTCCGGCTCATCTGCCACGAGCTCGCGCGCCTCACGGGCGCCGAGACAGTCTCCGCGCATCTCCTCGATGCCCGCACCGGCGACCTCCGTCCCGTGGCCGCCCACGTCGTGCCGCGCCACGCGGTCGAGGCGCTGGCGGCGAGCACCGTGCCCGCGCGCGAGCTCGCGCCGCTCCGCGAGGCATTCGTCGAGGGGCGCATCGTGTGGAGCGACGACGTCCCCGCCGACCGCCGCCTCGACGCCGCGCCGTTCCGCGGCGTGCCGCACCGCTCGGCCCTCCTGATCCCGCTCCTCCTGAACGGCGAGGTCTCCGGCGCCTTCTACCTGGTCTGGTGGGAGCGGCGCCGGCGCTTCGAGGCGGCGGAGCTGGCGCTGCTGGCGGCGATGGGAGAGCAGGCGGGGGCGCTGCTGAGCAATGCGCGGCTTCGCGAGGCCCTGGAGGGTCGCGCGGCGCGCCTGCGCGCGGTGTCCCGCATCAACCAGGTCGTGTCCTCCTCGCTCGACGAGGGCCAGGCGCTGGGCGCCATCGCCCGCGCCGCCGCGGAGATCACGGGCGCGTCCTTCGTGTCCTTCTGGATCGCCGACCCCGCGGCCGGCCGGCTCGTCCTGCGCGCCGTCTCGGACGAGCAGCCCGGTGCCGACCTGCCGTTCGCGTCCTTCGCCTTCGGAGAAGGCAGCGTCGGATGGGTCGCCGCCGCCGGGCGCATCCTCGAGGTCGCCGACGTGTTCTCCGATCCGCGCTTCCACGCGCGCGACTGGTGGCAAGGGCACGGCTTCACGAGCTTCGTGGGCGTGCCCGTGATCCTCGACGGCGCGCTCCTGGCCGTGCTCGCGCTGTGCGGGCCCCGCCCGTTCCGGCTCGACACCGACGAGCGAGAGTTGCTCGAGAGCTTCGTGGCCCAGGCCGCGGTGGCGATCCGGAACACGCAGCTCTATGCCGACTCCGCGGTCTACGCCCGCCGCCTCGAGACGCTCACCGGGCTCAGCCGGGCGCTCACCGCCTCGCTCGATCCCGACACCATCATGCCGGCGGTGGTCGGCGCCGCCCTCACCCTGTTTCCCGGATGGGCGTGCCGGCTCTGGACCGTGGAAGGCGAGCGCGTGCGGTTCATGGCCGGGTCGACCGACGACGGCGACGGCGCCGAGCCCCGCCAGGAGCTGATGCTGGGCGAGGGGCTCGTCGGCGAAGTGGCGGCCTCGGGACGCTCGGTGATCGTGGACGACCTCGCCCCGCGGGCCACGCGGGGAGCGGATCCGAGCATTCCCGCCGCCCTCGTCGAGGCCGGCATGGTCAAGGTGGCCGTGCTGCCGCTGCTCGTGGCCGGGCGCGCCGTGGGCGTCGTGTGCCTCTACACACGCTCGCGCGAGGCCCTCACACCGGGCGAGACCAAGATCATGGACGCCTTCGCCGAGCACGCGGCGGTGGCGCTGACCAAGGCGCGCCTCTTCGAGGACATCCAGGACCGGCGGCGCTTCTCGGAAGCGCTCCACGGCATCACCGTGGCCATGATGCGTTCCATGGACGTGCAGCAGCGCGTGGATACCTTCGTGCGGCGGGCCCTCGAGGCCCTCGCCTTCGACCGGATCAGCGTGCTGCTGCCGGACGGCGACGGGACCTCGCTCGTCGTGGCGGGGACCAGCGATCCGGATCCGGCGGCCCGGCGGCCCGTGCCCATGACGGGGAGTGGCGGCATCACGCGAATGTGGGAGACGGGCGAGCCGATGCTGGTGCTCTCGGACGCGGACCTAGCGGCCCTGCCGCCCCTCGACCCCGCGCTTCACGATCACCCGCTGCTGCGCGTGCGGCGCTTCGCCGCCGTTCCCCTGCGCTTCCAGGAGCGCACGATCGGCGTGGTCCTCGTGGACAACAAGCGGCGCCGCCGCACGGTCACCCGGCGCGGCGTGGCCCAGCTCGAGATCTTCTGCCAGCAGCTCCAGAACCTGATTTCCAACGCCCGCCTGTGGGCGGAGACGCAGCAGCGCGAGCGCGACGCCACGCTCCTCGTCGAGGTCACGCGCCGGCTCTCCGCCACCCTCGAGCTCGAGCAGATCCTGGACGTCATCACCGAGAGCGCGCTCGCGGCCGACGAGCTCGACGCGGCGGGGCTCTGCCGCTGGGACACGGCCCGCGACGGCCTCGTGCTGATACGCGGCCTCAACCTCTCCGACGCCATGATGCGGGGCATGGTTCTCAAGCCCGGCGAGGGCGTGAGCGGCCGCGCTTACGCGGAGCGCCGTCCCGTATCCACCGACGACTGGAAGACCGATGCGTCCCTGCGGTACCGGCCCGAGACGGTGGCGGCTCTCGAGGAAGGGGAGAGCCCCCGGGCGTTCGTGGCCGTGCCCATCGTGATTCGCGACGAGGTGTTCGGCGTGCTCCTGGGCGGCGCGCGGACGCGGCGGCGCTTCACGGAGCGCGACGTCCACGTGCTGTCCAGCATGGCCGCCCAGGCCGCCGTCGCCATCGAGAACGCCCGCCTCTACGCCGAGACGCAGGACAACCTGGCCGCCGCTGCCCTCCTCAACGAGGCCGCACGCACCCTCCACCGCACGCTCGACGCGCGCCGCCTGCTGCCCGATGCCGTGGCCGGGCTGGGCCAGACCTTCAGCGCCGCCGGCGCCGCCATCATCCTCTTCGGCGACGGCGGTCCCGGGCAGGGCACCGTGATTCGCTGGGGCGCCATGCCGGAGGAGGCCATGCGCGCGCTCGCCGAGTCGCTGCGCCGGCGCGAGGCGCCGCTGCTCGTGGCCGACGCGGCCACCCGCCCCGACCTGATCCCGCCGGGCCTCCTCGAAGCCGGGCCGCGCGGCCTCGCCGCGTTTCCGGTGCGCGGGCGCAGCCGCGTGCTGGGCGGGCTCGCGCTGCTCTTCTCCGGCTCTCGCGCGCCGTCGGAGGCGGAGACGCGGCTGCTCGCGGCCTACGCGGACCAGCTCGCCATGGCCCTCGACAACACCGCGCTCTTCGAGGAGGCGGAGAACAAGAAGACGCATCTCGAGCAGGTCTTCGCCTCCACCTCGGACGGCTTCCTCGTGGCCGATCTCCACGGCCGCATCGTGGCGTTCAATCGCCAGGGCGGCGAGCTCCTGGGCATCGCGGCCGACGACATGGTGGGCGGATCGTACCAGCGGGTCGTGGAGGCGCTCAGGAACACCGTGAGCTGGGACCAGCCGGGGGCCCTCGCGCTGCTGGCCGTGCTCTCGGGCGGACAGCTCGGCGCCGCGTCCGGCGACCTGGACCTGGGGGGACCCGAGACGCGCACGCTGGGCTGGCGTGCCGCCCCCATGCGCGACCTCCTGGGCGCGACCGTGGGCGTCACCATCACGTTCAACGACGTGACGCGGCAGCGCGAGATCGACCGCATGAAGACGGAGTTCGTCTCCACGGTCTCGCACGAGCTCAGGACGCCGCTGACCTCGATCAAGGGGTCGCTCCACCTGCTCCTGTCCGACCCGGCGCTGCAGCTGGACGCGACGCAGCGCCAGCTCGTGGACATCTCGCTCAAGAACACGGACCGGCTCATCCGGCTCATCACGAACATCCTCGACATCTCCAAGATCGAGGCCGGGCACATCCAGCTCGAGCTCGGCATGCATGGGGTCGTGGAGTTCGTCTCGGTGGCCGTCGACGGCATCGCGGCGTTCGCGGAGTCCCGCCAGATCGCCATCGAGACGAGCGTGGAGCCGGGCCTGCCCCACGTGCGCGTGGACGTGGACCGCATGGTGCAGGTGGCCACCAACCTCCTCTCGAACGCCATCAAGTTCTCGCCGCCCGGCTCCACGGTCAGGCTCGACGCGCGCCGTGCCGGCCCCCAGATGGAGCTCCGCGTGAGCGACCAGGGCCGCGGCATCGCCCCCGAGGACATGGACAAGCTCTTCAAGAAGTTCCAGCAGCTCGACGGCAGCAACGTCCGCTCGGTGGGTGGCACCGGGCTCGGGCTGGCTATCTGCCGCGGCATCGTCGAGGAGCACGGGGGAGCGATCCGGGTGGAGAGCCAGCTCGGCCGCGGCGCGACCTTCACCGTGACGCTGCCGCTGCCCGAGGGAGCGGCGGCGGCCCTCGAGGACGCGCGCGCGCCGGCCGAGGGAGACGGGCCGCTCATCCTCGTCGTGGACGACGAGCCGGACATTCGGGGCCTGCTGCGGGACCAGCTCGAGCTCGAAGGCTACCGCGTGCTCGAGGCCGGCCGCGCGCTCGAAGCCGTGGAGGTCGCGCGCGAGAACCCGCCCGACCTCATCACCATGGATCTCATGCTGCCGGACCTCGACGGGTTCGAGGCCATCCGGCTCCTCCGCGAGAGCGAGCGGACGCGCGAGGTGCCGGTGATCATCCTCTCCGCCATGGAGATGAGCGCGGACGACACGCGGGCCCTCGGCCCCACCGGCCACCTGACCAAGCCGTTCTCGCGCCAGGAGCTGCTCGCCGCCGTGCGCGCCAACCTTCGCCTGGATCGGAGCCTCGGCCGATGAGCCCAACCCGCATCCTCGTGGTCGACGACGAGATCGACATCAGCACGGTGCTGAGCGTGACCCTGCGGCGGGCGGGCTTCGAGGTGCGCACGGCGGCCGACGGCGTCGAGGCCATCGAGTCGATCCGCCAGGACCCACCGGACCTGGTGATCCTCGACGTGATGATGCCGCGCTCGGACGGCCTCGAGACGCTCAGGCGCATCCGTGAGCACGGGGCGACCACGCATCTGCCCGTCATCATGCTCTCCGCCAAGACCCAGCTCGCCGACAAGATCCGCGGCTTCGAGCGCGGGGCCGACGACTACGTGGCCAAGCCCTTCGAGCCCTCGGAGATGCTCGTGCGCGTGCAGTCGCTCCTGAAGCGCACCGCGCTGGCGCGCCTCACCGCGCCGCTCCTGGGCGTGCTCGGCGACTGGTCGTCCGCCGAGGGCGTGGCCCAGCTCACGCGCGACCTCGAGGCCGCACGCGACATCCAGGCGCGCCTGGCGCCGCCCGTCCCGGCCACGCTGGCCGGGCTCGAAGCGGGCGCCGTGCTCCGGCCCTCGACCATGGTCGGGGGCGACTTCTTCGACATCCTCCCGATGGGCGAGCGCATCGCGGTGGTCGTGGGCGACGTGTCGGGCAAGGGGATTCCCGCGGCGCTGCTGATGGTCATGGTCCGCACGCTCCTGCGCGAGATCGCCCGCGGCCTGTCCGAGCCGGCGGAGGTGCTGGCGCGGCTCAACGGCTCGCTCTGCCGCGACATGCCTCCGTCCATGTTCGTGACGCTGGCGCTGGCCGTCCTATTCCCCGGCCGCGTGGGGCGGGTGGCCCTGGCGTCGGCGGGCCACCCCGAGCCGGTCCTCGTGCGGCGCGGCGCGGCGCCGAAGCCGGTGAGCGTCGGCGGCATGATCCTGGGCGTCTTCGAGGAGGCGCTGTTCGAGGAGGCCGAGGTCGACCTGGAGCCCGGCGACAGCCTCGTGTTCATGACCGACGGAGTCATCGAGGCGCCGGGGACCGACGGCAAGCGCGCCGGGCTCGACCGCGTGCTGCAGACGCTCGAGCAGGTCCGCGCGGAGAGCGCGCAGCGGCAGGCCGAGGCGCTCACGGCCGCGATGCTGACCGGCGCGGCCGGTCGCATCGCCGACGACATGACCGCGTTCGTCCTGAAGCGACCGTGACGCGCGCCCGGACCGTTCTCCTCGGGCTGGCCGTCCTGGCGCTCGCCGGCGTGGCGCCGGCCGTCGCGGCGCCCACGCGTGAAGTCGTCGTGCTCACCTCCTTCCCCAAGGAGCTGTTCGAGGCGTACAAGCAGGCCTTCGAGCAGAAGTATCCGGGCGTCAAGGTGATCGTGAAGCAGCAGCAGACCAACCAGGCCGTGACGTACCTGCGCGAGACGCGGGCCAGGCCCGAGGCCGACATCGTGTGGGCCTCCGCGGTGGACGCGTTCCAGACGCTCAAGGGCGACGGCCTCCTCGACCGGATCACGCTGCCCAAGGAGCTCCTGGCGCGAATGCCGGCGAAGGTGGGCGGCTTTCCGCTTCACGACCCGGACGGCCAGTACTGGGGCTTCGCCGTGTCCGGCTACGGGCTCATGTGGAACACGCGCTACCTGGCACTCCACAAGCTGCCCGTGCCGAAGGAGTGGACGGATCTGACCGATCCCCGCTACCACGGGCACCTTTCGATCTCGGCGCCCTCGCGCAGCGGCACCACGCACCTCACGGTCGAGGTCATCCTGCAGGCATACGGATGGGAGAAGGGCTGGGCGCTCCTCATGCAGATGGGCGGCAACATGGGCGCCATCTCCGAGCGGAGCTTCGGCGTACCCGAGGCCGTCATCTCGGGACAGCTCGGGATCGGCGTCGTCATCGACTTCTTCGGGCTCTCCGCCATCGCCTCCGGTCAGCCCATCGACTTCGCGTACCCGTCGCTGACGGCGGTGGTGCCCGCCTCGGTGGCCGTGGTGAAGAACGGCCCCAACCCGGACAATGCGCGGGCCTTCGTGCAGTACCTGCTCTCCGACGAAGGCCAGCTCAAGCTCTTCTCCCCGGAGATCGGCCGGCTGCCCGTGGTGCCCGCTCTCTACGCGAAGGCGCCCAAGGGCTACCCCAACCCGTTCACGATGAAGCTGGGTGGCGTCCAGTTCGACGACAAGCTGTCGTCGATGCGGCGCAACGTCGTCAACTCGCTCTTCGATCACATCATCACGTTCCGCCACGCCGAGCTGAAGGCGGCATGGGGCGCCATCTACGCCGCGGAGGATCGGGCGGCGAAGGTGCGGGCGCAGGGCAAGAGCCTCGACGACGGCGCGCGCGAGCTCGCGGAGGCGCGGTGGCTCGCCTCGACCGTGCCCCTTGACGGCAAGCAGGCGTCCGACAAATCATTCAACGACCGCTTCCGGGACAAGCCCGACGTGAAGTCGATGCTCGAGACCGAGTGGGACACCAGGGTGAAGGCGAGCTACGGCAAGGCCCAGGACCGTGCGGATCAAGCCGCACGCATGAGGTAGAGACGATGCCCAGGGTGCGCGAGATCGAGGACGACGGCGGCGACCCCATCCTGCAGGAGATCTTCGCCAGGGAGCGCGAGCTCTTCGGCGCGGTCTTCAACACCACCAAGGTCTACGCGCATTGCCCGCCCATCCTGAAGGCCGCCAAGCAGCTGACCGCCTCCATCGAGAAGTCGGGACGGCTCCCCAAGGCGCTCACGCCGCTCGTCTATCTCCGCGTCG
>Ga0335082_10002638_pt1 | contig 19373 bp, 22 predicted proteins | sample Lox_Sample_41_FD_206718 | JGI IMG/M metagenome (GOLD analysis project Ga0335082, IMG submission 206718) | Soil microbial communities from Loxahatchee National Wildlife Refuge, Florida, United States - Lox_Sample_4.1 | ecosystem: Environmental > Terrestrial > Soil > Wetlands | place: USA...
ACCAAGTCCGGCAAGTAACCGTTCCACAAATTGTTCAGTCGGGCGGCGGAAGGCAGTTCCCTTCCGCCGCTTGTTTTTTGCGCCGCCGATTTTCCGCTACAATTCCACGCGAGGACATCGCTTCCCTTGCACGCCCACTCCACGGTCGTCTACTGCGCCATCGATGATCTAATTCCTGTCACGGGCAAGCCTCTTTTGGGCTTCCCGGAGTTTCTGGATGGGCTTGCGGAGGCCGGAATCCCCTGTGTGTGGGTCACCGGGCGGAACCGCCACCAACTGGACCAGCCGATGCGCCGCATGGGCCACGCCGCTCCATTCATTGCCGAGGGCGGTTCCGGTGCCTTCCTGCCCGAGGACTATTTCCACCTGAAGCCGGAGCGCACCGTCCGCCTGGGCCGGTTCACCACGATTCCCGTAGCCACGCCCCAGCCCGCCGCTGCCGAGGCCCTGGATGCGCTCTCCGAAGAAACCGGCGTCGCTGTCGTGCCGCTGCGGTCGCTTTCGCAGCGCGAGTTGGTGCAGAACATCGGTCTCAGCAAGGACGCCGCCGAGGCTCTTCGCCAACGCGACTTTGACGAGATCTTTTTCTTCGCGGGCGCCTCCGACGAAGACGTCCGGCGATTCCAGATGCAGGCGGCGCAGCGCAAAGTTTTGGTGCGGCAAGCCGGTGCTTTCTGGTCTTTGGCTGTGGGAGCCAGCCTTTCCGCTTGTGTGCGCCACTTGCGCAAGCTTTATGATCGTGCGCTTCACTCGCACGCGTTCTCGATTGCCGTCGCTCCGTTCGCTGACGCCGCGGAACTGGTCCCAGCCTGCGATCGCGGCATTGTGCTGACGGATCGCAGCTCTTCCACTGTGTTTCCAGTACCCTCGGGAGCGCCCGCGCCGAAGTGCCTGCCGCTGTTTGGTCCGGATACGTGGGAAATGGTGCTCGAAGCGGTGCGGACCCGGCAGTTCTAAAGAGCGGAACTTGAAGGGACAAAAGTGTCCGGAGGTTTCCATCAGGCCGCAGGGCGAAGTTGCCGCGGGGCAAAAAGGGGCAAAAAGCCGCGAAAAATCGAGTTATGAGCGTACTAAAACTAGGCCCGGATTGTGGTGTCCAAATTGCTCCTATCCGCATCGAACGCTCGTGTATGCGCCTTCGGGGAGGGAACATCCATGGATTGGATTCGTCGCGTGATGAAGTTGCCGGCCAGCGAGACTCAAACAGGAATCGTCCTGGCTTTTTGTATTTTTGCGATGAGCGTGATGTCGATTGTGCTGGTGTGGCAAGCACAGATCATTGCACGGCAGAACGCCGTCATTCACATGTTCCAGTCCCGCGTGGGAAGCTAGTTTCGAGCGACAATCCGCCAATTTTTCGAATCCAATAGAAAAGGGCCTCGACTTGGTCGAGGCCCTTTTTGCTTTTTGCTGCGTCGCGTGTTGAGCAACCTTGTTGCTCGTCGTTCAACCGCGACTCGCACCGCGGGTGCGGTGTGTTTAGCTTTGTAGTGCTTCTAAGCCCGGTGGAGTCATCCATTCCCCTCCGGAGCTTTGCAGCTCACAGCCTCCTTGTACGCTTCGGGAACGCGCGGCGCAAGGAAATTCTCCTTGGAGACAGCGCTATGCCGTATCTCCTTCGCCATGAGCCTGTTAGCCTGTGGATGGAAACAACTACTTGATGAAGAGCGATTCGCGCAGCTGGTCGCGGCCCACGTAAGACTTCACCGTGCGATAGCGACCGAATAGTTCCTGGATCTCGCGGTTCTGATAGGCCTTCTGCGCCGGCACAATCGGCTTGGTCCCGATCACTTGCAACGTATTGGTGTCCATCACGCGGTAGCGGTGAAAGGACTCCGGCTTTTTGCTGTGAAACATCGCGAGGACGACGCCGCCCGGGCGCAACATTTCCGTGAGATTGGCCACAGCGTGCTTCGCCAGCGCCGGCTCCAGATAGTCCAGCACATCCCAAAGCAGCAGCGCGTCAAAACTATTGGCGGGGTAGTCCAAGTTCTCCGTCAGGAATCTCTTCGCAATCGCTTCCGGGGTGCGCTGCGCAAAGTCTTCCGCGACCCGCGGCTGCTCCTTCAAGCGCTTTTCTTCCTCCGCGAGGAAGTTGCTCCACGAACGCAGCAAATCGTCGGAGGTGACCCGGAAACCGCGCTCAATGAAAAAGCTCAATGTCGTTTGCCATGCCGGTCCCAGGTCGAGCAGCGTTCCGTGCCCCAGCCCGTCCAGGTTCCACAGGAATTCTTTCAGGCCATTGGAGACGCGGGTGGTTTCCTGCATTGTGGGCTCACGGTGAGGTCCCGTTGCGGGTGAGCCGTTGCCATTGTGTCGATGAGAGCTACCACGCCCTTCAGGCAGCGACTTGCCGCTTTCCCGGTGACTGTGCGAACCGGTCCCGATGCCGAGTTTATTGAGCAAGCCCATGACTAGCTTGCACCGGCCGTCGCCGCACCCGAAGCCGGAGCAGCCTTTTCACTCGCGGTCGTGTCCTTTGGCTTGGCGTCCGTCTCCTTCGCGTGCCCGGCGGCGTCCGCCAGTGGCATCGTGCTCGCCACTTTGCCGGCCTCCAGCTTGCCGTGCAGCTCCGCGCCTTCCTCGATCGAAATGCGCTCGGCCTTCAGATCTCCCTGCACACGCGCCGTGTGCCAGATCTGGATACGTTCGCTGGCCGTGAGTTTCCCCTCGGTCCGGCCACGAATCACCAATTCGCGCGAAGTAATCTCCGCTTTCACCGTGGCGTTGGGCCCGACGGTCAGGACGGAATCTGCAAGGTTAATCTTGCCGTCGATCGTCCCGTCGATGAACAGGTCTTCGCTTCCGGTTACTTCACCCTTGATCTTGATACCCTGGCTCACACACGCCGACGCCTTGGCCGAAACCGGCGGGGCCGTTGAACCACTCTTGCCTGCAGTCGTGGAATTTCCAGTACCGGAAACAACGTCAGTGGACGGATTCCCATCTTCTTTACGCCACATGGGGGACACCTCGAGCTAACTGATTGTTTTTCGAAGCCGCTTGTCGAGGCTGGTGAGCGTCGCGACTAAGAATCGTTATGATAGTACAGCACTTATGGGATGTAAAGCACTAGAAAACCGCTTTTCCGCCCAAATGTGCTGTTTTTGTCCATACCGCCGGCCCACTTGAGGCTTTTGCGGGTCCGCGGGACTGGGAGCCGGGGCTGAGGTCTTGTCTTTGTCGTGCAGTTCCCACATTGCCGTCAGCATGCCTGCAATCTCGCGTGCCAGCAATTTCACCGATTTCCGCTTCTCCCACCACCGCTCCGGGTCGAAGTCACCGTCGCGCGCGCTGGCCACGCCAGTGCTTATGCCCAAGGGAAAGACTTTCTCGAAAATATAGCGCGTGCGCCGCGCGTGGTAGTTGGACGTCACGATCAACACGGTTTTCCAATGATGATCGTAGGCGAGTTTCGCCAGACCCTCGGCTTCTTCCCTTGTGCTATCGCCATCGTGCGTGAAGCGAAGAATTTTCTCTTTGGGCACGCCGCGTTCCAGAAGATCGTGCTCGATCAACTCACTCACTGCGGCGTTGGGACGCAACCTCCGGCCGCTGGCCACCACTACCGGTGCAACCTGCTGCCGCGACAATTCCGCGGCGCGTGTCGCGCGGTCCGCATAAAAGTTGTCGTCGCCCAGCACGATGATGGCGTCGGCGTGCGTGGCGGGCTCGTCGATAATCCACGACTCCGCCGCGAAACGCATGATGGGATGCCGCGCGAGATAGATAATCGCGCACAGCACCACAATGCACACTAACGTAATCAGGCTTCCCACTATCCCCCCGTGTTCCGACCGGCGGTGTGCGGGAATCTTCATGGGTTGGGATCGATTGAACGCAGCTGCTCGGCGGCTTGTTCGGGCAGGACGGAGTTGAAGTACACCTCTTTGATGCTATAGGACTTGCTGCGCTTTTCAACGATCGGCATGATCTCGATGTGCCAGTGGTAGTCTTCCGCCAGCGTTTTCCAGTAACCGGCCAGCTCACCCTTCTTGTTCCGCGTGTTCGGCGCCGTGTGCACCACCAGGTGGAACGCGGGGGCTAGCTTCTCCAGCCGCCTCAGTACCCGTCCCAGGAGCGCCGCCAGCTGCCGCCGGTTCGAACCCGGACGGGGCTGCTCAAACAGATGATTGTGCCGGCGATGCATCAGCCAGATTTCGTACGGGACTCGCGAAGCATAGGGACAGAGCGCGTAGTAGTCGCCCTGCACATCGACGATGCGCTTCCCCTGCTTCTCCTCTTGCCGGACGATGTCACAGAAAACACAGCGCTCGCGGTCCTTGTACCACTCGTGGGCGGAACTCAGCTCATACTTGATGCGGCGCGGCACAAAAATTGTTGCGGTGACCTCCGAATGCGCGTGCGGCCATTCGTCGCCCGCCAGTGATCCCTGATTCTTGAACACACTGACGTACTTGAATCGCGCGTCCTTTTTCAGGTCCGCGACACGCGCGCCCCAGACCCACAATACGCGATCGATCTCTTCGTCGCTCAACTGTGCCAGGGTCTTCTCGTGGTGGCGCGTTTCGATCACCACTTCATGCGCGCCGAGCGGCCCCATCTTGTCGTAGATGCCTTCCGCAACGCGCCCGGGATCACTCTCGAGACCGTAGAGCGGGGTGGGGTGCGGCACAACCTTGACCTGCCACGACCCTTCGGGCGGCCACGTAAAAATGCTCTTTGTGTCGTCGATCCGCTCGGGATCAAACGGGCAGGGCGTATCGGCCTCAACCATAGACTCGCGCTGGCCGGATACAATCCAACTCTGCGATACAGGGTCTCTGCGGATTTGCATGAAAATTCGTCTATCGCGTGTAGCGTGTCGGCGTGGGGCCTTCTTCCAGCCGGTGCCGGTCCCAGATCGCGCCCTCGCGGCTGTAGTACGCCATCTCAAAATCCTGCGTCAGTTCCAGCGCATCCGTCGGGCAAGCGTCCTCGCACAGGCCGCAGAACATGCAACGCGAAGTGTCGTAGGTGAAAGTGGTCAGGACCTTGCGCCGCGTCGCGTCGTCACGCTCCCAGCCCACCACGATCAGATTCTCAGGGCACGCCAGCGCGCACAGGTTGCACCCGATACACAGAGTTTCACCCGTCTCCGGATTCTTGTTCAGCCGGGGCGCCCCGCGGAAGCGCTCGGCCACCATCGGGCGTTCCTGCGGATATTGTTCGGTGTAGATGTTCTTGGGGAATTGGGTACGAAATGTGACCCGCATCCCCTTCAGGAAATCCGCCTGGAAGATCCGCTCCACAAGTTCTTTCATAGTCTCAGTCTCTGTGCCCGGCCGCAGGTTGTCAAGGACTCGTGCCACGCCGCTGTGGACTGCTTGCCAAGCACCGCCGCGCGCCTGCACTCTGATAGGTATGCCGGAACTGCCGGACATTGCCGCGTACATGAGCGCGCTTGAACCCCGGGTGCTCGGGCAGGCCCTGACGCGCGTGCGCATCGCCAGTCCGTTTTTGTTGCGCACCGTTGACCCGCCGCTCGCCGACGCCGAGGGGCAGCGCGTAGTCGGACTGCGCCGCGTCGGAAAACGCATCGCCTTCGGCACGGAGAACGGATTGTGGCTCGTTCTCCACCTGATGATTGCCGGGCGCCTTCACTGGCGCGCGGCCAGCGCCAGGCTCGGCGGCCGCATGAATCTGGCCGCATTCGAATTCCCGAACGGTTCCCTGCTGCTGACCGAAGCGGGCTCGAAGAAACGCGCGTCTCTGCACGTCGTTCGAGGTGAAGACGGACTCGCAGAGATGAACCCCGGCGGCATCGAGGTGTTTGAAAGCAGTCTTGAGTCGTTTCGCGCGGCACTAACCACGGAGAATCGCACTCTAAAGCGGGCTCTCACCGATCCACGGTTAATCAGCGGCATCGGCAACGCGTACTCCGACGAGATTCTGCACGCCGCGCAGCTTTCACCGGTCACGCTGACTCAGCGGCTGCAGCCCGCCGAATGGGAGAGGCTGTATGAGGCCACACGTTCGGTGCTGACCCTGTGGATAGATCGCTTCCGAGCGGAAGCGCAGAAGGCCTTCCCGGAAAAAGTCACGGCTTTCCGCGAAGGCATGGCGGTTCACGGGCGTTACGGCCAGCCTTGCCCGCGCTGCGAGGAAAAAGTCTTGCGCATCCGGTACGCCGACAATGAGACCAATTATTGCGCGCGCTGCCAGACCGGCGGCAAAGTCCTTGCGGATCGCGCGCTCTCGCGACTCCTCGGCTCCGATTGGCCTCGTACCCTCGACGAACTGGAAGCCCTCAAACGCCGGTAAGCCGCACCACGTGCTATTCTCGTGCGCGGTATGCCGGACGATCTCCAGTACATGCAACTCGCGCTTGCGGAGGCGCGCGGGGCCGCTGAATCGGGCGAAGTGCCCATCGGCGCGGTCCTCGTGCACAACGGCGAAGTGCTGGCGCGCTCCGGCAATCGCACCATTCGCGATAACGATCCAACCGCGCACGCGGAAATCGCCGTTCTTCGCGAAGCCGCGCGGCGCCTCGGCAACTATCGCCTGGCGGACACCACTCTCTACGTCACGCTCGAACCTTGCGCCATGTGCGCCGGTGCGATTGTGCAGGCCCGCGTGCCTCGGCTGGTGTATGGCGCCGACGATCCCAAGGGCGGCGCGTTTCGCTCTTGCTTCAACATTCTCGCTAACCCGCAATTGAACCATTCCGTCGACGTCACCCCGGGCCTGCTTGCCGCCGAAGCTGCTTCTTTGCTGCAGGCGTTTTTTGCAGCGCGACGCTGAACCGCGCTGGGATTGCCGGAAACCCGAGCCTTCGTGCCCGTGGCGTGGCTATTCGGGGTTTGCTAAAATAGCTGGACCGACCACTGCGGAGAGGTGACTGAGTGGTTGAAAGTACTCGCCTCGAAAGCGAGCGTGCGGGAAACCGTACCGTGGGTTCGAATCCCACCCTCTCCGCCATAACTTCTGAAACACGCATAAATACTGCAAAACCAACGTGCCATTGCTCCGTGTGACTGCCGTGTTACTCTGACGAAGACATTTAGCCTCACAGGGGGCATCCGGCATGGCCGTCAAGGTCTTCGCACCACAGGCAGTCAGCATCTGCACCAGAAAGCGCAAGACCCAGCACTTCAGGCAAAGAATATTGGGGGTTTGAACCTGTCACACTGGGAAAGGGCCGTAAACCGTCTGGGCCGTTCTACCTTCGCCACACCGACGAAGACGGCAAGCAGAAGTGGGTTCCCGCTGGTGACACGTTCCCACACGCCACGGAACTGCGTGACAAGCTCATGGCTGCGAAGCACGCCCAGCGCAAGGGTCTGAGCCTTGACGAATCAGACCGTGAGTCTGCTGAAGTGCTGGGTGGCAAAACTCTGTCGTCCGTTCGAAGTAGGTAAGTTGTGACTCGATCATTAGCCAGCACCCACCCGTGTCCGGAAGCCAGCAAGGAATAGTCCAAAACAGGGTGCGGAGAGAATTGACCTAACGCTGGTTTACCACACACGAAAAACGCAAGCAAGATCGCGAATGACACTCTAAACTTCGTTGAACCCTCCGATTCAACGGTCCCGTCCTTTCTGACTAGAACCTTCATTGGTTAAAACCTGTTGAACCTCGGTGAGGTGGACCGTTTCGCTCTTTCACTGAGACAACTGCATTTGAAGCCCTGTCGAAATAACCACACTCCCCAGCTTCGAGACGGTCTCCGGTTGTGAATCTGGGGGCTCACTGAAATGGAACAACTCTATTCCAGGATCCCGAAAAACCCTTCATTTCGTATAACTCGCCGGACACAGAGACGATCCACCCTTCACCAGAAGGCAGCATCACCACCCGTTTCAAACTGGAATTGGCCTGGTCCAAGAAAACCCGGCGCCAAATGTTCCCGCCGTCATTGGTACAAAACACGAGCGCCTCCGAACCCACCGCACAGCCAAAAGTCTTACTCCCGAACGCAATGTCGTTGAAAGTTCCGGTGCCGGCGACCCTCAATTTGATCTCCCAGCTTCTGCCTGCGTCTTTCGACGAAAGAATAACCGGATCGGACTCTCCTCCAACCACCCAACCTAAGCCACCTTCCAGAATCTTGATAGACTCGAATCTTGTGGCAAGTGGATAGTCGGACAACGCTTCAGGCACTTCCCTTGTTTCCCAGCTCTGCCCAGTTTGCGAACGATGAACGATCATTCGATTGCCGACGAACCACACATCTCCACCGCTGCTTGCAAAGATCCGATTCACTGCCCGTTGCAGTTCGGGGGGCGACGTGACTTCATAGAGGTTGTGGCCTGCGTCGTTGGTCTCCAGGACGGCACCGCGGCCAATTGCACCTCGACCAAGCACCCAGCCATTTTTCGAGTCTAGAAACGCCATATCACCCACGCCCGTCCCGAAGTGTTGAAATTCACTGGGATGCGAAAGGAGCTCCCAATCTTTCCCGCCATTGCCCGTACCCCATAAATCCGTCGTCAACCTCCCAGAGGTGGCGCCGGTCACAAGACACCAGCCGTGTACAGCATCACTAAAGTAGATTCTCTCGGCACCCAGGGGCAAAGCAGCAAGCTCGACCCAATTCGAAGCGCCTATGCCTCTCCGAAGAACAGAACACTTCTGGTCCGAACAGATGAGTAACCAAGTCTGATCGGCTGCTGAAAAAATATCGACCGCGTAGCTTTTATGCTGTGGCTCCTGGAAGATCGAAGAAGCACTTAGCGTCGCGAGCACCGATAAGAACCAAGCGATGCACAAAAATGCAAGATGAGGTACAAGCCCGCGTGCCGATTTAAACCTCCGTTTTGTCATTTCGGCACCTGGCTCGCGGTAGCGGCATCTATCGCGTCTTTGCACTTGGTGGATAACTTCTCATTGTTGTCGGTCTGATTCTGTGCACCTCCAGGAGCGCTTGGGTTGTCAGGAGGTAAGAGTTTCAGGATATGGCCAAATTCGTGCAAAAGTATGAGAACTTGTCCCCGGGGCGTGTTACCCGCGTTCTTGTACGGCCCCACCGTATATGTTCCTCCCTGAGGTCCAATTTCGTTGTAAAAAGCCCTTTTCACCGCGATAGGGTGTGGCGCCACCATCGGGCCAGCTCATGATTTCCGCACCGTTGTCCGAGGTATAGACAACAATCGTGTTGTCCGTGACACCTAAGTCGTCCAACTTCTTGAGCAATTGCCCAACATGACCGTCGTGTTCGACCATCCCGTCGGCCTCAAGCCCTAAACCCGTTTTGCCCACAGACTCCGGCTTCAGGTGTGTAAAGACATGCATTCGCGTGGAGTTGTAATAGCAGAAGAAAGGTTTCCCAGCCTTCGCTTGCGCATCCATCCATGCGAGGGCTGCGTCCGTGAACTCATCGTCAATCGTTTCCATCCGTTTGACAGTCAGCGATCCAGTGTTCTCAATCTTCTGCATGCCTACCTTACCGTAGGCCGGATCGACGGTGGCGTCATCGGTCGTGGTCGCAGTACACTTTAGAACTCCACGTGGCCCGAACTTTGCTTTGAATCTCGGGTCCTTCGGATAATCAGGGTTCTCCGGTTCCTCTTCGGCATTCAGGTGGTAGAGATTTCCGAAAAAAACGTCGAAACCATGCACGCATGGCAAGAACTCGTTGCGGTCGCCCAGGTGGTTCTTACCGAATTGCCCGGTGGCATAACCGAGCGATTTCAATACATCCGCGACGCTTGGGTCTTTCGCGCTCAATCCAATATCGGAACCGGGCAGCCCGACCTTCGTCAGACCTGTCCGAATCGGAGATTGGCCAGTAATAAAGGCAGCGCGCCCGGCAGTGCAGCTCTGCTGCCCATACCAAGCGAGGAACATCGCGCCTTCCTTGCCGATACGGTCGATGTTTGGCGTTTGGTAGCCCATATCTCCACGATTGTAGATACTTGGGTTGTACCATCCTATGTCGTCACCCATGATGACGACGATGTTCGGCTTTTTCGTTTGCGCGTCGGCGACGCTCGAGTGGAAAAATGCCCAGCCGAGGCAAACCAACAGCATTCGAAGGAACCATCTCCTGGGTGTCATGTGGACTTCTCCTTATACGTATTGGGCGGCTCGCGCTGAGACGTCTTAGCACACTAGTGTTGTTGCTGTCTTTAGTGTTGTTCAGCTCACTGGCCCGGCGTCGCGCCTGACCAATGGGATGGTCGGAATGTGTCGACGCAACACGAGCCGGGTCGAATTCGATCAGCTGTGATGGAATTCAGCAGGGCTGCGGCGAGGCCTTATTTACAAACTACCGTGGAGCTGTCACGGTCGTAAACAATTCATCAACCTATGGCTGCGCCGACTTCTTGTCCGCGCCGGCCTTGGCCCACTCGGCTTTCATTTCCTCGATCGCTTTGGGCGACGGAGGATAGCTCTTGAAAGCCTTCTTGATGTTGTTGTCGGCGGTCTTCCAGATCTTGTCCGGATCGTTGTGAAGGATCTTCTCGCTCACAAACAGCCGCCAGGCCAGATCCCGCGCCTGCACATCAATCAGCTCGATGCCCAGCAGGCCTTTGTGCGTCACCGGAGTGCTCATGGTGGTGTACATGACGCTCCAATGACCGTAATAGTAGGAGCCCCACACACCCCAATGCGCCGTGCCAGTTACCTGGGCGTTCGATTCCGCCTCGACCCAGTAACGCACCACCAGGTCGGGATTTTCTTCCGGCTGCACTTCGCGCAAGCCCTTGGCTGTCAGTTCGCGCACCACGGCGCGATGCATGCGGTTGTTTAGTAGCTCCGGATTCAACTGCATCCGGACAAGCGATTCCACCCCGCCGATGAATGCAAACGTCTTGTATTTCGAGAAATCGAGATTCGGATTGAAATCAATGGCCATTTTTGCGCTGGCTGCTGTGGCACATGCCACGAACAACAGCAGCCAGGCAATTGCAAAGCGTAGTGATCCGCGGTCAATGCTGCTCAGGGCCTGATCCCTCAGTCCTTCTCTTTGTCTTTGGTGATGATGAAGTTGGAGAGCTTCCACGGATTCTGATAGGTCTCGATCTCGACCTGCTGTTTCTTCTTGTTCACGGTCAGCTTGCAGGCCGGCAATACGGTTCCAGTGCCCTTGCCGTCCGGCGTTAGCTCAAGTTCGATGGCGCCGACAGTGTAGTCACTCGAACGCGTACCCTGATACAACTCCGCGAAGGCCAGGGTGCGATCCGTCACCAGCCGCAGGCGTCGTCCTTTGTCCGATGGCGGCAATTCGAAGATGTATTTAATGTCGTTGCCAACGCCGCCGCTCGCGAAGCGGATGCGCCCTTTCGGCTTCATGTCCTGAAGCACCTTCACCATGCCGTCCTGGCCCGACTGTTTGAAGGCGTTGATCAGCGAACTGCGGTCCTCGACTGTCGAATATCCTTCGATGTAAATGTTCACGTTGGCGATCTTCCCCATCTGCGTGCTCGTTCCGTTTGCGGTCGCCTGAATCGTCATGCGGTCCTGCGCCCGTACGGCCATGCTGCCGACCGCCAGCAAGGCCAGAAGACAGATCATCGAGGCTCGGCGGAGATGCTCATTCTTCGTTCTCATGTTCGCTTCCCTCCTGGTGTTTCACCTGGTGACAATGATGCGATCCTAACTTTTCGCTCAACCACAAAACCGGGCAACTAGGGAAATCCCTAACTGACGCAATTTGCACGGCTAACACCTTGCATCAGGGACGGATGGACTGGAGGAATTCTACAGGGTTATTCGGATAAAACTCAATTCTCCGTAGCCGGTAGCCTGAGCGATCCTCATCTGGCAGCCGGGGATTGGATTGCCCTCGTCGTTGTCCAAATCGCCGCATTGTTAACGCGCCTTGTTGCGCCCCAACGCGCCTTGCCTGCACAATAGAAACTCCGTTTCCCTCCGCCCACGAGGGTTTATGTTTTTTCGGACGATTGATCAGGTTCGGCGGTTCTTCAAGATCCTGGCGGGGTTCACCCTGCTGGGTTTGGGAGCCGTCATGATAGTTACCCCGGGGCCGGGGTGGTTGGTCATTTTCCTGGGACTCACCCTGCTGGCCGCCGAGTTCGTCTGGGCACGCCGCCTGATGGAGCGCATGAAGCAGGAAGGCACCAAGCTGAAGGATTCTGTCTGGAAGTTCGGCAAGAGCGGTTCCACCTAGAGGTCCCTCTCATGGACAAGGCATGGCGTGATCGATGGGCGCTGGTCACAGGCGCCAGTGCCGGCATTGGTGCGGCGCTGGCCCGTGAATTGGCCGCCGCCGGCGTTCACCTGGTGCTGACGGCGCGGCGCCAGGATCGACTCGCACAGCTCGCATCAGACTTGACGCGCGAGCACGGCATCCGCACCGAGGTGTTTGCCGCCGATCTCACACAGCCCGACGCACCCGCCAAAATCTTTGATTTCACCCGACAACGCGGCTTCGCCATCGAGTTGCTTATCAACAACGCGGGTTTCGGCCAGTATGGCGAACTCCCGCAAGTCGAAACGCAGCGCCTGCTCGACATGGTTCAGGTGAATTGCACCGCCGTCGTTCACCTCACACGACTCTTCCTGCCCGCCATGGTCCAGCGTCGCCGCGGCGATATCCTCATCCTTGCCTCCACAGCCTCCTTTCAGGCAGTTCCCTTCATTTCCACCTACGCCGCCACCAAGGCCTTTGATCTGCTCTTCGCCGAGGGCTTGGCCGAAGAGATGAAGCCATACGGGATTCGCGTTTGTGCGCTTTGCCCAGGCAGCACCGAATCCGAATTCCACGCCGTCGCCGGGCAGGAGCAGTTCACCAGCAAGAACATCGAAACCGCCGAAAAGGTCGCCCGCACCGGCCTGGAAGCCCTCGCGCAAGGCAAGAGCTGCGTGATCTCGGGGCTCGGCAACTACCTCGGAGCACAATCGCAGCGCCTGGTTCCGCGCCGCTTGGTCACCCGCATCGCCGCCAACATCTTTCGGCCGCGCACAAAACATTGAACCTACTACACTTAGCTCCAATCCCCTTTCTCCGCTCCACAACTCCTTCCTTCCGGCTGGGTTAAAGGAGTTGGGCCCCGCTGTGCTCTTCCAGTTTTTGGGAACTTTTTCGGGCGCACCCGGGAATTTGTAGGAGGCGAGCGTCATTCCAGACAAGATGCCAATTGCGATGGACGATCGGGATGACGTGCTGCTCCGGCGCTCCGCAAAGGGCGACGAGCAGGCATTCTCCGCGATTTATCGCCGGCACCAGGCGCCCCTGTTTCGTTTCGCTTTGCGCATGACGGGTAATGCTTGGGCTGCCGAGGAAATTGTGCAGGACGTTTTCATGACCGTGATTCGCGAGCCGAACAAATACGACGCCAGCCGGGGCGCTCTCGGCGCTTTCCTTTACGGTGTCGCCCGCAATCGCATCATGAAGCACCTGGAGCGCGCTCCCCGCGATCTGCCCCTCGAGGACAAGAACGAAGACGGATTCTCCACGGAAACTCTGGCCAGCAAGGAGTTGACGCCAGTCGAATGGGCCGAATTGCGCGAACGCCGCGAACAGGTGCGCGAAGCCGTCCTTGAACTTCCCGCCGAGTTCCGCGAGGCCATCGTTCTCTGCGAATTGGAAGAGATGAGTTACGAAGAAGCGGCAAACGCGTTGGAGTGCCCCGTTGGCACCATCCGCTCGCGTCTGCATCGCGGCCGCGCCCTGTTGCTCGCAAAACTCGAAATGCTGCGCGATGTGCCCCGGAGGGTCAATGCCAGGCAGTAATCGATTTTCCGGAGATGCGCCGATGACCTGCGAACAGTTTGCGGTCGCCTGCCTCGACTTCCGTTCCATGCCCGAAGGCAGCCCGGAACGCGAAGCAATGCTGGCCCATCTGCGCGCGTGCCCGCACTGCGCGGCTTTGCAGGCAAACTGGCAAACACTGCAGGATGACTTGCGCTATCTCGGCAAGCAGACGGGCGGCGCCGAAACTCCCGCCCGCGTCGAAATGCGCCTGCTCCAGGAATTTCGCATACGCCACCGCACGCCGAAAGCCCGTCGCTTCGCGCTGGCCGGCGCCTGGGCCGTGGCGGCTGCCGCTCTGCTGGCTATCGGCATTTCCTGGTGGAACTGGCACCGTGGCCCCGGCGTCCGGATTGTTTCGAACACTCCGGGCATCGGCGCGCCTGCTCACGGAAACGCGAACGATCACCAGCCCGCCACGGGCGTCGAACTTGGCGACACGCTCGTCGCTTCCAGTTCTTCCGGCGATTTCACGCTCCTGCCGGGCAGTACGCCTTCCCCCATGGAAGACGCCACGGTGGTCCGCGTACAGATGCAGCGTGGCGCCCTCAACGCCTTGGGCCTCACGGTCAACGAGGAGCATGCCTCGGATTTGATTCAGGTGGATTTGCTTGTCGGCGACGACGGCTTGCCACAAGCCGTGCGCTTGCCGGAAACGACCGAGTGACTTTTGCGCGGCGAAGAGATTCGACGAACGAAGGAGAGAAGAGGAGAACCTGGAATGAACAAGAAGTTGATTCGCATCGTTGTTGCGGGCGCGCTGCTCGTGGGAGCTTCTGCGCTTCGCGCACAGGAGCCACCTCCGGGCCCGCCTCCTGACGCCCCCGGCGGACCCGACGGTCCCGGTCCCATGGGCGCGCGCGTGGAATTGCTCGGCTTTGCCGAGATGCATCCCGGCAAAATGGTCACGGGCGCTCCGTATACCGCCACCGCCGTCACCGAGAGCAGGCAGACGCTCGCCGATGGCAATACCATCGACCGTAAGTCTCAGTCCACGGTATATCGAGACAGCCAGGGCCGCACCCGCCGCGAAACCACGTTTACCGGCGCCGGGCCTTTGGCCGCCTCCGGGCAGCCTCGCTCCGTCATCATGATTCATGATCCTGTGGCTTCCTCGGCTTACGTTCTGCACCCCGACAAGAAGACCGCCGAACAACTTCCTACGCCGAAAGGCGGGAAGCACGGCGGCAAGATGCAGGGCAAGTTTGAAGCCCGCATTCAGGAAGAAATCGCCAACGGCACCCTGAAGAAGGACGATCTCGGCACGCAGGCGATCAACGGCATGCCGGCGCAAGGCACGCGCTACACCCGCACCATTCCCGCCGGACAAATGGGCAACGCCAATCCCATTACCATCGTGAACGAGCAGTGGTACTCGCCCGATCTGCAGGTCGTCGTCAAGAGCACGCGCAGCGATCCGCGCTTCGGCCAGACCACCTACACATTGACGAACATCCAGCGCAACGAACCGGCCGCTTCCCTGTTCTCCGTTCCGTCGGACTACACCGTGCAGCAGGCCAAGATGCGCCCGCGCGACGGCCGGCGCGGCGGGCCCGGCGTTCCACCGCCTCCCGACAGCGCGGCACCGCCACCGCCTCCGGGCGAATAGTTTTGAGCTGTACCGATCTTCTCTGCTGAAGACGGCGCGCCCTTTCTGCAGCGACCCCCATCTCTGCAGGGAGGGCGTTGCCGTGTCTGGACACATCTCCCGGCCGGCAGGATAGAATCACGCGATGGACGAAGCGGCCCTGGTAGCTCAATTAAAACGGGAAGGCTTCGGGCAGACCTACGTCTGGCAGGATGTGCCGCACGCCCGCTATCCCGATCACACCCACGCCGTCGAAACCGCCCACATCATTTTGCACGGCGAAATGACTCTCACAATGAATGGCGCTACACGCACCTACGGTGCCGGCGAACGCTGCGACGTTCCCGCCCATGCCGTCCATTCGGCGCTGATGGGTCCCCAGGGTTGCCGGTATTTGATCGGCGAACGCAGATCCTGACCGCCGCGTGCAACCGTCGTATTGTCACTCATCGCGGGAGTGCGCGGTCGAGCAGTTCGATCACGTGCAGCACTTCTTGCCCCGTCTTGTGCAACTCCACGCCTGCCCGCATCTGCAGCAGGCACCCCGGATTCGCCGTGGCGATGATTCCCGCGCGCGTTGCGGCCGCGTTCTTCATCTTCTCCTCCAGCAGTTCGAGCGACGCCTGCGTCTCCGTCACGTTGTAGATTCCCGCCGATCCGCAGCAGATGTCGCTGAAGGTCATTTCGGCCAGTTCCACGCCGGGTATCGCGCGCAACAGCTGACGCGGCGCTTCGCGCACTTTCTGGCCGTGCAGCAGGTGGCAGGAATCCTGATACGTCACACGCCCGGGAATCGCCTGCAATTTCGCGCTCAGCCCCAGCCCGGCCAGGAATTCCGTCACGTCTTTCGCAAGCTTCCGGAACGCCTCTGCCGCCGCGTGCTCCGGTTCGCCTGGCGCAAACAGGTGGTTGTATTCCTTCAGCGTCGAGCCGCAGCCCGCCGCGTTGGTCACCATGGCGTCGAAATCGCCGCGCCCGAATGCGCGCAGATTCTTCCGCGCCAGTTCCCGCGCCGCCTCGCGCTCTCCCGCGTGTGCCGCCAGCGCTCCGCAGCAGAATTGCTCCTCCGGCACCACCACTTCGCAACCGTTCGCGGTCAGGACGCGGATCGTCGCCTCATTCAGCCGGCTGAACGTCACATTTGCGATGCAACCCGCGAAAAACGCCACGCGCGCGCGCCGCGGCCCAGCCGCCGGGAACGTCTTGCCCAGTTCCCCGAAGAAGAAGGAGTCATCGATCTTCGGCAGCAATCGTTCGCGCTCCGCCAGGCCGAGCGCTCGCAAGAGTCCCGTTGCGCGTACCAGCCCTTGGATTCCCGAGCGCTGGTAGAACCGCAGCGCCTTTGCCACCGCCGCGATGCGCCCCGGATTCGGCAGCAGGCGCCGGAACACGAGCGCCCGCGCAACCCGCGCGCCCCACGGACGGCGGTATCGCTCCGCGATTTGCGCCCTCGCATATTCGACAAGCTTGCCGTATTCCACCCCGGAAGGGCATGCGGTCTCGCACGACCGGCAATCCAGGCACTTGTCGATGTGCTCGACGAAGCGCTCCGCGAGCGGCAAGTGGCCCTCATTCACCAGGATCATCTGCCGGATGCGTCCGCGCGGCGAATCGGCCTCCAGTTGCCACAGCCGGTAGGTTGGGCAGTGATTCAGGCACAGCCCGCAGTGCACGCAGCGCGCGTAATCCTCGTAAACCGGAACCGCGCCCGAAATCGCTTCGCCGGCCGCCAACGCTAGATTCCTCCCACAATGCGCCCGGGCGCGAACAGGTTCGCCGGATCAAACGCGCGCTTCAGCCGCAACTGCAGCGGTTCGTCGGGTTGCGCCACACGCGCGGCCGCCAATTTCGTCTTCACCGCGAGCGGCGCGTGCAGCACCGTCGCCTGGCCGTTCTTTCGCCGCGCGATTTCCTTCGCCTTCAGCGCGGCCCTGGCCAGCAAATCCAGAGACGCGTCGTCCTCCGCCTCCGCCATCGTCGCGAAGTACACCACGCCCGCTCCGCGCGCCAGCAGCGCGTGCCTCAGCAATGCCGCTTCCGCGATTCGCCCCAACTCCGCAACAGTTACCGCCGTGATTTCCGGAAGCGCGATCCGCTGCAGGCACACCGCCCCGGACGACCAGCGCAGCCATTCGTATGCCTCGCGCAGCATGCCGCCGAGCTGCTCTCCCGCTGCGGCGTCCAGCACTTCGCACCTCCCGCCTCCCTGCTCCGCCGTCGCCCTCTTCACTTCCTCCGTAATCCGGCGCACCACCGCTTCGGTGCCTTCGAACGAGCAGTAAACGCACCACGTGCCGTCCGTCAGCAGCGCCGCTGCGCTTGCCTCCCCGCGCTGCAGAATCGCCCGCAGAATTCCGACCGTGCCCGGATCCAGAATTTCCAGCGCCGCCAGCGGCAGTCCCTTCTTCGCAACACTTCCGCAAAATGGCACGGCGTTCTCGGCACGGTCGAAAATCACCGCGCACGCCCCGCTGGCCGCCGGGAAGGGGTACGTGCGGAAATTCAGCCGCGTAATCACCCCCAGCGTGCCCAGCGAGCCGATCAGCAATTTGTGCAGGTCGTATCCCGTTACATTCTTCACCACGCGGCCGCCGCTCTTGCAGAGTTGCCCGGTCCCGTCCACAAACTCCGCGCCGATCAGGAAATCACGCGCGGAGCCATATTGCTGCCGCAGCGCCGAATCGATGCCGGACGCGAGCGCCCCGCCTGCCGTCGTGCTTTCGAAACACGGCACCGCCAGCGGCAGGAACTGCCCGTGCTTCGAGAGATACGCCTCCAGTTCGCGCAAGGGCAGCCCGGCATCCACGCTCAGCGTCAGGTCGCCCGCATCGTAGTGGGCAACCTCGCGCATCCCGGTCATGTCGATGGCTACGTCGCACCGCGCGGCCGGCATCCCCATTTCGCATTTGCTGCGCGACCCGAATGCCTGCACCGCCAGCTTCTCCCCCGCGGCCAGCCGCACCACTTCCGCCACCTGCTCCGCCGACTCCGGGCACACCACCGCTTGCGGCGTCAATCCGTCGATCGCGTGCGCGGCCAGTTCCTCGGGCGCCGACACCACGCGATGTGGCCCCAGGATCTCCACCAGCCGGCTTGTCAGCTTCTCCGCGACGGTCACGTAGATTCGACCGCCTCTCTCGCCTTCTTGATTCGAATCTCGCCGCAGCCCTTGCTCAACGGAAAGATCTTTCCCGGATTCAACGACGAGTCGGGATTGAACGCGTCATGCACCCGCCGCATCAGCGCAAAATCCGCATCGCTGAACAGCAGCGGCATCAGTTCGCTCTTCTCCATGCCCACCCCGTGCTCTCCCGTCAACACGCCGCCCATTTCCACGCACATGCGGACGATCGACTCTCCCGCGGAAATCGCGCTTTCGAATTGTTCCCGGTTTCGCGGATCGTACAGAACGAGCGGGTGCAGATTCCCATCGCCCGCGTGGAAGATATTCCCGATCTGAAACCCATATTTCTTGCCGATCTCCTTGATTCGCGCCAGTGCCAGCGGGAGTTTCGAACGCGGAATCACTCCGTCCAGCACGTAGTAAGACGGCGCGATCCGCCCGATGGCCCCAAACGCGTTCTTTCGGCCCTTCCAGAACAGGTCGCGCTCCCGCGCATCTTTCGCCAGTCGTACTTCTCGCGCCCGGCACTGGTGGCACACATCCGCAATCGCCGCCGCCTGCTCTTCGACCGCCTCCCGCAGGCCCTCCACCTCCAGCAGCAGTACCGCGCCGCTGTCCCGCGGAAATCCAGCCTGGATGTAGTCCTCGATGACGCGCAGCGTCCACCCGTCCAGCATCTCGCACGCCGCCGGCGTGATCCCCCGCGCCGTGATCTCCACCACCGTGTCGCAGGCGTCTTCGATCGTTTCGAATACCCCCAGAATCGTTTTCACCGCCTCCGCCGCACGCGAAAGCTTCACCGTAATCTCGGTCACCAGCGCCAGTGTCCCTTCGCTGCCCACGAACAGTCCGCACAGGTCGTACCCCATGGCGTCCCCTTGCCTTCCCCCTATGCGCGTCACTTCTCCGTCCGGCAGGACCATCTCCAGCGCGACGACATGATTGCTGGTGACTCCGTAGGCCAGCGTATGCGGCCCGCCGGAATTCTCCGCGACATTGCC
>Ga0335082_10002639_pt1 | contig 19369 bp, 22 predicted proteins | sample Lox_Sample_41_FD_206718 | JGI IMG/M metagenome (GOLD analysis project Ga0335082, IMG submission 206718) | Soil microbial communities from Loxahatchee National Wildlife Refuge, Florida, United States - Lox_Sample_4.1 | ecosystem: Environmental > Terrestrial > Soil > Wetlands | place: USA...
CCAAAGTGGAATACGTCCCGCAGCGCGTGGAGGTCTCGGTGCCGGTGCGCTGCAAAGTAGCGTTTCCCGCGCGGCCGGCCTATGCTCTGGAAGACCCGGGCCTGAAAGACGGAACCAGCTTCGACAAGGCGACCGCTGCGCTGGTGGAGATAGAGCAGCGGCGCGCCTACGAGGAGAAGCTGGAGGCCGCGCTCAAAGCTTGTGCGGACCCGGAGCAGTAGGGGTCCGTCTAGCGTCGCCACGCGCTCCAACAGACGGCTTCGTGAGCGCTATTTGCGCAAGGCGCACGCGCAGATCCGTTTCAGCCGCGGGAAGGCGCGAACCAATTCTTATCAGATACCGGGGGACCGGTGCCTTCAACGGTCGGCAAGCGACTGGAGCAGCTTGGCGTGGATGCCGCCGAACCCGCCGTTGCTCATGATCAGCACGTGATCCCCGGGACGTGCCGCTGTGGTAATGGCTTCCACCAGCTGCGCGAGATCCGTGAAGCACGCCGCTCGCGCACCCAGTCGAGCGAGTGCGCCTTGTGCGTCCCAGCCGATGCCACCGGTGTAGCAGAACACCAGCTGCGCGTCCGACAGGCTGGGCGCGAGGCTGTCCTTCATGACCCCCAGTTTCATGGTGGCGGAACGCGGCTCCAATACAGCGAAGATCCGTGCGCTTCCGATCTTGGTGCGCAGGCCGGCGATGGTCAGCTGGATCGCTGTCGGATGGTGTGCAAAGTCGTCATACACCGTCACGCCATTCACGACCCCTCGCACCTCCATACGCCGCTTGACGTTCTTGAAACCAGCCAGGGCCGCAAGACCCTGCGCCACGGGCACACCGGTGTGGCGCGCTGCTGCTAGTGCAGCGAGTGCGTTGTGGCGGTTATGTTCACCCAAGAGCTCCCAGCGAACGATGCCTTCGACCCTGCCTCGAAACCGCACCTCGAACCCCCCGTCGGGCGCGGGCTCCCCGACGGACCAGCCCTCGTCGACACCCAGCAGCTCCACCGGCGTCCAGCAGCCGCGTTCGAGCACCCGTTTCATGCTCCGCTCCTGGCCGTTGGCGACGATCAATCCGTCGCGGGGGACAGTCCGCACCAGATGATGGAACTGCGTTTCGATCGCTGCCAGATCCGGGAAGATGTCCGCGTGGTCGTATTCGAGATTGCTCAGGACGGCCGTGCGTGGATGGTAGTGGACGAACTTCGAGCGCTTGTCGAAGAACGCGGTGTCGTACTCGTCGGCTTCGATCACGAAGAAGGCTGAGGCGGTCGCGCGCGCCGAAAGGCCAAAGTTCTCCGGCACGCCTCCGATCAGGAATCCAGGGTTCAAGCCCGCGTCTTCCAAGATCCAGGCAGCCATCGAGCTGGTTGTGGTCTTACCGTGCGTCCCGGCTACGGCCATCACCCATTTGTCGCGCAGCACATGTTCGTACAGCCACTGGGGGCCAGAGGTGTACTGCTCGTTGCGGTCGAGGATCTCCTCCACCAGGGCGTTGCCGCGCGACACTACGTTGCCGATCACGAACAAATCCGGCTCGAGCTCGACCTGCTTCGGGTCCCAGCCTTCGATCAGGCGAATGCCCTGCGACTCGAGCTGCGTGCTCATCGGCGGGTAGACGTTGGCATCGCAGCCCGTCACCTCATGCCCGGACTGCTTCGCGATGACCGCGATGCCGCCCATGAAGGTGCCACAGATGCCGAGGATGTGAATATGCATGTTCGGCTGCTCAGTGCGCGAACAGGTGCGCGAGGGCATCGACGGCGATGGGCTCGCCCCATTCCTGAACGAAATGCCCGGCTTCGTTGATCTCCATCGGCGCGGGGCAACCGCGAATGTGAGCATGCAGCGCACGCATGACGGCAGGGCCGAGCACGGGATCCCGCATGCCGATCGCCATGAAGCTGCGACCGGCCCACCGGGTTCGCAGCCATTCGCGCGCGGCACGCGATACCAGCGCACCGGGCGCATCCGGCCGGTCGGGCACCAGGTTGGGAAAGCGCCGCACACCGGCTTTGTAGCGCGCATCGGGGAACGGCGCCTCATAGGCGGCGCACTCCTCCGGCGTGAGATGCGGGCAGGCCCGTCCCATCAGTTTGGCGACTGCCATGTCGGGATTTTTGTTGGCCCAGTCGCGCCAGGCCAGGAAACCGTCGGGCAGCGGTGCGTCGCCGGTGCCCAGCGTCGTGTTCATGATCAATAACCGCGTGATGCGTTCTGGCATTTCCATGGGCAGCGTGAGCCCGAGCAACCCACCCCAGTCCTGTACCACCAAGCACACATCGTGCACGTCCAGTGCCTCGATGAAGCGGATGAGCGCCTGGCGATGGAACTCGAACGTGTAAGTCGCATCTTCGACCGGTTTGTCGGAGCGGCCGAACCCGAACAGATCCGGGGCGAGGACGCGGCAGCCCGCCTGCTCGAACACAGGAATCATCCGACGGAACACGTACCCCCAGGTCGGCTGACCGTGCAGGCAGATGAACACCGTGCTTGCATCGACATTGCCAGTATCGACGTAGTGCATGCGCAGGCCATCGAAGCCGCGCAAATCGCCGATGTAGTGGGGTTCGTAGGGGAACCCCGGCAAGACGCAGAAGCGGTCGTCGGATGTACGCAGGGCCGGGAGCATGAGAGTGCGAGGCGGCATTCTACAGCAGCCGGCTCATCTCCCCGCTGCGGAAGCCTTCCAGCGCGCGGCCTACCCCTCGTCCCAGCGCCAGCACTTTGAACAGTTCGCCCATCTCGGCCGGGCCGAGGAGCTTCTGCGCCTGCGCCGCCAGCGGGAGATATGCCATGGTGTCCGCGGCTGGCGTGCGCGCCATCCGCTCAGTGATACCGAGGTTGATCAGAAAGTGTGCTTGCGTTGTATAGCCCATCAACTCCAGGCCGGCGTTGCTGCCGGCCTGCGCGACGGCGCTGAAATCCACGTGGCTGCTGATGTCCTGCAATCCCGGGAGGTAGAACGGATCGTCGTGGGCGCGGTGACGAAAGTGGCACATCAAGGTGCCGCGGTTACGCTGCGGGTGGTAGTACTCGCGCTCGCCGAAACCGTAGTCGATGAGCAGCAAGGCACCGCGTTCCAAGGCACTGGCGAGCGCTCCCACCAGCGCCGGTCCGATCCGTCCCACCTCGCTCAGATAGGGCGCCAGCGGATTCAGCCGACGGGCCAGGGCCAGCAGCGACGGTTCGGTCAGCGGACGGTCGTTCCAGATCAAGGCGTCTCCTGACCACGCGACCCCTCGCTCGCAGATGCCGCTCTCGCTCCATAGGATCAGGTGCGTGGGCAGCGCGTCGAGAACCTCGTTGCACACGACAACACCGCGGAACGCGGTCGGTGCACGCTCGATCCACTCCACTCGCGACGCGAGCCGGGGCGCAAGGCTGTTCAGCCGCTGCTTTTGCCGCGCAGCCAGTTCGCCGCTCACCTCGAGAATCAAGTACCGGGCCGGAATAGCTCCGTCTTCGGCGAGCGCCTGCAGCATCTGCGCCGCCATGCGCCCCGAGCCGGCTCCCAGCTCGAGTACATCGCCTCCGGTGACAGACAGGATTTCAGCGACCTGCCGAGCGAGAGTCTGGCCGAACAGCGGTGAGAGTTCGGGTGCGGTGACGAAATCGCCCGCGCCACCGAGCTTCGTCGCGCCGCCGCTGTAGTAGCCGAGTCCGGGAGCATAGAGCGCCAGCTGCATGTAGCGGTCAAAGCCGATCCAACCTCCGAAGCGGGCGATCTCCGCGCAGATCAGCTCGACCAGCCTGTGGCTGTGCCCGAGCGCATCGGCACCGACTGGGAGGTCGGGAGGAAAAGGGCAGCTCAAGGGGAGCAGATCTGTCGGGGCGCTCAATTCGGCTAGAATTCTACTGGACTGACAAGGAGGCGCTGCGTGCGGCTCACCCCATGGATGACAAGGTCGTGCTGATCACGGGAGGCGCGCGCCGGGTGGGCGCGGCCACCTGCCGCCTGCTGCATGCCGGTGGCGCCAGCCTCATGCTGCACTATCGCTCTTCGGCAGCCGAAGCGCGCGCGCTGCAGGCTGATTTGAACGCCGTGCGAAAGGACTCCGTGGCGCTGGTGCAGGCGGATCTGCTCAACTTGTCGCTGCTCGCAGCCATGGTGAACGAGACGATCAATCGCTTCGGCCGGCTGGACGTGCTGATCAACAACGCTTCCAGTTTCCATCCCACCCCGATCGGCGAGATCACCGAGCAGGTCTGGGACGATCTGATGGGAACCAACCTCAAGAGCCCCCTGTTCCTGTCGCAGGCGGCCGCGCCGCACCTCAAGCGCAGCCACGGCTGCATCGTGAACATCGTCGACATCCACGCCGACCGCCCGATGCGCAACTATGCGGTGTACAGCGCAGCCAAAGGCGGGCTGCTCGCATTAACGCGTGCGCTCGCGTCGGAGCTGGGTCCGGAAGTGCGCGTCAATGGCGTTTCGCCAGGCCCCATTCTGTGGCCCGAGGACGAGCGTTGGTCGGACGATCTGGCGCGTCAGCGCATCATCCAATCCACGCTGCTCAAGCGCGTGGGGGAGCCGGAAGACATCGCCCGTACCGTGCGCTTCTTGATCCACGATGCCCCTTACGTTACGGGTCAGGTCATCGCGGTGGACGGCGGCCGCAGCATACATCTGTGAGCCAATCATGCACTCCCAGAAACGGGTATACGAATCAAACAAACTGCAGAAGCGGCTGCGCCGCCAGGTCGGACAGGCCATTGCCGACTTCGACATGATCCGCCCGGGCGAGCGCGTGATGGTCTGCCTGTCCGGGGGCAAAGACAGCTACGGGTTGCTCGAGATCCTGATCAGCCTGCAGAGACAGGCTCCAGTGAATTTCGAGCTCATCGCCTTCCATCTCGACCAGAGGCATCCCGGGTATCCGACGCATGTGCTGCCGAGGTATCTGGACAAGGTCGGCATCCCGTTCCGCATCGAAGAGCAGGACACCTACAGCGTGGTCAAACGCCTGATCCCCGCAGGCAGGACGATGTGCAGCCTGTGCTCGCGCCTCAGGCGCGGCGTGATCTACCGCGTGGCGAAGGAGCTCGGGGCGACCCGCATTGCGCTCGGTCACCATCGCGACGATATCCTGCAGACCTTCTTCCTGAATCTGTTCTTCGGCGGCAAGCTCAAGGCCATGCCGCCGAAGCTGGTAAGCGATGACGGCAAGCACGTCGTCATCCGTCCGCTGGCCTATGCCGCCTAGGCAGACTTGGCCGAATACGCGACGTTGAAGCAGTTCCCGATCATCCCTTGCGACCTGTGCGGCTCGCAGGACAACCTCCAGCGCCAGCAGATCAAGGTCATGCTGCGGGAGTGGGAACAGAAGTTCCCGGGACGCATCCAGACCATATGCAACAGCTTGGCCCACGTCCAGCCTTCGCATCTGCTGGACCGCAACTTGTTCGATTTCGCCTCTGTGCGCGCCCAAGACCTGCCCTTCCCGCAGGGCGACATTGCGTTCGACGAAGAGCCGCTCCGCGAAGCGACCACTTCGTTGCGCCAGGCGGATGCAGCCTGAGCGGGAAGCAGCCATGAGCATCATCAACTTCACGCCCGTCTCCGCGCTGATCGGCGGCGCGCTCATCGGCCTCGCCGGCCCTGCTGTGGTGGACGCTGGGGCGCATCGCGGGGGTAAGCAACGTTTTGGGTAGCATCGTTACGGAGCCCAGGGGCGACAACGCATGGCGCATCGCCTTCCTCGCCGGCCTGCTGATCAGCGGTCTCGCCGCAGTGCTGTTGTTCCCGGAATCAGTGCATTTCGACTTGAAAGCGGGCGCGGGGCAGCTCCTCATCGCGGGGCTGTTGGTGGGATTCGGGACCCAGTTGGGAGGCGGCTGCACCAGCGGGCATGGCGTCTGCGGGATTGGCCGGCTCTCGGCACGCTCGATGGTTGCCACGTTGTGCTTCATGGCCAGCGCAATGCTGACAGTTCTGGTTATAGCGCACTTATCATGAACCGCGTCGCGGCAGCCTTCCTCTGCGGGTTGGTGTTCGGCGCGGGGCTGCTCGTTTCGCAGATGTCCAACCCGGCCAAAGTGGTCCGTTTTCTCGATGTCACCGGAAGCTGGGATCCCAGTCTTGCGTTTGTCATGGCCGGCGCGGTAGCGGTGTTCGGTGTCGCGTACTTCAGCACGAAAAGACGCAGGGCGCCGCTGCTCGCCCTGCAATTCGCGATGCCCAGCCTGAGGAACATTGACGCGCCCCTGGTGACTGGGTCGCTCATCTTCGGCGTGGGCTGGGGCCTGTCGGGTTTCTGCCCGGGACCGGCGCTGGTCAGCAGCGCATTCGGTGATTGGCGCGTCTGGCTTTTCGTGGGGGCGATGATTCTCGGCATGTTGCCCTACCGCTTGCGGCCTCGGCCAAAGTCGATTCCAGGTGGAGCCTAGAGGTGTGAGCGCACGCTCACGTTGAATCGCAGACCGGACAGGTGATTCTCCGCTGCACCCATGCTCTGTCCTTCCACCCCCATCAGAAGTATCAAGTCCAACTTGTCAAACTGCGTTTGATACTGCAGACTTCACCGCAGTCCAGCGTTTCCATGACCCCGTCCGGTGAACTGCGCTGATCGCCTCGTAACCCTGTTCGGCAGCCAAGCCGAGGTAGCGCGTCGCTTTCGCGTCGATCGCGCGGTCGTCAACAACTGGGTCAAGTCGGGTTACGTGCCGTCGCGCTGGGCTATGGAAGTCGATCGCCTCACCGATGGCGCGATCCCAGCCGTGGAAGTGTTGAACGAAGCCAACGCGCGCAAGCCGATCCGGCTCAAGTCGCGCGGTGAAGAAGACAGCCTGTTCGGACCCTCGCTTGCAGGAAACGACACCATGAACCCCTTCGCTCCGGCCAAGAGAATTCACCCCTTCCATCCGCCGCAGCGCACGCTGATGGGCCCCGGCCCGTCCGAGATCAACCCGCGCGTCATGGCGGCGATGAGCCTCCCGGCCATCGGCTACCTCGACCCCGTGTTTGTCGAGATGATGGAGGAGTTGAAGTCGCTGCTGCGCTACGCGTTTCAGACCAAGAATGCGCTGACCTTCCCGATCTCCGGTCCCGGTTCGGTGGGGATGGAGTATTGCTTCGTGAACCTCGTCACGCCGGGCGATAAGGTCATCGTCTGCCGCAACGGCGTGTTCGGCGGCCGGATGATCGAGAACGTGGAGCGCTGCGGGGCCATTCCCGTCGTGGTCGAGGACGCCTGGGGTGAAGCGGTCGATCCGAACAAGCTCGAGGATGCGCTGAAGAAGAATCCTGACGTGCGCCTGGTCGCCTTCGTGCACGCGGAGACTTCAACCGGTGTGCAGTCCGACGCTCAGACCCTGGTCGAGATCGCGCATCGGCATGACGCGCTTACCATCGTGGATGCGGTGACTTCGCTGGGCGGCACGCCCGTGCTGGTCGACGAGTGGAACATCGATGCCATCTACTCCGCCAGCCAGAAGTGCTTGTCGTGTACGCCGGGCCTTTCGCCGGTTTCGTTCAGCGACCGCGTGGTGCAGTACGTCAAGTCGCGCAAGGACAAGATACACAGCTGGTTCATGGACATGAACCTCCTGCTGGGCTACTGGGGCGCTACGACGCGCACTTATCACCACACCGCGCCCACCAATAGCCTGTACGCGCTGCACGAGGCGCTTCTCATCCTGAAGGAAGAGGGCATCGAGAATGCTTGGGCCCGCCACCAGCGTCATCACATTGCGCTCAAAGCCGGCCTGGAGGCGATGGGACTCAAATACCTGGTGAAGGAAGGCGCGCGGCTGCCGCAGATGAACGCGGTGCACGTACCCGAAGCGCTCAACGAGCGCGAGTCTGAAGTACGCAAGACGTTGCTCACCGAGTTCAATCTCGATATCGGCGCCGGCCTGGGCCCGCTCGCCGGCAAGATATGGCGCGTGGGCATCATGGGCTACTCCTGCAAGCCCGAGAACGTGATGTTGTGCCTGTCGGCGCTCGGATCAGTCTTATCTGACATGGGCCTGCCGATCCACGTGGGCGAGGCCGAGGCGGCTGCGCACCAGGCCTACGCACATTTGCACGCCCGGGCCGCCTTGCAGAAGAAGCGGTTGGCGGCCTGAGCGAGGCTTCCAGCTCTCCCCCCGGGCAAGGCCTTGGGCAGGCTTCAGTACAGGCTCTTCGACGAGTTCAGGACAGGCCGAGCCGCTGCCAGATCGTGGTGGTTGGGCCAGCCTGGTTGAGCGTATAGACGTGCAACCCCGGAGCGCCTCCGCGCAGCAGCTGGTCGCACAGCTGCGTCACCACGTCCAGGCCGAAGGAGCGGATTGAGGCGGCGTCGTCACCGAACCCCTCCAGCTTGCGCCGGATCCAGCGCGGGATCTCGGCACCGCAGGCATCGGAAAACCGAGCCAGCTGGGAAAACCTGTTGATGGGCATGATGCCCGGGACGATCGGGATGCGGATGTCCGCACCCTGGCACTCATCCACGAACGCGAAGTAGGCGTCGGGGTTGAAGAAGTACTGCGTCATCGCCGAGTCCGCTCCGGCCTCCACCTTGCGCTTGAAGTTGGCCAGATCATCCTGCGCCGTGCGCGCCTGCGGGTGATACTCCGGATAGGCCGCCACCTCGATGTGAAACGCGGAGCCGAACTCCGCGCGGATGAACGCAACGAGCTCGTTGGCAAAGCGAAACTCGCCCGCCTCGACCATTCCGGAAGGCATGTCCCCGCGCAGCGCGACCACGCGCCGAATCCCGGCTTGGCGGTAGCGCTGCAGTATCTCGCGCACGGTTGTCTTGCTCGCCGCAATGCAGGACACGTGCGGCGCAGCCTGATGGCCCTCCGCTTGGATCTCCAGGACAGTGTCCATGGTACGGTCGCGCGTAGACCCGCCTGCTCCGAACGTCACGGAGAAAAAGGCGGGCTCGAGCTGAGCGAGTTGCTTGCGCGCGATCCGCAGCTTCTGAACGCCTTCGGGCGTCTGCGGCGGAAAGAACTCGAACGAGAAAGTGCGTGCCGGACCCGGCACGCGAGCAGCAGCCACCGCCGTCTCAGTATCGATAGTGCTCGGGCTTGTACGGCCCGTCCTTCGCCACGCCGATGTATCGGGCCTGCTTGTCCGACAGCGTGGTCAGCATCGCGCCCAGTTTGGACAGCTGCAGCCGTGCCACCTTCTCGTCCAAATGCTTGGGCAAGGTGTGCACACCGATCGGGTACTGGCCAGGATTGGTCCATAGCTCGATCTGCGCGATGACCTGATTGGCAAACGACGACGACATGACGTAGCTGGGGTGACCGGTCCCGCAACCCAGGTTCACCAGACGCCCCTCGGCCAGCAGGATGATGCGCTTGCCGTCCGGAAAAATGACGTGATCCACCTGCGGCTTGATGTTCTCCCACTTGTAGGCCTTGAGGCTGGCCACATCGATCTCGTTGTCAAAGTGGCCGATATTGCACACGATCGCCTGGTTCTTCATGCGCTTCATGTGCTCATGCGTGATGATGTCGATGTTGCCTGTGGCGGTGACGAAGATGTCGGCTTTGTCGCAGGCGTAGTCCATGGTCACCACGCGGTAACCCTCCATCGCCGCCTGCAGTGCGCAGATCGGATCGACCTCCGTCACCCACACCTGAGCCGACAACGCGCGCAGCGCCTGCGCCGAGCCCTTGCCTACGTCGCCGTAACCTGCAACGAGCGCGATCTTGCCCGCAATCATCACATCGGTGGCGCGCTTGATGCCATCCACCAGCGACTCGCGGCAGCCATAGAGATTGTCGAATTTCGACTTCGTGACGGAGTCGTTGACATTGATGGCCGCAAAGCCCAGCTGCTTGTCCTTGGCCATCTGATATAGACGCTTCACGCCAGTCGTGGTCTCCTCGGTGACGCCGCGGATGTTGGCTTTGATCCTCGAGTAGTACGTGGGGCTCGCATCCAGCCGTTTGCGGATGGCAGCGAAGAGTGCTCGCTCCTCCTCATTCGCCGGATGTGTGATGCAAGCGGGCTCGCTCTCCGCGCGCGCGCCAAGGTGCACCAGCAGCGTCGCATCGCCGCCATCGTCCAGGATCATGTTTGGGGTGCCGCCGTCCGCCCACTCGAAGATCCGGTGCGTGAACTCCCAGTACTCGTCGAGGCTCTCGCCTTTGTAGGCGAAGACGGGCGTCCCGCTGGCGGCGATGGCGGCAGCGGCATGGTCCTGCGTCGAGTAAATGTTGCACGATGCCCAGCGCACGTCGGCGCCGAGAGCCTTGAGGGTCTCGATCAGCACCGCGGTCTGGATTGTCATATGCAACGAACCGGCGATGCGAGCGCCGCGCAGCGGTTGCAGCGCAGCGAACTCGTCGCGGATCGCCATGAGTCCGGGCATCTCGGTTTGCGCAATGGCGATCTCCTTGCGGCCCCACTCGGCCAGGGACAGATCGGCAACGCGGAAATCTTCGGACCGCTTGGATTGCAACACGGCGCTCATCACGCCCTCCTTTCGGTTAAGAAAAAAGTTCGTGAGCGCCGTTGCAAGTTGGGATCACCTGAGCCTGGCGGGCCCGCTCTCAAGGAGAACTGGCTATGAAGCGGCCCGTTGCAACGCTCCTCAGGGGTCGAAGATTGTACGCTAAGCGTGGCGTCGCGCCAACACCCGCTATGGCGTATACAACCGCTTACGGGTGCGCGACCTTGCACCGGCATCAGCCTGCAGGGCTGAGACCTTGTCCATGTCTTGGCTCCGACCTAACGTCCGCAAGCGGACGTGAGTCTCCGCCGAAACCTCGACGCGCTATCGGACAGTCAGGCGCTTACGCATGAGCGACCGCTGCGCCTGCCTCAGCCTGCAGGGCTGAGACCTTGTCGAGGTTTTCCCAGGTGAACTCGGGCTCGTCGCGGCCGAAGTGACCGTAGGCGGCGGTCTTGCTGTAGATGGGCCGCAGCAGATCGAGCATCTGGATGATGCCCTTGGGCCGCAAATCGAAATGCTTCTGAATGAGCTGGGCCAGCTTATCGTCGGCGATCTTGCCGGTGCCGAAAGTCGTTACCATGATGCTGGTGGGCCGGGCCACGCCGATGGCATAGGAGATCTGGATCTCGCACTTGGCTGCGAGCCCTGCGGCGACCACGTTCTTGGCCACATAGCGCGCAGCATAGGCCGCTGAGCGGTCGACCTTGGAGGGGTCCTTCCCGGAGAAAGCGCCGCCGCCGTGGTGCGCCGCGCCGCCGTAGGTGTCCACGATGATCTTCCGCCCGGTCAGGCCGCAGTCGCCCTGCGGACCGCCGACCACGAAACGTCCGGTCGGATTGACGAGATAGTTGACCTTCCCCTTGAGCAGGTTCTTCGGCAGCACCGGCTTGATGATGTTCTCGATGACGGCTTCGCGGATCTGTTCGAGCGCGATGTCGGGCGCGTGCTGAGTGGAAAGCACGACGGTGTCGATGGCCGCCGGCTTACCGTCCGCATAACGCACCGTCACCTGTGATTTGGCGTCTGGCCGCAGCCACGCCAGGCGTCCATCGCGCCGCAGTTCCGACTGGCGCTCCACCAGGCGATGCGCAAGATAGATGGGCAGCGGCATCAGCTGCGGCGTTTCATCGCAGGCATAGCCGAACATGAGACCCTGGTCGCCGGCGCCCTGATTGAGCGGGTCGTCGTGCGCCTTGTCGACGCCCTGCTTGATGTCCGGACTTTGCTTGTCATACGCCACCAGCACCGCGCAGCCCTTGTAGTCGATGCCGTATTCGGTGTTGTCGTAACCGATGCGCTTGATGGTTTCACGCGCGATTTGCTGGAAGTCCACCACCGCGTTGGTGGTGATCTCGCCGGCCATCACCACCAGGCCGGTGTTCACCAGAGTCTCCGCAGCTACGCGGGAAAACTTGTCCTGGACCAAGATTGCGTCCAGCACCGCGTCGGAGATTTGGTCTGCGACTTTGTCCGGGTGGCCTTCCGAGACGGACTCGGACGTGAAGAGATACTCGCTCATTCGAAAACGGGCCTGTTGTTGGTGCACTGGAAAGTCGTTTAGAATAACAGATAACTCCCTCAGCTTAAAGACGTTTAGGTTACGTGCTCAGCGCGAGCAGTGCCTTGTTTGACGCTGTTTTGCGGTTTTTCCTGCAGCCCCAGCCCCGGTATGATTGGCGTCGGATATGGAGCCGTCCGTCAGCCCCGTCACCCCAAGTCCTAACATTCGCATCCTGCCCTTGCGCGAGGACGACATCCCCGATCTCGTGCGGCTGGCGCGCGCCATTTGGTACGCGCACTTTCCCGGCATCATCACGGTCGAGCAGATAGAATACATGCTCGATCAGCGCTACCGACCCGAGGTGATCCGCGAGCAGCTCGCGAACCACACCGCCTGGTGGGACAAGCTGCTGTTGGACGAGACCATGGTTGCATTCGCCTGTTGCGAGCTGGGCGAACACCGCGACACGATGAAGCTGGACAAGCTCTACGTGCGCTACGATCTGCGCGGTCGAGGCTACGGCAGCCTGCTGCTGAGTCACGTCGAGGAGCGCGCTCGCTCCCTGGAATGCACACGCTTGTATCTCCAGGTGAACAAGAACAATCGCAGCGCGATCGACGCCTACCTGCGCAATGGCTTCAGCGTGAGCGAGGCGGCCCGGTTCGACATCGGCCGCGGTTTCATCATGGATGACTATGTGATGTCCAAAGCGCTTCCCGTCGCATGATCAGCGGCGGGACCGTGCCCAAACTGCTCCAGTTCACCAAGATGCAGGGCGCAGGCAACGACTTCGTCGTGGTCGACGCCGTCAACCAGCAGGTGGCGCTCGATGCGCAGACCGTGAGGCGCATCGCGGACCGCCACCTCGGCGTGGGCTGCGACCAGATCCTGCTCATCGAACGGCCGCGAACGCCGGGCACCGACTTCTACTATCGCATCTATAACGCCGACGGCGAGGAAGTGCAGCATTGTGGCAACGGCGCGCGCTGCTTCCTGAGGTACGTGCACGACAAGGGCCTGACCGAAAAGACGCAGATCCGCGTCGAGACCCTGGCCGGAGTCATCGTGCCCAAGATGGAGTCCGATGGCCAAGTCACGGTTGACATGGGCACACCCGAGTTCGAGCCGGCCAAAATCCCCTTCCTCGCTGACGCGCGGGCCCAGACCTATCGGATCGAGGTGGCCGGCCAGAGCGTCGAGATCAGCACACTGTCCATGGGCAACCCCCACGCCGTGCAAATCGTGGACAGCGTTGAACGCGCACCCGTATTGACCCAGGGACCCTTGATCGAGCGCCACCCGCGCTTTCCGCAGCGGGTCAACGCCGGCTACATGGAGGTGGTCGACCGTCACCGCGTCAAGCTACGCGTGTACGAGCGCGGGGCAGGAGAGACGTTGGCCTGCGGGACGGGCGCATGCGCGGCCGTGGTCGCGGGAGTTGTGCGCGGATACCTGGATAGCCCGGTTAACGTGCACACGCGCGGCGGCCCGCTGAGCATCGCATGGGGCGGCGGCGGGCAGCCGGTGCTGCTGACCGGAGGCGCGGAAACGGTGTTCGAAGGTGCAATAGAAATTTAGAGAGTGGCACAGATGAGATCAGACGAAGTTGCCCGTTATCTGAAGGAACACCCGGAATTCTTCGAGGAACACGCCGAGCTGCTGGCCGCCATGCAGCTCCCGCATCCGCACGGTGGCGGGGCGATTCCCATCGCCGAGCGCCAGATGCTGACTCTGCGCGAGAGGAGCCGTGCGCTGGAGGGCAAGCTGCGCGAGCTGGTCCAGTTCGGCGAAGAGAACGACAGCATCAGCGAACGCCTGCACCGCACCACGTTGGCGCTGCTGGCTGCGGGCGATTTGCCGCGTCTGCTCGATTCCATCCACACCAATCTGCGCGAGGACTTCGCAGTTCCCGCAGTGGCCCTGAGGCTGTGGATGGGGACGCCTGCGCAAGATCGCATCGAGTTCGGCGGGATCGGTCAGGAGGCGCGCATGTTCGCCGAAACTCTCGATGACCCCTATTTCAGTCAACACCCCTTGTTCGACACGGGGGCCTGGTTCGAGGACGCGGGCGAGACGGTCCGTTCGCTGGTATACGTTCCGCTTCGCGTCGACAAGCCGGTCGGATTGCTCATGCTGGGCAGCGACGACCCGCAGCGCTTCTCCGCCGACAAGGGCACGCTGTACCTGACGCGCCTGGGCGAGGTCGTGAGCATGGCGCTGAAGCGCTACGCCAACAGTTGATGCCGGGATTCCGAGTGACCGGCGCATCCGTCAGCACCAACGAACGCCGCTTGGAGGGGTTCCTCGCCCACCTGCGGCACGAGCGAGGCCTAAGTCGCAATACCGCGGAGAACTACGCGCGCGACGTGCGCAAGCTGTTCTCGCTGGTTGGCGACACCGCTCTCGCCGACATTCATCCGCACCAGGCGCGCCGCTTCGTGGCCGTGCTGCACGGGCGCGGATTGGGAGGCAGAACGTTGGCGCGCACGCTGTCAGCGTGGCGCAGCTTCTACCGCTACTTGGCGCGCGACCATGCCGTGGTTCGCAACCCGTTTCAGGGCCTGCGCCCACCCAAAGCGCCGAAAACCCTGCCCAAAGCGCTGTCGCCCGACGAGGCAGCACGTCTGGTGGACCTGCGGGGCGACGAACCGATGACGATTCGCGACCGTGCGATGTTCGAGCTGTTCTACTCGTCCGGCCTGCGGCTGTCCGAACTGACCGGCGTGAAGCTCGGCGACATCGACTTCCAGGACGGGACCGTGCGTGTGACCGGCAAGGGCAGCAAGACACGCGTGGTACCGGTGGGTGAGTTCGCTCAGCATGCGCTCCGGGACTGGCTCGCTGCGCGCGCCGAGCTAGCAGCACCGGGGCAGCTTGCGATTTTCATCAACCGTCGAGGGCTGCCTGTCAGCGCGCGCACTGTGCAGCGGCGGCTGGAGACCTGGGCGCTACGCCAAGGCCTGACCCAGCACGTGCATCCGCACATGCTGCGGCACTCCTTCGCGTCGCATGTGCTGCAGTCGAGCGGAGACCTGCGCGCAGTGCAGGAAATGCTGGGCCATGCCAGTATCTCCAGTACGCAAGTCTATACGCATCTCGACTATCAATATCTCGCGAAGGTATACGACTCGGCCCACCCCCGGGCCAAGAAGAAACCGTGAGGCGCGCCACGGGGAGACGAGAGCGCTCGGAGCCTCCGAACGTCGCGATGAGCAGCACCACCGAGTTCATCGTCGTGCGCCACGGAGAGACCGCCTGGAATGCCGAAGGACGCATTCAGGGCCATCTGGACAGCCCGCTCAACGAGGAGGGCCTGGCGCAAGCGCTGCTGGTCGGTGACCGCCTGGCGCGCGAGCCCTTCTCCCACCTCTACAGCAGCGATCTCGGACGGGCGTTACAGACCGTGCAGCCGATCGCCGATCACAGCCGCCACCGAGTGCTCATCGATGCGCGGCTGCGGGAACGCAACCTGGGGATATTTCAGGGCTTGACCGGAGCCGACTGCGAGCACCGTTTCCCCGAACACTACGCTCGCTTCAGGGTACGCGACCCGGATCACGTCATCCCCGGCGGGGAAAGCGCCAGGCAAGTGTACGGGCGGGTAAGCGCAGTGTTCACGGCCCTGGCACGCGAACACGCGGGCGCTCGCGTCGTAGTCGTGACCCACGGCGGAGTGCTCGACGCGCTTTATCGGTTCGTGCAAGCCTTGCCCCTGGAGCAGCCTCGCGACTTTCCCATTTTCAACGCCAGCTTGAATACAGTGCGGTGCACCGACGCCCACTGGTCCATGGAGCGCTGGGGCGACATCTCGCATCTCACGCGCGACGCAGCGCTGGACGATTTCTGACGGCCAAGCCAGGTAACGCACGCCGACCCGAGACAGGGCTAGTCGTTGAGCCGTGCCGGAGGTAAACGCAATTCCTCGGAGGGCTGGGGCGTCTGAGGGCTTGGTGAGGACTCGGGGACCGGAGCAGGGGTGGGTGCAGCCGGCTGCGAGACCGACTGCTCAGCCTGGGTAGCCGATTGCGCGGGTTGCGCCTCGGGCTGTTGCCGCCGGCGCCGGGCTGTCGGCTGCTTCTCTGGCTGCTCCTCCGGCTGCTTTTCCGCTGTGGCCTCGGACGCTGAGGACTGCGGTTGTTCCGGTTGCACCGGGGCCGCTCTTTGCGTCGGCTGCCGCCCTACCAGCGGGGAGGTCCGCCCCACCAGGCCATCCAACATGATGAGCTCGGCGTCGGTATGGTCCTTCAGCGCAGCAGCGGCCAGGAGTCGACCCGCGACTGCCTGTCCGTAGACGATGGTCGGTGTGTGATAGGTCGAGACGAGCAGCTTGCGCTGCCTGCCCGTCTTGTCGCGCAACTCGACCGTACCGTAGCACGTGCAGAAGTACGTCTGCTCGGCGCTCGCCTCAAGATACACGCCCGTGGCCCGGGTGCCTGCCGCGGCTGCGGCGGTGGCGGTCTCGATCAAGTGGGAGCCCTTGCCGAACACGGCCACCAGCGCGCCGGCTTCCAGCCGCAGGCTAGCAAGCGCTACCTTGCCGCTTGAGGGTGGGTTCTCCAGCTTGAGACTGGAACGCTCGCGCAGCAGGAAGGCGTCCCGCCCGAGAACGAACACGAGCTTGCTGTCGGGCCCCGTCTCGATCAGATCCCCGGTTTGCACACGGGTCGCAAACGTAGCCGGCTTTCCATTGACCCTGACGCTGCCTTGAAGGTCGCGGACGCTGGCGGTTCGAGCGGCACCCGGCAGCAGGAGCGCGGCCCCGACGGCGGCGGACGCTACCAGGAATTGCCGCCGGCGCACCGAAGAGGACCGTTCCATTTCTTTTTCGAGGGCCATTCCCGCTCCTCCAATTTGCGAGTCGCAACGGCGGGCGTATTGTCGCTCTGCTGTGGCCTCGCTGCACCTGTTTCCTTACGCCGACCTTGCGCGCTGCGCTTGGCCGGCTTTGAAATCCCTTCCGTCTGGGCTAGACCTGCGCGCGAGGAGAGCTGCGCTGCCCGCGCGCAACGCCGAGAATTAGCGCTCTGATGGCTGTCAAGCGTGCCCTGATCCATGTCCTGCTGGCTTTTGCCCTGCTGCTGGCTCAGCAGGCGATGCTCGCACACGCGGCTACGCACCTAGCTAAGCCTCCGGCGAGCCAGGACAAGCAGCTCCCCCAGCATAAGGTCTGCGAGCAGTGCGCGTTGTCGGCCCAGTTCGGCAGTGCGCCGATCGGCAAGCTCCTGTCATTCGAGGCACAGCGCGGGGTTGTCCAGCCCGCGCCGCACCGCGCGCAGGTCGTTCACACCTCAACACCCCGCGCGTTCCACTCCCGGGCACCGCCCGCCTCCCTCTAGAGCCGTCGTGTAGTCGTCGCGCCCGCCTGATTTTGCGGGTGCGTTTGGCTTTTCAACGAATCTGAGGGAGACGAACCCATGTTGAAACCGAACGTCATCGCGTGCGCGCTCGCGTTCGCATTGATGCCGCCGGCGGGAGCGCAAACGCAGAGCACCCAGGAGCTCGAGGAGATCCGCAAACAGATCCAGGAGTTGAAGGAAAGCTACGAGGCCCGCATACAGGCGCTCGAGAAGCGGCTCAAGGAAGCAGAGGACAATGCGGCGAGAGCCCAGAGCGAAGCCAAGCAGGCGCAACAGAGCGCCACGCAGGCCGAGCAGACGGCTCACGCCGTGGCTGTGCCGCCACCTTCGCAGCAAGCCGCGCAAAATGCCTTCAACCCGGCGTTGGCCGTGATTCTAATGGGCAGCTACAACAACGTCTCGGTTAATCCGGCAAACGCCAGCGTCACTGGCTTCCTGCCGGCACCCCTGTACGGAGATGTTCTCGGGCCGCGCGGCTTCAGTCTGGACGAGAGTGAGTTCACCGCCGCCGCCAGCGTAGACCCGTACTTCCGCGGCCAGTTCACCGCCTCGTTCAACTCTGAGGGCGGCGTGTCAGTCGAGGAAGCGTTCTTCCAGACCCTGAGCCTCGGTCACGGACTCAGCTTGAAGGGCGGGCGGTTCTTCTCCTCGGTCGGCTATGAAAACTCGATCCACGCCCACGCCTGGGATTTCAAAGACCCGGCGCTGGTGCAGACCGTGTTCCTCGGCCCGAACTTCGCCGAGACCGGCCTGCAACTGAACTGGATCGCGCCTACGCCGCTGTTCATCGAACTTGGCACCGAGATCGGTGCAGGTACGACCGAACCCGGACTCGGGCTCGACACGGGCTCCAACCGCAACGGCATTCCCTCCTAGACCGCTTACGCTCACATCGGCGACGACATCGGGAGCGGAGGGAGCTACCGCGTCGGCCTGTCCACGATCCAGACTAGTACGGGTAGTAACGCCATCCCGTTCGGAGACCTTGACCAGACCACCGGCACCACCAACCTGTTCACCGGGAATGTCCGGCTTTACGGACTGGACTTCGTGTACAAGTGGGCACCGAACGGCAACCCAGTGGATCGCAATTTTAAGTTTGTCGCCGAATGGTGGTACCGGGAGTACGCGGGCAACATGGACTTCGACGCCGATTCGACCTTAGGCGTGGGCCCGGTCACCGAACCGTTCACGGCGAAACAGCAAGGGTGGTACGCGCAGGCCGTGTACCAGTTTGTTCCCGAGTGGCGGGTGGGGTTGCGCTACGACCGCCTGAACGAAGGCAGCATCTCCACTGGACCTACGGGCGTTGCCATCGGCGCCACAGTGCCTAATTACACGCCATGGCGCGCAGCGGCGATGGTGGACTGGAGCCTGTCCGAGTTTAGCCGCTTCCGGCTGCAGGTACAGCAGGACAGGTCCCAGCAGGGCGTGACCGACAATCAGGTGTTCGTCCAGTACATCATGAGCCTGGGCGCTCACGGTGCGCACAAGTTCTAACCAGGCGAGGACGATCATGACAGCAAACAGACTACTGAAGCTCTCGCGATGGCTTGCAGGGGTGGTGGCGACACTCACGCTCAGCCATCCCGCGCAGGCAGCTTTCGACGTATTCGCGTGCGAGCCTGAGTGGGCAGCACTTGCCAAGGAGGTCGGCGGCGACAAGGTATCCGTCTATCAGGCGACGACCGCCATGCAGGACCCGCACCGCGTCGAAGCGCGCCCTAGCCTCATCGCACGCACTCGCGCCGCGGACCTGGTCGTGTGCACCGGGGCGGATCTCGAGGTGGGCTGGCTACCGCTACTGCTGCAGACCTCCGGCAACGGCAAGATACAAGTCGGCCAGCCAGGCTACTTCATGGCCGCCGACTTCGTCCCGAAGCTCGAAGTTCCAACGCTCGTGGACCGTTCACAAGGCGACGTGCATCCGTACGGCAACCCGCATATTCAACTCGATCCGCGCAATATCGCGCTTGTCGCGCGGGCTCTGAATGAGCGGCTCGGCCAGATCGATCACGGCAATGCGGTGTACTACCAGGCGCGGTTGAAGGACTTCGAGGTCCGCTGGCAGAAAGCCCTCGCCGAGTGGGAGACGCGAGCCGCACCGCTGAAGGGCATGCGTTT
>Ga0335082_10002640_pt1 | contig 19368 bp, 18 predicted proteins | sample Lox_Sample_41_FD_206718 | JGI IMG/M metagenome (GOLD analysis project Ga0335082, IMG submission 206718) | Soil microbial communities from Loxahatchee National Wildlife Refuge, Florida, United States - Lox_Sample_4.1 | ecosystem: Environmental > Terrestrial > Soil > Wetlands | place: USA...
CAATGGCCATGTCTATCCAGAGGTCGAGCAGTTGAAGACCGAGGCTGGGTATCCGCAGCGCAAGATCCTGTACAAGAACCTGCGCAATGGCCGATTTCAGGAGGTTTCGCAATATGCCGGCCCAGGCATTAATGTCCCCAACGCCTCGCGAGGTGCGGCTTTCGGCGACTACGACAACGATGGCGACGTCGATGTCGTGGTCAACACCGTCAACGGCTATCCGCAGCTTCTGCGCTGCGATTCCAAGCTCGGCAACAACTGGATCAAAGTAAAGTGCGTCGGCGTTAGGTCAAACCGAAGCGGCATAGGGGCCCGCGTGAGGTGCGTGACGCGGATGCCAGGCGAAGAAAAACCGCATCCGCAGATTGACGAAGTGCGCAGCGGCGGCAGCTACATCTCGCAAAGTGACCTGCGAGTTCACTTTGGCCTCGGCAAAGCCGACAAGATTGATCTGCTGGAGATCCGCTGGCCCAGCGGGCAAGTCGATATGCTGAAGGACATCAAGCCAAACCAGTTGATTGTGGTGGAAGAAGGCAAGGGGATTGTTCGCACACAGATCTTCGAAATGGCAAAGAAAGCGATGAGCGGAAAATAACTGCGTCCTTATTTCTTCGGCTCTGCCGCCGGTCGCTTTCTGCCCGGCATCGGCGGCCATCCCAGCGACTGCCCCTGAAAGAGCGCGACCGTGTTTTCGTATCGCTTGCCGTCGCCGTCGTGGACGGCGAAATGCCGCGGACGGTCCTTTGAGCCGCTCCAAAGGGACAGCCCTGCGTACGCCCCATCTTTCCGCAGGACGTAATAACTCATGTCAACATATTGCAGCTTCTCCATATTGCCGTTGTAATTGCGGACGATCCGCTTCAGTGCGTCCAGGCCGGCCTCCTGCGGTGACATGCCATGCCGCATGTTTTCCACGATGGTGTGCGCGCCCACGACCTTGATGTTCTCCTCGCCGTTGCCCGTCGCCCCCGCTGAGCCGACATCCTGATCGGTGTAGCAACCTGCGCCGATGATCGGCGAGTCGCCGGCACGCCCCGAAATCTTCCACGCCAGGCCGCTGGTGGTGGTTGCCCCCGACATCTCGCCCTTTTCGTTCATCACGGAGCAATGGATCGTTCCCGTCGGCGGCCGCAGCACGTGCTCAATGGCCGCCGTGCGATATACCGGCTCAATGCCCAGTCTGGCTGCGAGTTCTTCCATCTTGCGCATGCGCAGGTCGTGAATCTCCGACTGGTCATTACTGATCTCGTGGGGAAACTTAAAGTTCGGACTGGCGAGTCCCGGGCCCCACCAGTCGTCGGTGGACATGGTTTCGCGCCACAGTTGCCACGTTTTGCGCGAGCGCTCGGTCAGTAGGTTCTCGCGCGGAAATCCCATCTTGAAGCCGAACTTCTGCGCGCCCTCGCCCACCAGCATCACATGGCCGGTATGCTCCATCACGGCCTTCGACAGCAGCGACACATTCTTGATCTCTTCGACTGCGGCCACCGAGCCGGCCATGCGGCTCGGACCATGCATGCAGCAGGCATCGAGCTGGACAATGCAGTCCTCGTTCGGCAGGCCGCCCAGACCGACGCTGTCATCGTTCGGGTCGTTCTCCGGACCCGTGATCACCTGCATTACCGCGTCCAGCGTGTCTCCTCCACTGGTCAGCACGGCGTAACCCCGGTCGAGATAGTTGTAGCCGTTGTGGGCGCAGATGATGACCGGGGCCTTCGGCGGGCCGCCCGGCGCCGCAGCAACCTTGTCAGGCTGACTCTGAGCCCGAAGGTCAAGCGCAAGAGAGGCAGAACTGGCAGCAGTGGTGGTCAGGAAGTCGCGGCGGGTGAATTTCATGTTTTCTCCCAGCAATCGGTGACGGTTAAGCAGGATACACCACAGAGACACAGGGGCACAGGGGGTTATCGCAGAACCCTATGTCTCAGTGCCTCTGTGGTTTTCTTGATTTTGCAAGAACGAAAAAGGCACAGCACTAAGCCGTGCCTCATCCCTTGCCAAGCTTCTGACGACTAACTGGCCACCTTCACCGCCGTACTCTGGTCGGCGCGGAAGCGCAAGAGGGCGGCTATCCGGCCGACACGGTCAAACTCCTCGTCACCCGTGATGTAAACGATCTCGATCCCACTGCGGGTGGAGTGCCCGACGATAGCGTCGCCCAGGTCCTCAAGCACGACGTTGTCCTTGCCGCAGACCACGCAGGTCGGCGCAACATGCATGTCCATGTGTCCGCAGTGGAAGCACTTCACGCCCGGCGCCAGGAAATTGGAGCCGAGCAGCAGCGTCTGCACCTCGCCGATCTCCAGCGAACGCAAGACCCGCCGCAGCCCGATGGCGCCGCGGCCGTTGCGGTGAGCTTCGCCGATCACTTCCTGGATCAGCCCGCGCTTCATCCCGGCTTCGTACTCAGCAAGCTGTTGCAACGCCAGTTGCTTCACCTGCTCGGGTGTGGCAGCTTTGGGGTCAATGCGGAAATTTCCTGCCAGACGCTGCCGGGCATTGGAACGCAATTGAGGATGGAACTCGGACCAGATGTCATGATGACAACCGACAACCAGCCGATCGCATTGTCCGCGCTCAAAATAGCGCTCGATGTAGTCAGCCACAACCTTGAAGTGCTGCAGGGCTTCATTCGACTGTCGGCGCTCCACATGTCCAGCCTCATAACCTCCCCAACCGTCGCTCTTGCCGCGTCGCGTGAGTTCGTTGACAAAATCCAGCTTCTCCACGACGTTGTCGTTGACAATCTCGAAAACTCGCGCCTTGGCCCGGTCCACCAACACCACGCACACGGTGTGTACACTATCGACGATTGCCGCCAGCGGCTTCAGATGAAAGCGCTGATTCAGGAGCAGCTTGGTCTTGGGCAGCTGCGGCGGAATGTCGAACTCGCGCCAGAAGCCTTGCTTGCTGCAGGCAAAGATCGCCTTGGCCTTGCCGCCGTTACCGTGCAGCGTCTCCATCAAGCTGTTGATGCGATCCAGGTCAGGCCGCGCACCGCCATTCTTTCCCTTCTTCTCGGCTTCACGCTGCGCGTTGCGTATCAGGTCCTTCAGCAGGATCGATTCTTCGCGGTGCGACTTGTTCAACGGGGTAGCGGGCTGATAATAAAACGTCACGGCGCACGCCTCGGGCGAATGAAAATTCGCAAGTTCTCGAATGTCATCGCGTGTAATCATCCAGTTTCCTCCTCATTTTGATTTTGGCGTTCTGAGTGACATGAAGTAACGCCCTCATCAGACAGTCCTTGAATATTCCACGAGCTTCTCTTTTAGCGGATCTTTGACCGGCAAGGCTCGTTGCAGGTATTCGCGGGCCCTACGAATGGACGCACGCACGTTCTCGACACCGCAGTTGGCAATGTCGGCAATCTCCTCCACGGTGAAGCCCTCAATGGTGTAGAGAATGAAAGCCTCGCGCTCGTTACGCCCGGCATCCCGCAGAGTCATCTCCACCAGCCGGATCAACTCGTGCTGTGCGGCCAGTTCCTCAGGTGACTCGGCAGCCGGATTGGCTATCGCGCCCTCACCCGCGATAGGACGTTCTTCGCGGTCCGGGGCGCTGAAGCGCTCGATGGCTCGTTTCGCCAGCCGGTACAACCACGGCTCCAGTTTCATGCGCTCGGGCCGATCTTGATGATCGCTGAGGGCCTCGGCAATGACTTCGTTCACTACGTCATCGGCCGCGACCTGCCTAGGTAAAATCTGCCCCTCGTTTTCGCGATAGTCAATTTCACGCAGGATAAACCTCTTCAGGCGCGGCAGATTCACATCAACATAACCTGCAATGTCGCCGGCAGATATGATTTCGGGCTTGACGGCAGCAACCGTCTGCTCAAAAGGAACTGTCTCCACACGAGCCGTTTCTGGACCGCGCCGGCGAAGCCACTTGTGCTCATTTCGCAGCAGTTGTTTATGCTTCTTCAGTTGCTCAGTGACGGCCCCAAACGCCTCCTTGATGGCAGCCGTGGCCGTGGCGCTAATCTCCTGTGCCGCCATCTGCCCGGAAGGAAGCCGCAGGTTCAGCGACACGGCGGCTCCTTCGCTCACCGGGTTCTCTTCGACAACTCCTTTAAGGTGCACAAGTTCAGGACGAAAAACCTGGAGGTACCGGCCCAGTTTTTCCACCTGTTGATTGATTAGTTTGTCGAGATCGGGAGTCTTGGGAACCTTGTAGCTGATGTGGACGTTCATTGCCCAAAGCCTCTCGGATGGATGATTCCATCCGCAGCTACCTTACTTCTACAGATAATTCTACTCCCGTTGTAAAGCAGCAGAGAGAAAAAGATACTCGAAAAGGGCCATCAAATGCGACAAACGCCGCCACAGGCCCGTTCCGCAATGGGAACGCACGCGTCACAGTTGGCGGACCCTCGACGCCGACGTTCTACCGCTCCGGAATTCTCACTTTCACATCAGGCCGACGGTCGAGGTGGATGGTCTCGATGAACCGCACCTTGCTCTTCATCAGCTTCATTACAAGTGAGGTGGTCCGCACACCATCGCCGAAGAAACGCACACCCTTGAGCAGTGGCCCGTCGGTGACGCCCGTTGCCGCGAAGATAATGTTCTTCCCCGGGGCCAGATCTTCAGCCGTATAGATTCGCTTGGGATCATTGATGCCCATGTCCTTCATGCGTTCGCCCTGCTCCGGCGTGTAGCCTGTCAGGCGCCCCACCATATAACCGTTCAGGCAGCGGATGGCCGCAGCGGTTAGCACGCCTTCGGGAGCTCCGCCCGTCCCCATGACAGCGTGAACGCCCGAGCCCAACATGGAGGCCGCCACGCCCGGCGAAAGGTCGCCGTCGGTGATGAGCCGGATCCGCGCACCTGCTTTGCGGATCTCATTGATGAGCTTCTCGTGCCGAGGACGATCAAGAACGATGATGACCAGGTCTTCGACCCGCCGGCCGAGCACCTTCGCGATGACGGCCAGGTTATGCGAGACCGGCGCCTCCAAGTCCACCATCCCTTTGCACGATGGCCCGACGACAATCTTTTCCATGTAGCAATCGGGAGCATGCAGCAGTCCGCCCTTTTCTGACGCCGCCAGCACAGTGATGGCGCCCGGCGATCCCGTGGCGCACAGGTTTGTGCCTTCCAGAGGATCGACCGCAATGTCTACCGCCGCATAGCTGCCGCCGTCGCGCTTGCCCACTTTCTCGCCGATGTAGAGCATGGGTGCTTCGTCGCGCTCGCCCTCGCCGATGACAATCGTCCCGTCCATCGGCACCGAGTCCATCACGCCGCGCATGGCCTCGGTCGCGACCTGGTCGGATTCTTTGCGGTTGCCCTGGCCCATGGTCTTGGCGCAGGCAACGGCCGCTTCCTCCACCACGCGCAGGAACTCCAGCGCCAAGTCGGTTTCCAGATTAGGTGTCAAATCATGAGGGAAATGGACTGCAGGTTCTACGGTTTCTACTTTGGTCGCCATGTGGCCTCCGAAGATGTGCGCGGCCTGCGGGTGGGACTGATGAGCTACGAGTGCGATTGAGCAAGCCACTCATGTGCTGAGACAATTCGGCACGGCTGGAACGCCAGATCCTCCCAGCACAAACGCACAGCATACACCTGTTACGGAAATCGTGGGAGGACTTTCGTCACTTGCCGGACGGTCGTCGTGGATTCCGGAGTGCTGGTATGCTCTGCGAAGCTCAGGGCTTCCTTTTCCTCGCCATTTCTTCGATTACTTCATCGTAGTACGGCTTGTCCTTCAAGCTGGCGCGCGATTCCGGGAAATAGGACAGCCTGACCGGCACGGTTTCTGGGGCGATCTCTCCCAACGTAATGGCGCATCTTTCGCCGCTTGATAGACGCGTGTTGTCGATCATCGGAAAGGCAAATGGTCCCACCCAGAACCTCGTATCGACTTCAGCCTTCAACGGATTGAACTCCTCCCGTTGGCACTCCTCATGGCTTAGAGGCTGGGAGACTCTTAGCCACACTTCAACCTCACGGTTTTCCACGGCGTACCTGGTGAAGGCCAACTTGAACTGGCGGAAGAGCGGCTGATGACCGCCGGAGTCCAGGAAAAGGCAGAATAACTGCCCCCTGTCATTTAGGTTTTCGGGGTCAGTCCTAAGCGGGCCTGACATCACGTTATCCTGGGGATTGTCTATCGTCGGTAACGGGACGTCTATCTTGAGCATTCCGGTGGCCGGCAGCCCGCCGTCCTTGCCGGAGCGCTCCATGCCGGTCAGGACCGATAACTGTTGTGCCTTGACTTCCTGGGCCAGGTTCTCGAGCCGGTCGCGCATTTCCTTGTATGGAGCCGCGTCCTGCGCTTCCAGCTTACCAATCTGCTTGTTTATGCTCTTAAAAAGCGGGCCGATGTCCAGGGATTCGTGGAAGTTGTAGGCCAGCAGCTCCAGTTCCAGGATTTGTTGATCCAGCTTGTCCTTTCCCTGCATCTTCTCGCTACTGCTCATAAACTTTTCCAGGACGGCCTTGAACATGTCTTTGCGCAGGTCGCTGTCGGCTTGCTCCCGCCGCCCCATCATCTCGGTGTAGAGTCGAAGGTCGCTGTCCCGCGCCTGGGACTTGGAAAGAGAGTAATTGAACACAAAACCCAGCACCAGCGCGGCCAGTGGCATCGCCACGGCCTTGAGCAGATCGATCCGCGCCGCAGTCTTGTCGTGCTTTTCGGTTGCAGGTTTGACTTCAGCAGTGCTTTTCGATTCGTTCGCTGCTGGTGCACCTTCCGGCATGCTCACCTTCTTTGGAGCTGGTTTTTCACGAGCTGGAAATTGTATTGCGACGGGTTGGGGTAGGAGACCACATTAGCCGAGACCCCGCCATTTTTCGGCATCGTTAACTTGCATGGACCCTGCTGCGGAACATTGATTCGATAGGTCCCGTCTCCAGCGGTGGTTCCGACAAAGGGCTTTTCTCCTCCGCAGTTAATCTCAATCTGCGCGTTAGCGAGGGGCTTGCCGCCCTCGTCGACGATGAACCCATAAATCTGGCCGGCGTAGAGTGCAAGCGGGGACAGGAAACAGAATAGCAAGCATAAACACCGGACCACGTGTCGCATGAATTCCTCCACGTATTTCAAAACACTATATACCGAGGCGGTCTAGAGTGAACTAAGGTTGTTTCACGAGCAGGAGGACGGGGTCGAGAAGGCTCCCTGATAAACCATTCCTAGAACCCAGCATGGCCCGTGATGTGCTCTCCAATGATCAGCGTGTGGATGTCGTGCGTCCCCTCGTACGTCTTCACCGACTCCAGGTTGGCCATGTGGCGGAAGATGGGATACTCGTCGGCGATGCCGTTGGCACCGAGGATGTCGCGGGCCATGCGGGCACACTCCAGCGCCATCCAGACGTTATTGCGCTTGGCCATGGAGATGTGCCATGGCTTTACCTTGCCCGCGTCTTTCAAACGCCCTACCTGGAGGGCCAATAGTTGCGCCTTGGTGATCTCGCTGATCATCCACACCAGCTTCTCCTGCACCAGCTGGTGCGAGGCGATGGGCTGGCCATGAAACTGCCTGCGGAATTGCGCGTATTGCAGCGCACAGTCGTAGCAGGCCATGGCTGCGCCGATCGCGCCCCAGGCGATGCCGTAGCGCGCCTGGTTCAGGCAGCTCAGCGGTGACTTCAGCCCGCCCGAGTGCGGCAATAGGTTCTCGGCCGGGATACGAACATCCTGCAAGGACAAACTCGACGTCACCGACGCCCGCAGCGACCACTTGCCATGCACGTCAGCCGCCTTGAAGCCGGGCCGGTCGGTCTCCACGATAAAGCCACGAATCAGGTTGTCCTCGTACTCCACCTTCGCCCAGATAATGGCGATGTCGGCGATCGAGCCGGACGTGATCCACATCTTCTCGCCGTTCAGCACGTAACCATCGCCATCCTTGCGCGCGCGGGTACGCATCGCGCCCGGATTGGAGCCCGCGTCCGGCTCGGTCAGTCCGAAGCAGCCGAGAATCTCGCCCTCCGCCATCTTCGGCAGATACTTTTGCTTCTGCTGCTCGCTGCCGAAGGCATGAATGGGATACATGCACAGCGCCGACTGCACGCTGACGAACGAGCGCACGCCGCTGTCGCCGCGTTCCAGTTCCTGCGTCATCAGGCCGTACTCCACCGCCGACATGCCGGCGCAGCCGTAGCCCTTGAGGCTGGCGCCGTAGAAGCCCAGCTCGCCCATGGGCTTGATCAGCTCCTTGGGGAAGCGGCCTTCGCGGTTGCACAGCTCGATGATGGGGATAAGGTTGTCTTCGATGAACCGGCGGGTGTTGTCGCGGACCAGCCGCTCATCATCGCTGAGCAGCGTGTCGAACTCGATGAAATCCACGCCCTTGAACTTGATGGCCATGCCCTTCTCGCTTGTGGAAGAGTTGCAGGTGGGACAGACAGTTGACACTATCAGGCGGCGAAGAGTCGGGTCAAACGCATGCTGGAACATGCGAGTCCAAACAGGCGGGGGATTGTGGCAAGACCGCATGCTCGACTTATCACATGCAGACGTGACCAGCTTCACTGCGCGACGGACGAGTTTCTTGTTTACTTAGTACGTCTCCCGGGTGCCGTGGTTCGCGCGTCCGCATCCGCGTAGAAGGCTCTCGCCTGAAACCCCTGCACCTGAACCTGAAACCTGCTTCATGCCCTGGCGCGCACGTGGCTGGAACCGGTCCCTGTCCTGTACGGCGCCGGGCCACTTGCAAGCCGTGACCGTCCTCGCCCAGCGCGCGTCCAAAAGCGTATGGGCCGGGATTGCAGCGAGCGAGAAGGAGGTGTCTATGACCCGCAAGTTAAAGACTCACGAAGTGGCGTGCCCACTGTGCCAAGGTCGCGGGTATGCCCGCAAGGAGCATCTTGTGCTCCGCTGGCGCAGTACGGAATTCGAGCAGGTACTGCAAGCCATCGTGGACGAACAAGCGCGTTACACCATCACCGAGTGCCGCGAAGTCTTCAATGAAGACCCTTGGGACGTCGCTGTGCACATCTTCGATCACGATATCCCCTAGTCGCCTGATCGTCCTGGCATCGAGACCCTGGACGCAGTGAAGCGCCTTGATGTCCCACAGTCTTTAAGCAGGTCACGTTGGAAGACCTGCCATTGCAGATTAGCTGCTAGTCGTATCGCTCGAACACAATCTGTTTGCGGTCCCAGCCTATCTCATTCTTAAGCAGTTCTCGGTTCGCATTCACCATTTGATGCAGGCCGCAGATGTAAGCCTGCATGCCGCTCCGCCCGCTAACGATTTCGCGCACGTGATCCTGCACGTAACCCCGACGGCCTTGCCATTCGTCACCGCCCCGGCTGAGCGTGGGCACGTAGTGGAAATTCGGGTTTTCGCGCGCAATCGCCTCGAATTCGCCACGGTAGTAGATGCTGTGCTCGTAGCGGGTGCCAAAGACAAGCCAGAACTCATGGCCGCGATTGCGCTCCGGTTGCTCGAACAGCCAGTGCAGCATGCCGCGAATTGGGGCAATGCCGGTACCGGTAGCGATGAAGACGGAATCCTCGCGCGGCTCGCGCAGAGTGAAGAGCCCGTGCGGGCCGTGAAACTCGAAGGTCGCACCTTCCTCCAGATCACACAGCCAGTTCGACAGGAAGCCTTCATCCACGCGATTCAGGCATAGGTCAAAAGTCGCGTCACTGCGCGGCGACGAAGCGATGGAATACGCGCGAGTGTGCTCCTTGCCGTCCGGCTTCGGGTGTTTGATGGAGACGAACTGTCCCGGTGTGAAACGAAATTCGTCCAATCCTTTCACGCCGAGTTCAAGATGCTTGGTCTGCGGCGATAGAAGGATGGACTTGTTCAGGCGTGCGGTAAGCATCTGCCGCTGGACGGTTGGACGCTCCTGGGTTTGACTAGCCATTAACTATGTAGATGCCTTTAGCGAGACATGGGCGCCACTCTTCCAAGTGACATCCAACTCCAACTCCGACTCCTTTGAATGGCGGTTTGGTTGAATCATGGGAGAAGCAGAATCCGCGCTCGTGCTCTGGTTGCATCAATGCTCACCAAAGCACCACACTCCAGTTCCGCGCTGAGTTGCCGGAGTGCGAGCACTACCGCCGAACCCATCCTCGCCGGAGATGTTTCCAATCCTCCGAAGCTGAACAATACCGGGTGATCGCTGCCCCTTCAAAGTCAGGAGGGTGCCGAAATCCAGGTCGTGGGCAAAGAGGATACAGCCATTGTTCGCAGCCCACTCGAGAGTTTCGTTATCCGACGCAGTGGGAGACCCTATGGAGTTGCAGCGAAATGCTTCCCAATTTTCTCGCAGGAAAAGCTGAACTCAACTGGGCGACACATTCATGTCGATGAGGATCTTCACACTGGCTCCAGATCAACTGCACACTCTTCGGAGCGCAGCGCCGCATAGGAGAGGGCGTTAGCAATGTCTTCCGCCTGAAGCTAAGGGTAGAGTTCAAGAATCTCAGCCACTGGTCTACTCCACCGTCACCGACTTCGCCAAATTCCGTGGTTGGTCCACGTCGCATCCACGCCGCACTGCGATGTGGTATGCCAGCAACTGGCACGGAACAACTTCCAGGATTGGTGACAGCAGCTCCGGCGCGTCGGGAACATAAAGCACGTGGTCAGCGGCTTCGCGAATGTCCTCATCGCCATCGGTCGCGATGGCAATGACCGTGCCCGAGCGCGCCTTCACTTCCTTCGTGTTCGACAGCGTTTTTTCATAGCGCAGGACCGAATCGGGATCGTTCAGGTCGCGGGTTGCGATGATGACCACGGGCAGCTCTTCATCAATCAGCGCGTTAGGGCCGTGCTTCATCTCGCCGGCCGGGTAGCCTTCGGCGTGGATATAGGAGATTTCCTTCAGCTTCAGCGCGCCTTCCAGTGCGATCGGGTAATGCACGCCGCGTCCGAGGAAGAGAAAATCAGCCGCGCGGTGATATTCCTTGGCCAGATCTTCGGTCTCTTCGTCCCGCGTCAGCAGGGTCTCCAGCTTGCCGGGCATTCGCGTCAGTTCTGTAAGCAGCTGCTTCGATTGCTCGTCGGTCAGTGTGCCTCGCACTTGCCCAAGATAAACTGCAAACAGGAATAGCGCGGTCAATTGTGCAGTAAAAGCCTTTGTCGAGGCTACGCCGATCTCGGGCCCGGCATGCGTGTAAATGGTTCCATTGGACTCGCGCGCAATCATGGAGCCCACGACGTTGCAGATTCCCAGCGTCTTCGAACCTTTGGCTCGCGACTCGCGCATGGCCGCAATGGTGTCGGCCGTCTCGCCCGACTGGGTGATGAGAATGGTCAGATCGTCCGGGCCGTTAAGCGGATCCCGATAGCGAAATTCGCTGGCGTAGTCCACCTCCACCGGCAGCTTGGCCAGGCGTTCAATCATGAACTTGCCTGCCAGGCCTGCGTGCCAACTGGTGCCGCACGCTGCAATGTAAACCTTGTTCAACTTGCGGAAGTCGGCCTCGGTAATGTCCATCTCGTCGAGGAACACCTTGCCGCTATCGAGCGAGGCCCGGCCGAGGGTGGTATCCCGAACGGCGCGCGGCTGCTCGTAGATTTCTTTGAGCATGAAGTGCTTGAAGCCGCCCTTCTCCGCCATGATCGGGTCCCAAGTGATGTGCTGCACTGGGCGCTCGATGTGCCGACCTTCGAAGTCGGTCAACTGCACACCGGAAGGCGTAATGGTGGCGAGGTCGCCATCAGCCAGGAAGAACAAGTCGCGGGTGTGATACAGAATCGCCGGCACGTCGCTGGCGACAAAGTATTCGTCCTTGCCCAGTCCGATGACCGCCGGTGGACCATTGCGCGCGGCCACAATCTTGTTGGGCTCGTCCGACGAAATCACCGCGATTGCAAACACGCCGGTCAGCAGCTTCACCGTCTTGCGAACCGCTTCCTCCAGCGGAACCCGGTGGCCGTTGTGGCTCTGCATGTGCTGTTCGACCAGATGGGCGATGACTTCGGTATCGGTCTCCGTGGTGAAGCGATGGCCTTCCTCGATCAGCTTCTTCTTTAAGCTGAGATAGTTCTCGACGATGCCATTGTGGACAACGACAATCTTCCCCGTGCAGTCACGATGGGGATGGGCATTCTCCTCGGTTGGGCGCCCGTGCGTCGCCCAGCGGGTGTGGCCAATACCGTAGGTACCGTCGAGCGGCTTCACGCGGATGACCTCTTCCAGGTTCCGCAGTTTGCCCTCGGCGCGACGCACCTGCAGGCCGTCCCCGTTGCCGGCTACCGCAATTCCGGCGGAGTCATAGCCGCGATACTCGAGGCGGCGCAGGCCATCGAGGATGACCGGTACCACCCGCTTGTTTCCGACGTATCCAACGATCCCGCACATAAGGTCTGGCTCCCGTACAACTCCGCCTGTCATTCATATCGGCCTTCGCTCAGAAGGAGCCAATACACGACGAAGCGGGCTGGAAAAACAAATGTCCGTAATCCCTTAATCTTAGTAGATTTGATGGTCCAGGGGGAGTGCTTGATGCCGGCTCCAGCCCAGTGGGGCGCCGTTTAGGCCCAGCCGTTCTGCTGGAAGAATCCCGCACGATTCAACACGTCCGCCGAATAATTCCCATGGGCAGTCCTGGAGTCGATGTCGGCACCTTCCGGCAGCTTGCAAATCGTGCCTTCCCCGCAGTTGTAGGCGGCGATGGTCCCACGCAAGAGCATCAGTCCTTGCAGGCTGGAGTGTCTCTGAATGAAGGCCAGCTTCTGCGCCAACACCTGGCAGCCGGCGCTGATGTTGGTCTGTGGGTCCGCCCAGTTTCCGTGTTGTGCAACGGGGTTGGAGTCGAAGTCGAGCTGCATCAGTCCGCGTCCGAAGCCGAGCCCATCCGGTGGCAAGGGCCCTGGCCGTAGAGGCGGATTAGGCCTGCTTCGGGGGGCGCGGTCTCCGGTGCCGCCGGGGCCCTGTGGCTTCAACAGTGGCGAAAGCCCCCAACTCGTCTCCCGCGAGCCGATGCCGGCGATCACACAAGGCTGAAATCCGTGCTGGCTGGCCGCCGCCTCAATAAAGGCGCGAAACCCGTTGGCGATGGCCAGTTCCTTCTGCATCTGAGGATCGTTGGCGGCAATCGTGGTCGGAAACGTAAACGGCCCAAGAGCTGGAGTAGCCATGGAGTCTCCTTAAGCGAGCAGCTGTGGCGGTGATTAACCTTCCAGGGTGAAACGATACTCCTCAATCACCGGATTCGTAAGCACCTCGCGCGCAATGCGGTCGATTTCGGCCTGCGCTTCTTCGGGGCTGACACTATTGTCGAGCGCGATTTCGAAGTACTTGCCTTGGCGCAGGTCGTCAATTCCGCGATAGCCCATCTTCTTCAGGGCGCCATGAATTGTCTTCCCCTGCGGGTCGAGCACGCTTTTCTTCAGCGACACATAAACATAGGCTTTCATGAGGAAGTCACATTATACTCGTGCAGGATAGCCATGAATCGCCGCTGGATTCCCGTCGCATTCTGGATTGTCTTCGTGGCAGTCCTCGGGCTCTCCAATTGGTATCCTCGGCTGAAGGCGGTTTGGCCGGCGCTGCTACTGCTGGCTGTGGGGGGACTCGTGGCCAACCACCTTGTCCGGGTCCTCCGCCGTCGTCCCATGCCGTCGTGCAGCAACACACGCTGGTGGATGCGGTTCGTGATGGATAAGGAGAGCCGGCCAACACGTCAGCCGCCGCGGCGCAGCATCCGCTGAAAGCTAACGCCCGACAACTAGCGCAGCGGCGTCTGGAACTGCTCGTCGATCTCAATCTGGTAGCCGTTGGCGAGCCGATTGTTGGCGTTGGCCAGCGCGACCACCGACATCATCTCGTGGAACATCTCGTCGGTCATGCCCTTCTTGCGCGCTGAGACGGTGTGCGCCGCAACGCAATAAGGACAACCTGTGGTCACGCTCACCGCGATGTAGATCAGTTCCTTCACCACCGTGTCCAACGCGCCCGGCGCCATGAGTTCCTTCGTGTCTTCCCAGGTGCGCTTGAGCAGCGCCGGATCGTGCGCCAGCGCCTTCCAGAAATTGTTAATCCAGTCCGTCTTCCGCGTCGCCATGATGTCGTCATAAACGGCACGTACCTCCGGGCTGGCATCCACGTATTCGATGAGTCCAAAAGTCGCCATAGTCATACCCGGTTTCGAGTTTCAAGTTAAGAAGCATTCAGCAACTGCACCGACATTCGGTTGGTTGACTCAAAACTTAAAGCTCGAAACTGTTTTATCCCACTTGCACCTTCTGCCGGTACGCCGCCACCTGCACGTTCCATCCCAGCGCCTGGGTCACGGCGTTCCGCAGCAGCGACGCCGCCTGCGGTTCGCCGTGCACCAGGAATGTCTGCTTCGGTGGGCGTCGAAACGTGTGCAACCACTCTAGCAGCTCCGGCGTGTCGGCATGATCGCTGAATTGCTCCAGCGACGCTATCTGCGCGCGGATGGGAACCTCCTGCCCGAACATCTTCACCTGCTCGGCGCCATTCTTGATGCTGAACCCGCGCGTGCCCGGAGCCTGGAAGCCGATGAACAGCACCAGGTTTCGCGGATCCGGCATGCGCTGCATCAGGTGGTGCAGAATGCGCCCGCCCGTAACCATTCCGCTGGACGACACGATGATGCTGGGGTACGTCGAGTTGTTGATCCTCTTCGACTCCTCCTGCGTCTGGTCGAAGTGAAAGTTCGGCCACGTCAGCGGCGAGCCGTACTTCGCAATCAGCGCCTTCGTTTCCGGCGAAAACTCTTCGCTGTGCTTCAGGAAAATCTCCACCGCCTTGATGGCCATTGGACTATCCGCGTGCACCGGTACACTCGGCACTTCCCCGCTCTCCATCAGCTCCTTGAGCATGAACAGGAACTTCTGCGAGCGCTCCACCGCGAACGACGGAACCACCACCGTGCCGCCACGCTGTAGCGTAGTGCGAATCAGCGCCGCCATCTGCGGGCGCGGATCGGTGCGCGGATGCTGGCGATTGCCGTAGGTGCTCTCCATCACCAGCAGGTCGCAAGCCTCGCCCTCAGTCGGCCCGGAGTGCAATACCTTGCCGGGAGCGATGTGGTTGTCGCGCACCCGCCCAATGTCGCCGGTGAACAGCAGCCTGGATGTGCCGCTATTAGTGGTCAGCGTGATCTCCGCCATCGCCGATCCCAGGATGTGCGCCGCCCGCACAAAGCGGAACGACAGCTCTCCGGTAAGCTGTTTCACCTCCCCGAAGTTAACGGGATGAAACAGCGTCAGGCACTGCTGCGCCTCCTCCATGGTGTAGAGCGGCAGTGCCGGATCATGCTTCGACGTCCGGAACTTGTTGTGGAACGCCGCATCTTCTTCCTGCAGGTGCCCGGAGTCGGGCAGCAGGATGCCGCACAGGTCAATGGTCGCCGGCGTGGCGTAGATGGGCCCGTGAAAGCCCTGCTTCACCAGCCGCGGAATCCAGCCGCAGTGGTCAAGATGAGCGTGCGTCAGGATGACGGCGTCAATCTCGCGCGCCGGTATCGGCAGGTTCTGCCAGTTGCGCTCGCGCCACTCCTTCTGCCCCTGGAACAACCCGCAATCGACAAGTATCTGAATGCCCTGCTTGCCGATTGCGTCGCCGGTGTTAATAAGGTGCTTCGAGCCGGTCACCACTCCGGCAGCACCCAGAAACTGGATATAGCTCAATCGATCCTCGCTACCCCGCCGAATGGCAGGGTAGGTCAATAGTACCTTCGGCCGCAAATCGCCTGATTGGAATTATGGCGAGCCAGCTTGCGTAATCCCTAGAAACGCGACAGTCGTGACGTCTCCTGTAGTCCTCTGAGTGCCTACCATCAATGTCAGGCGCGTACCCGACAGCGTTACCTCCCGGCTCAGGTTATTTCCAGGCCATGCCACTGCCGACCGCCCCTGTCCCAGTGAAGCTTTTAGGGCTTCGGCGGGGCAACGTCGTACTCGTTGTTGCCCAGTTTGGCTTCGGGAACGCTGCCGTCGTTGACGACGATCTTGGCAGGAGCGAAGGGTTCTTCTATCCGGCCCACCCCCTTCTCTCCTCCTTTAACCAGCACCCGGACGCTCTTCTCCCCCGAGGGAGTCTGGAGAGTTACCGGTACCTCGGCTGCAACGTGGCCCTGGTTCTCTATGGTAGCGGTCACCATGTAGTTCTTCTCGGCCTCGCTGAGAAGCGGCCGGGCGTAAACCGACAGCACGTGAAAGTCTGGCAGCCCACGGTCACGGTAAACCCAGTCGTCGAAGAACCACTCCAGGTCGCGCTTGGAGGCGGCCTGGAGAAGACGCTGGAAGTAACTCGGCTCCCTGTCGGCGCCTTCCCGATAGCTAACCAGAGCATGCTGTAAAGCTTCATCGCCCACCATGTCGTCCAGCATCCAGAAGACGAAGCTGCCCTTGCCTCGGAGATAGACCTCGTCGTTGCTGTTGAGCAGGGTGTTGTCGGCGGCGCTGGCCTGGGGGTTGGTCGCGGAATGGGAAGCCTCAGCCTGCGCCAGGGGCTGACGGTATTCGTCAAGATACGCCAGCGCAGCACGACGGCCGGAGCGGTTCTCGAGGCTCTTGACCTGGAGGAAGCGCGCCAGTCCCTCCCGCATCCACGAGCGTGGCGAGTGAAATCTCGCAGCTACCTGTGCCGGTAACAGCAGGAGCTGTAGAGTAGCCGTCGGTCCTTCGCGCAACGGCGTGAACAGTACAGCGGCGTTCTGCCAGGGGTTGGCGTTGGGGTCGGTCAGCTCAATGACGCGTGTCTGCGCGGTTCCTGCCGAAGGATCGGGCAGCCACTCGTGGAGCAGGGGGTCGTTGGCTTCAGCGGCGAGTGCGTAGTCGCGCGCCAGTGAAGTGTGGTTCGGAGTATGGAGCAGGGTTATGGCAGGCCGGGCCAATTCCACATAGTTGGCGATGGCAAACGTTGGAACGGTTTCTCCCAAGCCGTCCAGGTGCAGGGTAGTCGTGAACTCTTTGCCTTTGCCGCCCGTTTGGGGATCGCTGACCTCCCTCACCTCACCGCAAATCGATGTACCAGCATTGCCGGCAATGCACAGCGATGGATGCCCTACGGGTTCCGTCTCGGTTATGCGCGCGTCGAACTGGCTGAGTTCGTGCCGATGCTTCCAGCGCGCGATGGCATCGAACACCGCGTTGCCGTCGCTCAGGCTGACCGCTTCCATCGCCATCGGGTACCACACGACGTAACCCATCCCTCGAACAGCGGTAAAGGCGTCGCTGATTTCATCCCAGTCGCTGCGAGCCGCCACGTCCGTGGGCACGCCAGTACGCGTGAGACGGGTTGCGTCCTGAGTGATTTTTCCACCATATTGCACGTCGAGAGTGACGGTGGTTGACGGCGCCACTTCCTTAGGCAGGGTGACGATGGCCTCCGAGAGATTGCCGGTGTGGTCAATGTCACAGGTGTAGTTGTCGCCTAACCATTGCAGCAGCGCACCGTCAAGCGCAATGCCGTTCCAGGCCAGCGCGGAGGAAACCTGCAGCGTGACCAGCTTCTGGGGCTGTTTGGTGTCATTGCGCAGGGTAAGCGTACCGCTAACCGCCATAACATGAGTGCTTCGATCGACTTGAACCTCAAGCTGGTAGCGGATGATGGTGAAGGCCTCGCGATCCACGGCAACGGAAGGCGTCAACAGCGTTGGGAAAAACAAGACGAGAAAGGCCAACCGTTTCATCGTCACGACTTGGCCTTCCCGGACTTCTGCCGCGCGCGCCGATGGCGAGCCACTTCATACATCACGACCGCGCCTGCAACCGAGACATTCAGCGAAGGCACGCGGCCCAGCATCGGAATCGAAACCAGAAAGTCGCAGCGCCGGCGCACCAGATCGTGCAGACCCTTGCCCTCGGCCCCGAGCACGATGGCGCAGTGCATGTTGTAATCAAGCTCGTCGTAACTCTGCGCGCCTCGCTCGTCCAGCCCGACCGTCCAGACGTTGCGCTTCTTCAACTCGTCGAGTGTGCGCGAGATATTGGTGACGCGCGCAATCGGCAGATGCTCGGAGGCCCCCGCCGAAGCTTTCACGGCCGTGCCCGTCAAACCGGCAGCTCGGCGCTCGGGAATGATGACGCCGTCGGCGCCCGCCCCGTCAGCGGTGCGAATGAGCGCGCCTAGGTTGTGCGGGTCTTCGACGCCATCGAGCACAACCAGGAAGCTATACGGGCCGCGACGCTGTTCCAGAAGCGCGTCCACATCCGCGTACTGCTTGCTGCCGGTGACCGCGATCACGCCCTGGTGGGTGTTGGTATTGGCCGCGCGATCGAGCTGCTCGCGCGGCAGGAAGCGGACCTGCACGCCACTGGCGCGGCAGTCGTCGATGAGGCGCTGCATGCGCTGATCGTGCCGTTCACGCGCGATGCCTACGTATTCAAAGCTGCGCGCGCCCGACTTCAGCGCTTCGCTCACCGCGTGAATGCCGTAGAGAACGACCATGGGTCACAGTGTACGACAGCAAGGGACGTCAGCTATCGGCCGTCGTCAGTCTGTCTGGGTGAAGGGCGCCATTTGCAATTTGCCCTTCGCTTTTCGCCGTTCGCCTTTCGCTAAGTACTGAAACGTGAACTTGAAACTCGAAACTGCCCCGCACATTTATACTTTCCCAGGAGTGATCATGCCGCTCTCTGCGATCATCGTTGATGACGAGCAACTTGCCCGCGACGAGCTTGCCTATCTTTTGCGCGATCTCGATGTGGATGTGGTCGCGCAGGGCAAGAACGGCGTTGAGGCAGTCAACCTCGTCAAGGAGCTTTCGCCCAATCTCGTATTTCTGGACGTCCAGATGCCGGGCCTTGACGGCTTCGGTGTCATCAAGAAGCTGCTCGACAGGAAAATCCCACTACCGCAGATTGTCTTCGCCACCGCTTACGACCAGTATGCGGTGAAGGCATTCGAGGTCAACGCGGTGGACTACCTGCTCAAACCCTTCGACAAGAAGCGAGTCGCCAAGGCCGTGGAGAAAGCGCGGCAGAAGCTGGAGACCGCGGGTTCGCCCAGCGAGCAGATTGGCACCATCGTCAAGATGCTGGAGCAGCAGCAACGCCCGCCGGCTGCCAAAGTGCTGTTGAAATCGGCAGGCCGGCTGTTCCTGGTGGATCAGAAGGACATTTGCTACGCCTCAATCGAGGATGGCGTCATCACCGTGGTGGCGACCGGGATGGAAGGCCAGTCAAACTGCCGCACGTTGGAAGAGCTACTCGACTCGCTCGACCCCAACATGTTCTGGCGAGCGCACCGCTCTTACCTCGTCAACATCAACCGGATCAAGGAAGTTGTTCCCTGGTTCAAGAGCTCCTATCAGGTGCGCATGGCCGACAAGAAGGAGACCGAAGTCCCCGTGAGCCGCGCCCAGACCAAGCGTTTGCGTGAGTTGTTTGGGCTGTGACAACAGCTAACGCCCGGCAGCCAGTGCCAACGAGACATGACAAGCACGAAGAACCCAAGTCCGATGGCCGGACGCTCAA